>Ga0070729_10007353_pt1 | contig 10587 bp, 10 predicted proteins | sample tdDd472_FD_66725 | JGI IMG/M metagenome (GOLD analysis project Ga0070729, IMG submission 66725) | Marine sediment microbial communities from the Atlantic coast under amendment with organic carbon and nitrate - tdDd47.2 | ecosystem: Environmental > Aquatic > Marine > Coastal > Sediment | place...
CGGGAACCGGGTGTATAAAAGCCAGATCCTGGCCCAGTCGGGCGATCTCACTGCGCAGGAATCCCGAACTCTCGTCACCGTCCAGCGGAAGGTCACTGGGTGTGACAATGATCCGCCGTGCCGGAGATCGGGCAGTACGATAGCTACCTCTTCCGGCGTCGAACCAGGACACTTCCACCGGCGCTATGGTTAGAGGACCGTCACGGCCCGGAACCATGACTTTCTCTACTGCCATCACGCCCAGGTATCGGGAATCATCCAGGCGGGTCTGGAACGACTCGCCGGCATCGTGGAGTCGGGCTCCATCCGGCGCTTCGATGTTCAGTCCGGAGAATCCTTTGAGGAACCCGTCGGATTCGAGTCGCAGTTTCAAACCCACTGGCTCGCCACGGGGCACCGAGTCCCGGTCCACCGTCGCACTCAACTTGACGCTGCGAGCCACCAGGCCCGAATAGTTCGGCGGGGCCGGCGGCAGTTCCTTGACATGTATCGTCACCGGCTCGGTGCGCAGTACCCTCGGGCCACGGCGCGTGCGCCGGGAGTTGAAGAATCGATCGAACACATCATCGGGAAACGCCAGTTCCGCCGCTTCGATCCGTAGATCTCCAGCTCGGGTAGGGAACAACGCGTAGCGGATCTCGGTAACGTTATATGCCCGTCCCTGTACCACTTGACGGAAGTTTCGCTCCGAGCCCAGATCCTCACGCCAGAATCCCTCGGTTCGCGGTGCCGTGTACTGGGGATTGTTCCAGGGCTGTACGCGGCGGTAGTACCGGAAGCTGAGGACGAGCTGCTGACCTACCCAGGCCTCGGTGCGGTCGGCCTGCAATGTCACGAACACGTCGTCACCGGGCAGACCCCCAGCAGCCTGTGCCGGAGCCGGTCCGCTGCGGACAGCCGGGGATCCAGTCCGCTGGGTTCGGTTCCCGGAATCCGCCGGTGGTATATTCGTATCACTCGAAACCGGACGCTCGGTGACAGTGATCTCGATGGGGTCGGTACGGCACTCCTTGCTGGCCGCACTGACGACCACCGGCCCGATGGTGAAGTCCTCGCCAGTCTCGATGCGCAGGAAATAGGTCTTGGAGACCGAGGTCTGACTACGCCCGTTGATGAAGCTCATGCTCTGATTAGTACCGCCACCGTAAACCCTCACTCCGGGCATCTCAGGCAACTCGAACTCGGCCGACCAGCCCACATCTCCCTCGGCAGTGACCGTCAGGACCACTTCGTCGCCCTGGGGCACCGAGGCGCGATTGGTTTCAGCATGACAGATAATCTCCGCCAGCGCCCCGACGGCAGTGAAGAGAATCGCCACGAGCACCAATCCGGTCGCGACCAGATACGAGCCCCTTTTCAAGGGACCCGATCGCCATCTCGATCGACTATTGCCTGAGCGCACGTCTACCATTTCTTCCCACTTTTCGGTCGCCCACCCTTGAGCCGCTTCTGCACCGACCGCTTCAATTCTTCCTCGTCCCTGTCGAGGGCCTTGAGGATCTGCATCGCCTGATCCTCGGACAGCTCCTCTTCTCCAGTCGGATCCTGTTCCTCAGGCTGATCCTGGGGTTGTTGTTCTTCCTGCTGTTCCTGTTGTTGCTCCTGCTGCTCTTCCTGTTGCTGTTCTTCCTTCTGTTGCTCTTCCTGCTGTTGCTGCTCCTGTTGCTCTTCCTGTTCCTGCTGTTCCTGCTGTTCCTGCTGGTCCTGCTGGTCTTGCTGATCCTGTTGTTCCTGCTGGTCTTGCTGGTCTTGCTGGTCCTGCTGATCTTGCTGCTGATTTTGTTGCTGTTGTTCCTGGGCTTGCAGGCGACGCATGGCCACCTCCAGGTTGAACAATGCATCTTCCCGACCCGGCTCCTCGGCAAGGGAGGAGAGCAACTTCTCGACGGCGGCGCCGGGATCATCGGCAGCCAGCTTTGCTGTGCCGGCGTTGTAAAGGGCTTCGGCACGCAGACCGGGATCCTCGGTGAGGGTCATCGCCCGTTCGAACTCCCGACCAGCTTCTTCGTAACGCTCGAGTTGGAAAAGCGTTTCACCCAGGGCCAGGGTGATCCGAGGATCCTCCGGCGCCTGGACGAGAGCCGATTCGAATCGGGCCAGAGCTTCCTCGAACTCGCCCGCAAGGTACTTCTCCCTTCCGGCAGCGGCATCGGCCGAACCCGCCGGCCGGATCACGGCCAGAGCGTCCCCGGTAGCCAAGACCGTCAACAGGCCTGCCAAGACCAGAGTTGCGGCGGTAGCCCGTCCGTCGGGGGGCCCGCCTCCAGGCTGGTCTTTGCGACCGGTCTGCCGTCGCGGACGCAACACGAGCCGAATCATGAAACAGCCCAGGCCCAGCAGGAGCGGCCAGAAATAACGATCCTGATAGGCGGAGATCCTGCGTTCCTCGAGGTCGCGCTTGCCCAGCCGCTGCAACTCGGCGAAGAGGCGATCCCCGGCCAGCCCATCGACGCCAATCCGGAAGGAGCTCCCGCCACTGATGCCGGCCAGCTGTTCCAGCGAAGCCAGATCCAAGCGACTCATCACCACGTTGCCTTCATCGTCCTTGAGAAAGCCGGCGGCCCGCCCCTGCTGGTCCTGAACCGGAATCAGCCCCCCGGCCTCGTCACCGACACCCACGGGGATGACCTTGATCCCTTCTTTGCGACAAGCCTCGGCTTCTTCCTGCCAAGCACCTTCCAGATCCTCGCCGTCGGTGACCAGCAGAATGGCCTGGAACGACCCATCGGGCGCACCCTCGCGCCCCTTGCTCAGCAACTCGCGTGAAGTGGACAGGGCGGCGGCGATGGCCGTACCCTGCTGAGAGAGCATATCGGGCCCGGCCATCTTCAAAAAGATGCCGGCCGTACCGTAGTCCAGGGTCAACGGACACTGAACGAAGGCGGAACCGGCAAAGAAAACGAGACCCACGCGACTGTTCTCGAGCCGTCCCAGAAACGCTCCGAGTTCGGCTTTCGCCCGCTCCATCCGATTGGGCGGCACATCCTCGGCCAGCATCGAATTCGAGATATCGACCGCCACCACGATATCGGAGCCGCGCTGGGTGACGGTGACCTCACTGGCGCCCCACTGGGGACGGGCCAGCGCCAGCATCAACCAGAACAGTCCGGCGAAGAAGAAGAACCGCTGCCAGGTACGTAGACGTTGATTGGATCCCTCGACATGACGGGGCGCCTGGGCTCCCAGAAGCGTGTCGAGGCGTCGGGCGGCGGACCGGTCGGTCGCCCTCAACACCAGCCACACCAAAGGCAGGAGCAGAATCAACCAGAGCCAGATTTCTACTTCGAATCTCACGTTTCTCCTCGTGCCCGTACCATCGGGAACGGATCTAGGGCAAACGCCGCAGCCAGGTGGCGGCGAGCAACCCCTCCAGGAACAACAGGATCAGCCCGGGCAGGACGAACCAATTCATCAGATCTTTATACCAGGTGCTAACCGTGGTTTCGTATCGGGCGGTCTCCAATTCGTCGATGGTGGCGAAGATCGCCTGCAGGGCCTCCGGATCGGTGGCCTGGAACATACGCCCGCCCGTGAGGTCGGCGATCCTCCGCAAGAGCGGCAGATCAATCTTGGTCTCCACCTGGCGAGTGCGCCGCCCGGCTCCGGGAGCGTCCACCGGGTACGGCACCAATCCTTCGCGACCGATGGCCACGGTGTAGACCCGGACGTCTAGGGAACGCGCCAACTCGGCCGCTGTCTCCGGTTCGAGGGTCGGTACGTTGTTCACGCCGTCGGTCAACAGGATCACCGTCCGGCTGGGTGAGGTCGAATGCCGCAGACGAGCCACCGCCGTGGCGAGCCCGAGACCGATGGCGGTGCCGTCATCGATAAGGCCGACTTCGATCTCGTCGAGAAAGCGGGCGAGCACCGGATGATCCACCGTCAGCGGACACTGGGTGAAAGCCCGGGCGGCAAACACCACCAGACCTATCCTGTCGTGCGGCCGGCCGTCGATGAAGCCCCGAATGACTTCTTTCGCCGCGCCCAACCGGTCCTGGGGCTGGAAATCCAGTGACCGCATGCTCCCGCTGATATCCAGGGATAGCACGATGTCTATGCCCTCCCCCTCGATTTCTTCACTCCGGTGGACAATGCGGGGTCCCATTGCACCGACCACGATCAAGATAAGCGCCAGTACCACCAGCCACGGCATCAGTCTCACGAGCCGGACCCGCAATGTGGTGCGGCCGCGGGGCATCAACACCAGGCGCGAGTGGCGTAAAGCGGCTCGATCACCGCCTCCACGTAGATGGACCCAGAACGCCAGAACCACGGGAATCAGCAGGACCAGCAACCAGAGTCGAGCGAACTCCATCAGTTCCCCTCCCCTTCGCCGGTGTTGCCGCCAACTGTGGCAATCGCTGCGGCCGTCGTCTCACCGGTACCCAGCTCCTCGACGAGCCTGGCCCACTCCTGCTCTGCGCGGTGCAACCGGCTCGCTTCCACGCTCGTGAATCGCGGCAACAGCCTCACCTGGGCCATCGCCGCAAACAGCTCGACGGCCCGCTCACGACACCAGGCTACTGGTAGGGGCTCGGGGTCGTACCGCCGGCGATCGGCACCGTCGATGAGCCGGGCAAAACGTCGCGGCAGCTCGAGGCGATACCCCACCACTCGGCAGGCTCGAACGATCTCATCGCCGGTCATCTCACGAGCGGCGATCAGATAACGATCGGCAACGAATCCACGGGCTACCGCAGCGAGACCATCGAGAAACGCCCGTCCGTTGCCTCTCGGCAGATATCCTTCTGCAAGCAGGGCGGACAGCTCACCCGAAGCGTTGATCCAGGCCGGGGGCGGAATCTCCCAGTCCTCCAGCAGGCTGCCGGCGCGCTTGCGCCGGTTCCAAAGCCACCCGAACAACAGGATCAATAGGGTCAGAACTACGGCCATCAGGACCAGAGTCAATAGTGCGATTCCGAATACCCTGGGAGCCCTGATCGCCGCCGTCTCGTCAAGCCCCGCGGTGCGACCGTGAACATGGGCGACTTCACTGACCGCCGTTCCCGCCGCCACGCGGAAGGGGTCTGTGCGATAGACATGAACCGGCAGGACCACGCGGGCCCCCGCAGGAGGTTCCAGAGCAGCGAGATCGGGACCGCTCTCGTTTCCACGCCCCATCAGACGAGACCAGAATCCCGGCTGCGAGGTCGCGGCCAGGGTGGCCCACGGTTCGGTCACGATCAGCAAATCCACCGGCGGCACGGCGACCCCCGGCCGATAGTCCAGAACCAGGGCGGCCACGCCGCCAAACAGAACAGTATCCGGAACCACGGTCACCAGCTCGGGTGCGCCGAACTCGGCCGGCCACTCAAGCTGGAGCACGGCGGTATCAGGCTGGGCGGGCTGCATCGCCAACGCATTGTTTTGTAGAGGCATGTTGCCAGGCTGGGTCCAGGGATCGGCAGGTGGACCACCCTGGGCCAGGATCTCGGGGGAACCCCCGCTGCTAAGCCAAACGATCACTGCCAGTACTCGCAACCGTCTCATCGTCCCCGCCTCCGGCCCCGGCGTCCCTCGCGCCCCAGAAAGAACTTGCGCAAGGGTTCTACGTAGGATGCGGTGGCATCGACTTCCACCAGGTCCACGCCTCGGGACGCGAACAGCTTTTCCAGTGCAGCATCATGGGCGCCCGCACGGGCGGCCAGCAAGCCTGCAGTGCCGCGGTCATTGGCGTCTATCAGGGCTTCTTCACCGGTCTCGGCGTCGATCCAGCGTATTAGACCGACGGCAGGCAGATCGGTTTCCCGGGGATCGCGCACTCGTACCGCTACCAAATCGTGGCGCCGACCCAGGATGGCCAGACTCGTCTCGAAATCACCGGCCCAAAAATCCGATACCAGGAAAACCGTCGCCTTGCGTTTGAGCACCGACCCCAGCAATCGCAGGGGTTCATTCAGATCAGTACCGTGCCCCCGCGGCCGGAACGTCAAGAGCTCGCGGATCAACCTCAGAACGTGACTCTTACCCTTGCCAGGCGGGATGAACTTCTCGACCTCGTCGCTGAAGAGGACCAGCCCCACCTTGTCCTTGTTGGAGATGGCCGAGAACGCGAGGACACCGCACAGCTCCGCCGCCACTTCGACCTTGTTGCGGGCACCCGAGCCGAACCAACCCGAACGACTCATATCTACCGCCAGGATCACCGTGAGCTCCCGCTCTTCCTCGAAGAGCTTGACGAAGGGCACATCGGTGCGGGCGGTTACGTTCCAGTCGATGGTCCGCACATCGTCGCCCGCCACGTATTCCCGGACCTCTCGGAACTCCATTCCCGTGCCCTTGAACACGGAATGGTACTCGCCGGAGAATACCTCTTCCACCAGGCGACGGGTCTTGATCTCGATCCTCCGGACCGCCGCCAGGATCTCGGGAGGGATGCTGCTGCCTTTACGCTGGCTATCCATGGATTCCTAGGGTACCTCGATGTTGTCCAGCAACGCGCTGACAATATCGTCGCTGGTCAGGTCCTCTGCCTCGGCCTCGTAGGTCACCAGAATCCGGTGCCGCAGGACCTGATGTCCCACTGCCTTGACATCCTCGGGAATCACGAAAGCCCGGCCCTTCAGCAGGGCCCGCGCCCTCGACAGCTGGGTCAGGGCCAGGGTCGCCCGCGGCGACGCACCCCAGGCGATGAGCGGTCCCAGGTCCAAACCCGCCTCCTCCGGATCCCGGGAAGCGAAAACGATGTCCAGGATGTACGACTTGATCTTTTCGTCGACGAAAACGGCGTTGACGGCTCCACGCATCTCACGGATGGATGCCGGGTCCAGAACCACCGATACATCCGGCAACTGGCGACCGGCCATGCGCTCGAGGATCAGTCGCTCCTCGTCGCGGGTCGGGTAGCCGACCCGCAACTTCAGCAGGAATCGATCCACCTGGGCTTCGGGCAGCGGGTAGGTGCCTTCCTGCTCGATGGGATTCTGGGTCGCCAGCACGAGGAAGGGATCGGCCATGGGAAAGGTCTCTCCTCCGATGGTCACCTGCCGCTCCTGCATGGCTTCGAGCAGGGCGCTTTGGACCTTGGCCGGCGCCCGGTTGATCTCGTCCGCCAGGATGATGTTGCTGAATACCGGGCCCTGCTTGACGGTGAATTCACCTGTCTCCCGGTTGTAGATGGTGGTGCCGGTGATGTCCGCCGGCAACAGGTCCGGCGTGAACTGGATTCGCCGGAACTCCGTGTCCACGGTGCGGGCCAGCGTACTGACGGCCAAAGTCTTGGCCAGTCCAGGCACGCCTTCGAGTAGAATGTGGCCGCCGGTGGTCAATCCCAACAGCAGGCCTTCCATCATATCTCGCTGGCCCACAATGACTTTTTCTGTCTCGGCCAGGACGCCCGCGAGTCGCCCCGCCAGCTCTTCCGCCCGAATCTTGTCCAGGGGTTGGTAGTCGGTCATGCTCATCCTTCCCAAATCAGCCCTGTCGGCCCGGGGGTCCCGGGCGCGGTTCCTGAAATACGACCGGTTTCTTACGCAATCGAGCCCCACAGGTTCCCGGGAACCCGCATCTATTGACCTCTTTGTCGTCACAAGAGAGGGCTTGTCGGGAAATTGCGGGGGTCCGCTAAAACTACTCGACCCCTTTTTCCTTGCCAACCCCTATGAAAATGCTTTCAATGAATCTCGCATCGAAAACTGTGGCGGCGAAGGGAATCGGAATTGCCGAATTCCGTGAACCCGCCTGCCTGACCCATTCGGAGGCCGTTTTGAGGCTGAGCAAGCACAAGATCGAATACCTGTCGGACCGGATCCTGAAAATGATTCAGGAGCACTCGCAGATTCACATCATTTCCAATACGGATCTGGTGACCCGCGCCATCGATGACGCGATCTTCGAGAACCTGCGTGAAGAAGATGAGATCGACGCGGAGGTCGAAACCCTGGTCGAACAGAACAGCAACGAGATCCGGGCCATGGAAATGGACATCGGTGCCCTGCGCAACAAGATCAAGCGGGAGATCGCCCGTAAACGTCGTTTCACCCTCTAGAGGAGCTGGCCGTGCGACTGTCCGAAGAACGAGTGGCCGTCCTGGCGCGACTGATTTCGAACCGCCTCCTGGACGAAGACCTGGTGGATCTGGAGATCAGCGAGGATCGCTTCGGCTTTCTGGTCGAGAGCCTGATCATGCGCGACCTGAAGATCGAAGATGAGATCGACGAGGAGGCCACCGCATTCCTGCTCAAGAACAAGCCCCAACTGGAAGAAGGATCTACCGAATGGGAAATCGAGCTGGAACGCAAGAAGGAGGAACTGTCCATCGCCCGGGGCTACGTTTCCTTCTGATGCCTTGCGCTGAGGCCAAACCCTACCCTTCTCCCGATTCCGCGCGGATTTCGTGCGGACTCGACTTCCCTGCAGATTCATGAAGATCCTGGTCGTCACGCCCTACCTCCCCCACCGTCACATCGGCCACGGCGGCGGCACGGCTGTGCGGGACTTGGTGGCCTCGCTGGCCTCCCAGCACGAGGTCTACGTGGCCGCGTTGGTACGTCCGCACGAATCGGAACATATCGCCGCAGTCGAGGAACTGGGCGCCAACGTCATCCCATTGCCGTTTCACGATCGCACCGCCAGGGGCAAGCAGCGACTGCGTCTACTGGCAACCCGCACGGCGGCCGCCGGTCGCTCGCTCATCAGCGGGTATCCATTGTACGTGGAAAAGTACTGGTCGGCCCAGCTGTCCCGTCGCCTCCAGGAAGTCGTCGACGCCGTCGCCCCCGACGCGGTCCAGGTGGAGTATCTCCAGATGGCTCTGCTGTGCAGGGACCTCAGACACCAGCGTGATCGAACAGGCCGTTCCTGGCCGAGGCTGGTCCTGAACAGCCATGAGCTCGGTTCCCTGCCCCGAGAGCGGCGGGCCCGACGTGCCAGCAACCCGGTGGTGCGCCTGTCTGCGTTGCGCGAAGCCCGGCAATGGCGACGATTGCAGGTCGCGGCGACCGGCTGGGCCGATACGACGTTGTGCGTAACGCCCCAGGACCACGACCTCTATGCTGCCCTCGGCGGCCGGAACCTGCGGACCGTTCCCCTGGGCATGAACACCGCGGCCATCAGGGCCGAATGGGCCCCAACCAATCCGCCGCGCCTGTTGTTTCTGGGCTCGTTCGACCACCGCCCCAACCGCCTTGCGGCCGACTTCCTCTTGAAGCGGATGTGGCCCACAGTCTCAGTCCGACAACCGGATCTCCAGCTGGTTCTCGCCGGTCGCGGATCACGGGATTTCTTGGCCCGACTCTCCGGGCGCATCGATGCCGAGGACCGGGTGCAGGCCCTGGGATTCGTGGAAGATCTGACCCCCTGGTTTCGCAAATGTCGGTGTTTCGTGGCTCCATTGGCGGAAGGCGGCGGCATCAAGATCAAGATCCTCGAGGCGATGGCCAGGGGTATTCCGGTGATTACCACGGATGTCGGAGCGGAAGGAATTTGCTCGACCGGCGATAATGCCCTTGTCATCGCGCCGTGCGATGATAGTTTTGCCGAAGCCGTGATAGGAGTCATGGCCGACCCGCAGGACGCTGCCGAGCGGGCTGCGCGGGGTAGAAAGATCATCGAAGAAGAATTCAGCTGGTCGGCGATCACCCGGCAGCTGGTGGCAATCTACGAAGGAGCGTAGTCATGCTGAAAAGGACCCTGATTCTCGTCCTCTCCCTGGCATTGCTGATCGGTATGGGCCTGGCCGCCAACACGGCCCGGGCGATCGGCCTCTGATCCGAACGTCTATCTGCCGTCGAAGATCAATCTCTTGATCGAGTCGGAATCCAGGCTGCTGTTTCCCGCGGCCAGCTCGGCCAGCAGAGTGACCTGCGCCAGCCGTTCCACCGTTTCCAGTATGTTGAAAGCCGTAGACAGGTCCGGGCCGACCGCCACCACACCGTGGCTGCCCAGCAGTATGGCGTCGTGGTCGGTCACCAGACGGGAAACGGACACGGGCACCGCCACGGTACCCGGCTCGGCCCTGGGCGCCACCGGAACCCGTGGCAACAGCTGGGCGGTTTCGGTCAACAACGAGCCGTCCAGGTCCCGGCCTGCCACGGCAAAGACCGTGGCCCAGGGAGCATGAGCGTGGCTAATTCCGCACACATCCGTGCGCAATCGATAGATTTCCTGGTGGAGCGGCCACTCCGAAGTGGGACGACCTTGGGCGCAACGACCACTGGGGCCGATTTCCAGGATATCCTGGCTGCGAAGCGCCCCCTTCTGAACCCCGGCCGGCGTGACCAGAAAAGAACGGCCGCTGAGACGAACCGACAGGTTCCCTTCAGCGGCCACGATCAAATTCTTCTCATACATGCGGAGGCCGATCTCGACCATTTCCCGGCGTAACAGAACCGGACTCGTCAAGTCGACCCTCCCACTACCTTCTGAAGATGTACATGTGGGACATCACGTCCTGATACAGCTCCAGCAAACGCCGCTCGCCAGCGGCCATGTTCCGCATTTGCACCTCGGTGAACCCGGTCTCGTCCTGATCGTTCTGCTGCTCGATACGCTGGTACGCCTCTTCCTCGAGGCGATCCAGCATATCGGTCGGGAAACCGATCTGGCTGCTGAAGACAATGGAACCATCGGCATTCACCGTGGGGTCCA
>Ga0070729_10007356_pt1 | contig 10583 bp, 9 predicted proteins | sample tdDd472_FD_66725 | JGI IMG/M metagenome (GOLD analysis project Ga0070729, IMG submission 66725) | Marine sediment microbial communities from the Atlantic coast under amendment with organic carbon and nitrate - tdDd47.2 | ecosystem: Environmental > Aquatic > Marine > Coastal > Sediment | place...
TGCCGGGACTTATGCCGTAGGACGTTTTGAAATTAGCGTAATAGAATTTGAAAAAGCCTGGAACGATATGTGTATTTGGGTAGCCGATTCGGGATATCAACCCGATGAGGGATACCCGTATGAACTGTATCATAACGATCATACCCAGCATCCGGAGCAAAAATTTATACTGGATATATGCGTACCGGTAAAACCACTTTAAGATTTATAGAAACCGCTCATTAGGGCGGTTTTTTTGTTTAAAATCTATTGCTGTTTTTTTTCTCTATTTTCTTTCTTATTTTGTTTTGAAACCCAACACAGCTTTCATACATCAGCCTTTCTTATCATTTATAATCTATTATTTTTAATGATTTTCCTTATTTCCATTTCGTCAACTTCTTGTTAGTCTGATCAATTTTCATATATTTATAGCAACTATTACTTCATTGACCCTTTAAATACTAACTTAAAAAAAGACAGACTGTGGACACAAACAAAGATGACTACAGGATTAGCTTCTTTAATCCTACAACTAAAAGTGCCCAAAGAAATCGTAACCTTACCATTTGGCTGGTATGTGTTTGGGCCGTTGCCGTATTCGGTTTCCAGATTTTATTGCGTGTAATCGAAAAACCCATACCCGAGAAAGCATTGGTAGTTTTTGATTCGGTATGGGCGAAAGTTCAAAATCAGCAGGCGAATACTGAAGAGCATCAGAATTTTATTAAATCATTGATGGTGCCTTTAGCAAAGCAGTATGTAACTGATGCTGATCGCAAAGTGCTTGAGAATGCTTATAATTGGAGCATTTATATGGCTTATCCAGACTCCTTAAAAGAGACTTTTCAAGGACAGGTTAAAGAATTTATGGATATTAAGGCGAATTTGAGTAGCCTCGATGCACCTGAATATCTTAATGCAAAGCAGCTTTTTAGAACTGATATTTCAAAAATTGCTGATATTGGTGAAGAATCTATTTTATTTGAGTTGATTCCTTATTTTTTATCAACCGACATGACTAATCTTAGTCAGGAAACAAATGATAAGCTGGTATCGGTGATGAAAACTTATCTAATTCATAACCGTTCGGTTTTAACGGACACATCTTTCCTTGGTTTTCCGTTTCACTATTTTTATTCGGCAATATTTCTGTTAGTCCTGTTTGTAGGCTTATGTTGGATTTATTGTTTTAAAACCGATCGTTGGGAAAAGAAGGCTAAAGCAGACATTGCTTAATGTTATTCTTGATTAATTATTACAGATAAGTATTACTAATTAATGACTACAAAAATGAAAAAAATATATTTGCTTAGTGCATTGTTTCTACCTCATTTGCTATTTGCAGGTGGTGGGGTTGATCTTGAAGAAGGCTTTAAAGTAGGACCTGCTATCATATTAATAACCATTCTGATATTATTTGTAATGGTGGGTATTGTCTTCAGGGCAAAAGATACCACCGATTTTTATGCTGCCGGACGAGGTATTTCTCGTGTAGGCTCGGGTATGGCGATCGCATCCAATTGGATGAGTGCTGCTTCGTTCCTTGGTATGGCTGCCTTAATGTATGGAGCCGGTTATCATGGTTTGGCTTATGTCGTTGGTTGGACCGGTGGTTATGTTCTTCTGTTAATTCTAATGGCAGGTCAAATCAGGAAATATGGTAAGTATACAGCTGCTGATTTTATTGGTGACCGCTATTACTCACAGGGTTTAAGAGCTGTTGGTGCTATTGTGGCGATTCTTATTTCCATATCATATTGTGTTGGTCAGTTTGGAGGTATCGGACTGATGTTTAAATGGATTATGGGATTGGATTACAACCTGGCAGTTATTATTGGTGGTTCGGTAGTACTGATTTACACTTTAATTTCAGGTATGCTCGGAGTAACTAAAAACATGCAGATTCAGTATGTTATCATTATTGTTTCTTTCCTTATTCCTTTGTTTATTTTGACTTTTAAATTTGACTATTTCTGGTTACTTCCGCAAATAGGTTACGGATCAACAGTTACTGATATAGTTGAAGGTGTAAAGGTTGCTGAATCTACCTTTGCCAATTCATTCGGACATAGTTTTGCTTATTTACCAACTCCTGAATATGCTATGCCTTGGGATACAGGTACCGGACAAACATTTTTTCAGTGGATGGCAATTGCATTTTCATTAATGGTTGGTACAGCCGGTTTACCGCACGTGATTCAACGATTCTACGTAGTTCCGAAATCTAGTGATGCGCGCTGGTCAGTAGTTTGGGGCTTGTTTTTTATTAGTATTCTATACTGGAGTGCACCTGCTTATGCTGCATTTGGCAAGATATTATCATCCAATCCTGAAATCGGAAAACTTTCTAAAGATGCTATTGTGGTTTATACAGCCCAGTTGGGTAATATTCATCCATTAATTGTTGGGTTCCTTGCCGCAGGTGGCGTATCTGCTGCTTTTTCGACTGTTTCAGGTCTGTTAGTTGCAGGTGCTTCGGCATTCTCGCATGATTTGTATGTGAAAGTTATTAATCCACAGGCAACTCCAAAACGCCAGTTGGCTATGGCCCGTTGGGGAACTGTTTTGATGGCTATTATTGTTTCTGCCATTGCATTACTGGAGCTTGCTCTTATTGCACAGTTAGTAGCTGTTGCATTCTCATTAGCTGCATGTACCATTTTCCCTATGTTCCTGTTAGGTATTTGGTCGAGTCGTTCAAACAAACAAGGAGCTATTGCCGGTTTAATTACAGGAGGTTTTGTTTCGGTTGTCGCACTTACTTACTTTATTGCCGGTAAATATGGAACAACTTTACCATTCCATGACTTTATGAGTTACTATTTAGGTGCGTGGTATTTTGCATGGATAGGAGCTCCGCTAGCAATAATTGTTAATATGGTAGTGTCACGTATGACTAAAGAAACCCCGATTGAAATTCGTAAATTTTTAATTGAACAGGTTCATTCTTAATATGAGTATATTTAACATAACAAAACAATCAAGAATCGTCATTTTAATTATGGCGATTCTCGTTTTAGCCGGACTTGGAATTGCTAAAAACTATTATGGCAATATTAATAAGTCAGAAGATCCGCGTATTGTAGATGCTAAAAAAATGTATGGCAGATACAATCAATTAGCCATGGAAGGAAGCGCTGAAGAAGTTCTTCAATTACTTGATTCCATTGAAACTATTTATGCACAGTATGATTATTATCGACACTCTTTTGAAACTGGTGTTTTGTATAATAACCGTGCGGCTATTTATCTTACAGAAGGATTGCAATGCAAACACGATTCAATTCTTAAAAAGAGTATGTTTAAGCTTGCCAAAGAGAATGCCATTAGGAGTATTGAAATTTATCAGGGCTGGATGGACGCAGAGGGCTGTTTAAGCGAGCAAGAGCTACAGAAATGTGTAAGTAGTGCTTTTTCTCAAGAAAGCCTTAAGGCGAACGAAAAACAGCATGGGATGATCGTTAAAAAACGTATTAAGGATGTGTTGACAGCACAATATGAAACCAAGCGCCGTTTATCGGTTGCATATACTAATCTGGGAATTATACAAAGGCATACAAATGAGCCAGAAAAGGCTATTGAGTGTTATACAAAAGCCATAGATTTATGGGATCGAAATCATTCTGCTAAAAATAATCTGAATATGATTCTTGGGAGACCGGCGGTTAAACAAAGTATGCTTCAGCGTATTTTTCCGCCTAAGAAAGAAGAAAAGAGAGGTTAGTGAATAGTGAGTCGTGAATAGATAATATACTTAATCCATTCACGATTCACCAATTACTTGTTTACCATTTGTAATCGCTGTATTTTTCTTTTGCCTGTTCATATTCCTTTTGTAAACCTGTCAGATTATTAATCAGTAAACCGTCTGCAACAATAAAAGCATTGGTCATTGTCGGCTCTATTTCAAATACAGCATATATAATATTGGGAATTGTAAATATCTCTTTTTGTTTCCCTTTCATATGGGTATATGCTACACCCATTATCTCATCTCCTGCTTTAAATCCATAGTTATACGGGGATAGGAGTTCCAGGGTGTCACCTTTTGAACTAATTAATTTATACATAACCGGGCGAAAAGTATGAAAAGATTTTTTGTTTACCATACCAAAATCAAAGCTCATGTGGTTAACCTAAATGATTTTACCAATAAAAGGAGGAGAACGGGTTTCGGCATTTACTTTATTAAAGTTGTCGCGAAAATAATTGACTTGTTTTCTAAAGTCCTGCGCACAAATAAGCAATGGGATTAACAACATTACTAACAGTGCTGAAGCATACTTCTGTTTAGAATGGATGTTTTTCATAACTTAAGGTTTTCTCAATAAACCCATGCACAATCCAAAGAGTTTAAACTAAAAACCCGGAATTGTTAGTTCCGGATTTTAGGTTAATTTAAAAGAATACTTGAAACATGTATAATATTCTGATTTTATTCATACCGTAAAGCTTCCACAGGATTTTTTCTGGCATTTGTCCAGCTTTGCCAACTTACGGTTAATAATGCGATTATTAAAACAGTAGTACCTGCAAGACCAAAAATCCACCAGCTTAAAGTTGTTTTATACGCAAAGTTTTGCATCCATTTGCTAAGTATATAATATGCTGTTGGAGTAGCAATTACAAAGGCAATCATAATCCATTTTATAAAATCTTTATTTAACAGCAGTAAAATCTGACCAATTTTTGCACCGTTTACCCTGCGAACGCCGATTTCTTTAACTCGTCGTTTCATCATAAAAATCGAAAGGCCTAAAATACCAAGTGTGCCAATGACTAATGCAAGTACAGAGAAGAATCCAAAAAGTTTATTCAGGCGATCCTCTGATTTATACAATGTATCAAGCTGATCATTTAAAAAACGGTATTCAAATGGAATTTCAGGTGCAGTTTCTGCAAATACTGACCGAATATTCTTAATCTCATTGTTTAAATCATTATAATTAGATGCTTTAATTCTAACGCTTAAACTGTTTGACCAACCAGGAAGATACACGAAAGCAAATGGTGTGATTTCAGAATGTAAGGATGAAAAATTAAAGTCTTTCACTACACCTACAATATTTTTGTCTTTGATTTTGCAAGTGAACGGATCCTGAATATCTGCCTTCTTTAAAAAAGCTTCATTCACAATTAGTGATCTTTTTTGAGTGGTTTCTTTAAAGTTTTCTCCCTTAATAATTTCGAAATTCATTAAAGAAATGTAATTATGATCACAAGGAGCAGCGTTAAAACCAATTTGTTTGGTTTCTCCTTTATCATTAGTGATTTTTCGAGCCCAGGTCATCAGAAAACTACCCGGAGTACCTTGAGATTGTGCTACTTTTAAGTTTGGGTATTGATCAAGCTGTTTTTTGAATAGATCCATTTTTGAGTAAATCTCGTATGGAAGCTGAGTGATTAATATGTTTTCTTTTTCAAAGCCCAAATCTTTATTTCGCATAAACTGGTTTTGCTTTAATATAGCCAGAGTTCCGGAAATAAGTATAATGGACACAATAAACTGAAATACCACCAAACCTTTTTGAAATATACTTCCTCGATTACCTTTTAATGCTTGTTTTTTTAAGGATTCGACAAGCTTAAAGGAGTTTAAGAAAATAGCGGGATAAATTCCGGAAATAGTTCCGATGATTACTGCTCCAAGTAATGATAGAAGCATAAGGTTTACTGAACCGGTTATATTGGTCAATATTTCACGGCCAATAATATTATTAAATAGAGGTAGAGAAATTTCGGCAATTAAAATGGCAATTACCCAGGCAATAAAAGCTGATAAAACCGATTCCAGAATAAACTGGCGAATTATGGAAGCCCTGGTAGCTCCATGACTTTTTCGTACACCCACTTCGTTTACCCGGATCAATGCTGATGCAGCCGTGAGGTTTACACCATTAATTACAGCAACTATAAGAGTAAGAAGTCCTGCAATAAACAATACCCATGTTATTTGTTTGTTTTCGTGGCGAAACGTATCAAAATGATCCAATCCCCAGTAACATTCTCTTAATGGGATGGGATTCCATCTGGAATTATCAATTTCTTCTTTATTTCGTAATTCTGCAAGACTTGTATTTAGAGAATTTTCCAATTCACTGGCATTGATATTGCTTCTGGTTAAAGCAAAGAATGAATAGTTATAATTATTCCAGGTTGTGAAAACATTTTTGCCGCGAACGTTACGCAGGAAATTGAAAGGCGCTACAACATTAAAATTAAACAAAGAATTAACCGGAGGATTTTCGACAACTGCGCCAACTGTAAATTCTTGAAATTTATCTTTTTGGACTGCCCTGTATGATAAGCTTTTTCCAATTGCAGGTTCATCTCCGAATAGCTTTTTTGCTGTATGTTCAGTAATCACCAATGTTCTTGGTGTTTTTAATGCTTCGGAAGGATTGCCGGCAATGACTTTAAAGTCGAATACATCGAAAAATGTTGAGTCTGCAAAAATGAAATTTCGTACAGTTAATGTACGATTACTTTCGTTTTTCATAACGACTTCCCGGGTAAAAAATGATTCAATTCTAACTATTTTTTCTATTTCAGGAACATGGTCTTTTAATAAATCAGCTAAAGGAGCCGCGTTAGTACCTTTACCAAGTTTGTAAATCTGTTGTTCGTTTTCATGAAAACGATCCGCACTAAATTGCTTATGAACGTATGCGCCCAGCATTATTACCACAGCAATTCCAATGGCCATACCAAGAATATTAATGGCTGAAACGGCTTTTTGTTTCTTGAGTATCAGGAAATATAATTTAAAACTTTGTTTGATCATAGTCTATTGTATTTGATTACCAATCATTACAGTTGAACCCACTTCAAGGGAAGCACAAAGAGTCTTCAGTTGAAAACGAACTTTGTGCTTATCATAGGTTGGGTTAATAGTTTCTGTTTTGAATTGGTTTTATTGATTTAAACTGACATGCTTTATACTAATTGCAATGTTCTGTGATAATTTGACCGTCCAGTAAATTTATAACACGGTGAGCATAACCTGCATCGCGATCGGAGTGCGTAACCATTACAATTGTTGTTCCTTCCTGGTTAAGTTCGCTTAGTAAGTTCATGACCTCCACGCCGTTCTTTGAATCCAGATTTCCTGTAGGCTCATCGGCAAGTATTAGTGATGGATTGCTTACTACAGCTCTGGCTATAGCAACCCTTTGCTGCTGTCCACCTGATAATTGTTGTGGATAATGCATTGCGCGATGATTGATTTTCATACGAGTTAAAACATCTTCGACCCTTTTCTGTCGTTCAGCTTTACTAATTTTCAAATATATTAGCGGCATCTCCACATTTTCAAATACATTGAGCTCATCAATTAAATTAAAACTTTGAAATACAAAGCCGATATTTCCTTTGCGAAATTGAGTTCGGTCCTTTTCCTTAAGAAGTGCTACTTCTTGAGAGTCGAACTTGTAAGTACCCCCGCATGGATTATCAAGTAAACCAAGAATATTCATTAATGTGGATTTACCACAGCCAGATGGCCCCATAATAGCCACAAATTCCTCTTTTTTAATGTGAAGGCTGATGTTATTTAATGCTGTAGTTTCTATTTCGTCAGTTCTGAAAACTTTTAATAATTCATTTGCTTTTATCATAACTCAATTTTTTATCTGTTTAATATTTAATTGTTTTTAAATGTGGATTAATCATTTAGTAATAATTTTTCATTATCGCCGAATGCTGAATATCCTGAAGTAATCACAGATTCGCCAGGTTGAAGCCCTTCCAGTACTTCATAGTATTTCGGGTTCTGTTTTCCTATCTTAATTTCTCTGCGAATGGCAGTTTTACCATCCGTATCCATTACATAAATCCAACGTCCACCTGTTTCCTGAAAGAAACTTCCACGAGGCAATAAGGTCGCTTCATTTGAATTTCCCAATTGAAGGCGTGCACGGTAACTTTGTCCGGTTCGCATATTTTCAGGAAGTTCACTGGCGAATACCAATTCTACTGAGAATTGACCATCTCTTACTTCTGGCAATACTTTACGAATTTTTAGCTTATATTCTTTTCCTTGTTTTTCGAAAATTGCTGTTAGTCCGGCTTTTACTTTGTCGATATAATGTTCATCCAGTCGAGCAACAACTTTATAGGCTGTTAATACATGTATTTGTCCTAGTCTTCCTCCCTTAGGAACAGATTGTCCTATTTCTGCATCAAGCATAATCAGTTGTCCGTCAACAGGAGATTTTACATTTAAATGATCCTGACGATGACTAACAAGGTTTAAATTACGCTTCATATTCGATAAATTTTCTTCCATCTGCTTTACTTGTATGGAACGATAAACCGAATCTTGTTTCTGACGCTCCTTGTATAATTGATGTGAACGAAGTGCAAAATTATAATCTTCTTCTGATCTTAAGTATTCTTCTTTTGAGATCATTTGATCTTTTATCAGCGCCTTGTTTTGTTCCCACGTTCTTTTCTTTCTTTTAATGTCGAACTCGAGGTTAAGTAGCTCACGTTTTATTTGTAGTTTTTCCTGTTCCATCGTTACCCTTGTGTTGCGCAGGAAATTACTTTTTTCTGCCAGTTGAGCTTCACTGTTCAAAATACTTAAACTTAGGTCGGGATTACTTAATCGAAGAATTGCATCACCTTTTTTTACCATGGTTCCTTCTTCAATTAGTTTTTCTTCAACTCTACCACCTTCGCGGGCATCAAGGTAGATTGTTGCAATTGGTTCCACATTACCTGTAACTGAGATATAATCGTGAAAAACTCCTTTACTTATTGATTCTATAGTCAATTGACTGGTATTAGCACGAAAAGTTGAAACACTTTCGCGAATAAACGCCATATAAATAATTACAGCCAATAATGCTACAGCTAATAGCATGTAGAGGTGTTTTGCTTTAAAGCCTTTTTTCTTTTCTATTTGTTTATCCATGATTTACTTTAAATTAAGAATTTAGTATTAAGAATTCAGAATGTATTGCTAATTGTATAAATGATTCCAGTTTCCACTTTGATAAAACTTTAGTATCTGTTTACGCATTACATACATTAGTTTCGATTTAAGTAAACCGGCCTCTGCTGAGGTATATTTCTGACGAGCCGATTCGTAATCGGTCACGCTCGAAAGTCCATGCTCCAACTTGATGGAGACATTTTTCAATGATAATTTGCTAAAATTCCGAAGCTCTTGTGAAGCATAATACTCTTTTTTCGATGCATTAAGTTCCTCAATAGCAGTTGAAATTTCAGAGTATAAATTGTCTTTTGTTTTTTCTAGCTTTAACTGCTGTTCTTTTACTGATATTTGTTTTTGCTTAATGCGGCTGTAACCCGATGCTTGTTTAAAAATAGGAATTGAAACCCCTAGTGCAACCTGCTGACTTAAGTTATTATTTAACTGGTATGAAAAGTCTGCAGCAGGATTGGCAGGGTCATTTGCATTATAATAACCAGAATACAATCCTGCAAATAGGTAGAATCTTGGAGTAACTAATCCTTTAGCAATAGCAAGATCTTTTTCAGAGGCCTTCAGAAACATTTTATACTGTTCGATTTGAGGCAAAATTTGTAATGCTGTTTGAAATACAGAATCAGCAACAAGAGAAGTTTCAGTTTGTAAATTGACTGTTGATAAAGTGCTAAAAAATAAGTTGTAATTAGTTTCTATACGAAGTAATTGTTTTAATATTAATACAGACTGTCTTGTAGCATTTTCTGCCTGGGTAAGGTTTAGTTTATCACTGGCCCACTGACTTTCTAATTGTTGAACCGTAATTTGAGATTCTTTTCCTGCTTTTACCAATAGCTTCATACGTTCTACCTGCAAATTGGACACTTCTACTTGTTGTGCTGCTACTTGTTCTAATCCATTGCAATATAAAACTGAATAATATCCCGATAGAATGTCAAATATCAAGCGGTTTTGCTGTATGTCAACCCCTGCTTTCATAGCCGATTGCATATAACGGTTAAAACCAATTGTATTTAGTTTTACCAGGCCCTGAAAAATATTTACCGAAGATTCGATAAAATACCTGTTGTTTAAGGTTTGGTTATAGGTAATGGAATTATCCACCGGATTAACATTACGTCCATAATTGAATCCGGCGTTGGTTCCAGTTGTTAATGATGGAAGAATGCTCAATTTGCTTTCAAGTAAATTAACATCTTTCTTCTTAACCTGCAGCTTTTGCTGGTTTAATTCAATATTGTTTTCCAGTGCATAATCGATGCAATCGGTAAGACTCCATTTTTTTTGAGCATTAGCCGATATCATTGTAAAAAATATTGCTGCAAATAATAAATATAGATACCTGTTATTCATTTGTAAAAATTTAATGTTTTGTAATAATAACAGCCCAATCAGCGTGCCATAAAAGGTAATTACTTAGAATGTAGAGTGTTGTTAAGGCAGATTTTCTGAAAGCAAGTAATGAAGTGTAAAAAAAATTTACACATGTTGTCAAATATCTTTACAGACATACTGATTTTATTAATTTCACGAGCGGTTTTTGATTCTGAAAACCATTTTAATTATTAAAGTTTCTAATGAATTCGTTTTCTTTTTGATAAGAAATATTTTGTTAGAAAATGCCTACTTATCGTAGTGAAAAGTA
>Ga0070729_10007364_pt1 | contig 10580 bp, 9 predicted proteins | sample tdDd472_FD_66725 | JGI IMG/M metagenome (GOLD analysis project Ga0070729, IMG submission 66725) | Marine sediment microbial communities from the Atlantic coast under amendment with organic carbon and nitrate - tdDd47.2 | ecosystem: Environmental > Aquatic > Marine > Coastal > Sediment | place...
AACAAAGAAAATCGTAATTCAATAAATTAATTAAAATTTGAATACGACCGGGTCATAAATTAGACCCGGTTTTTTTGTTTCTTTTTTACACTAATATTTAGTTTGAATTTTACCGCATAATTTATTGAGAAATATCTTGTGTCTGGTATTGCTTTATATATGAGTTGATTATATTAAATATTTTTTTGTAACTTAGCTTAATTAAACCATACTATTAACTAAAAAATGCTTATGAAAGAAAAATTACACAAAAATTCTCTTGCAAGTAAACTAGCTAAGTATTCTGCTGCAGCAGGTGCAATTCTTGCTATTAGCTCTAATGCTGATGCCCAGGTAGCATACTCAGGCTTGCAAGATATAACTATTAATGGAGCAGGGACGTTTGCTATTGATCTTGATGGAGATGGGAATACAGATTTTAATATTGGAGTCTCTAATTCCATTTCATTCAACTATGCTAATATTCAAAATCCAGCCAGTAATTCATGGCTAGGTAATCCGGTTTACGCTTTATCATCAAGTTATTTAGTTCAGTCTACATTAAGCTGGACTAATAGTTTTAGTCCATGGAACTTAGGTTCATACTATACAAGCGCTGGAATGTATTGGGGTAATTTCCCTGGTGCAGGAGATCAATATATAGGGGTTAAATTTGAAATAAATAGTGGAGAATTTCATAATGGGTGGATTAAAATAAACTTAAGTATAGATTGTACTACCTTGATTGTTAGGGACTGGGCTTATGATCAAACTAAGGATGTAGGAATTAATACCGGAGATAAAGGTGATATTACTTCACCGACAGTTGTTCTATCAACTTCTGTTACAGAACCTGTTAATGGAGAATTTGATATTACTATCACTTTTGATGAGGAAGTTAATGGTTTAGAAGAAGGCGAAATACAAGTTACAAATGGTACTTTAAAGGCTGGATCACTAGTTACCAGCGATGGTGGAATAACTTACACAGCAACTATTACACCAACGGCTACAGGTGATGTAACTATTTCGTTGCCAAGTGCTGTGGCACAAGATCTTGCAGGAAACGACAATGAAGCAGCTACAGATTTAATAGTAGAAGCTGATTTAACAAGCGGTATAGATATGTTACAGGAAGCTTATAAAGTGTTAGTTTATCCAAATCCAACCAAAGGTTCTGTGAAGATAGATTTAAGTAACTCTGAGTTAGATATTAATTCTATAACAATTACTGATCTATCTGGTAGGCAACTACATAATCAAGAAATTACAAACAACTTAGTTAATCTTGATTTAGACTCATATGAAAAAGGTGTGTATATTCTAATTATGCAAACCAATTCAGCTCAAATAACAAAGAAAATAGTGATTCAATAAATAAAATTTAATGAGAATACGACCGGGTCATAAAATAGACCCGGTTTTTTTGTTTCCTTGCAAACTTGCGTATTGCTTAGTTTTATAATATTAGTAATTAATAGTATATCAGCTTACTGATATAATTTTTATCGTTAATTTTTTCTTCTGTTTCCGATTACTCTTATCTCAATAAAGGAATCAGAACTGCTACAACAGGTAGTTTAGAAATGTTTATTAAACAAGTTGAATGTTCTTTTAAAATTTGGATGATATTCCACAAAAAGTCGTAACTTATGGCTTCCTGAAAAACAGTGTGATTTTGTAACATAAAACTTGTTGTGAAACACATTTTTTCATGATATTATTCATATGTAGAGTAGTTGTAAAAGGCGTTTTTTGATTAACTTTGCTAAATAAATATTAATTTCATAAACTACTGATATACAATGAATTTATTAGATCAAATAAAAGATAATGCTAAAAAGCAGAATAAAAAAATAATTCTTCCTGAGTCAACAGAAGAAAGAACTTTAAAAGCGGCTGACGAATTACTAAAAGAAGGCATCGCACAGATAATTCTTACAGGTAATCCTCATGAAATTCAAAAAAAGGCTGAAGAGCTGAATTTAAAGAATATTGATAAAGCTATTATCGTTGATCCAGTAAATCATGAAAAGAAAGATGAGTATATTGATTTAATGGTAGAATTAAGAAAAAAGAAAGGTCTAAAACGTGAGGATGCAGCAAAACTTATTGAAAATCCTTTATACCTTGCTACCTTAATGATTAAAAATGGTGATGCTGATGGAGAAGTTGCAGGTGCAGAAAATGCTACTGGCGATGTTTTACGTCCGGCTTTTCAATATGTAAAAACAAAACCCGGATTTAGTGTTGTTTCTGGAGCATTTTTAATGATCTTAAAAGATAAAGAATTTGGAGAAGATGGTTTAATTGTTTTTGCTGATTGCGCTGTTCATCCAAATCCAACCGATAAAGAACTTGCTGAAATAGCTGTTGCTACTGGCGAAACTACTCGTGCAATTGCAGGGTTCGAACCAAGAATCGCAATGTTAAGCTTTTCAACTAAAGGAAGTGCTAAACACGAAATGGTTGACAAAGTAGTAAGTGCTACTAAAATTGCTAAAGAAATGGATCCATCTTTAAAAATCGATGGTGAGTTACAAGCTGATGCTGCTATTATTGAAGCAATTGGACAGAAAAAAGCTCCAGGAAGCGAAATAGCAGGTAAAGCAAACGTGCTTGTTTTCCCAACTCTTGAAACAGGAAATATTGCTTACAAACTTGTACAAAGACTTGCTCATGCTGAAGCAGTTGGTCCGGTATTACAAGGAATGGCAGCTCCAATTAACGATCTTTCAAGAGGTTGTTCAGTAAGCGACATTGTTAATTTAGTAGCTATAACAGCAAATCAAGCAGCAGGAAAATAGTTTAAACGATAAATCATATACAATAAAATGAAAATCTTAGTATTAAATTGTGGTAGTTCTTCAATAAAGTATCAGTTTCTAAGTATGGACAATTCAGAAGATGCTGAAGTTTTAGCAAAAGGACTTGTTGAAAGAATTGGTATTACCAATGGTGAACTAACTCACAAAACTAATGACAATAAAAAATATACTACAACAACAGATATTCCAAATCATACAAAAGGAATTGACTTAATCCTTGAAGCATTGTTATCAAAAGATCATGGTGTTATAGGAAGCGTTGAAGAGATTGCAGCAGTTGGACATAGAGTTGCTCATGGAGGACAGTATTTTAAAGAAAGCGCTTTAGTTACTAAAGATGTTAAGGAAAAAATAGAAGAGTGTATTGAATTAGCTCCTTTACATAATCCTGCAAACCTGAAGGGAATTCTTGCAATGGAGAAAGTTTTGCCTGAAGTTTCTCAGGTAGTTGTTTTTGATACTTCTTTTCATCAAACAATGGAGCCAAAAGCGTTCTTATATGGTTTACCGTACGAATATTACGAAAAATACAAAGTAAGAAGATATGGTTTCCATGGTACAAGTCATAAATTTGTTGCAAAAAAGGCATGTAAACTTGTAGGATGGGACTGGAAAGAAAAAAATGTTATATCCTGTCACTTAGGAAATGGTGCATCAATAGCAGCGATTAAAAATGGCCAATCTGTTGATACATCAATGGGATTTACTCCTGTTGAAGGATTAATGATGGGAACAAGAGCAGGAAATCTTGATTTAGGTGCTTTGTTGTTTATTGCAGAAAAAGAAGATCTTACTATTCAAGATTCAAATAATATGATAAACAAGCGAAGTGGTCTTCTTGGTGTTTCTGGTATATCTTCAGATATGAGAGATATAGAAAAAGCAATCGGTGAAGGGAATGAGAGAGCAAAAATTGCTTTTGATATGTTTGTATATCGTGTGAAGAAATTTATAGGAGCTTATGCTGCTTCAATGGGTGGTGTAGATTTAATATTATTCACAGGTGGAATAGGAGAGAATGGTTGCGTTATGAGACGTGATGTATGTGTAGATATGGAATTTCTAGGCGTTGACTTTGATATTGAGAAAAATGATAAAAGACGTGGAGAAGATTTAGAACTTACAAAACCTGAAAGTAAAACAAAAGTTGTAATGGTTACAACTGATGAAGAGCTTGTAATTGCTCAAGATACACAGCGTATTGTAACAAATAAATAATTATAATATTCTTTTAAATATAAACATTAAAAATATTAAGAATGATATTAAAATCATTAAGTGATTTAGTAGACATTGCAAAGCAAAAAGAAACAAGAAGATTGGCAGTAGCAGCAGCTGCTGATAAACCTGTTCTTATAGCTGTAAAAAATGCTTATAAAGAAGGAATAATAGTTCCTGTATTAGTTGGTAATAAACCAGAAATAGAAAGAATTTGTAAAGACATTGATTTCGATTTAACAGGAATTGAAATTCACGAAGAAAATAATCCAGCAGTATCATCAGTAAAAGCGGTTGCTTTAATTAAAGAAGGAAAAGCAGATATTTTAATGAAAGGTCTTGTAAGTACAGCGCCTCTTTTAAAAGCTATTCTTGATAAAGAAAAGGGGTTGAGAAAAGCAGCAACTTTAAGTCATTTTGCTTTAATAGAATCTCCATATTACCATAAATTAGTAGGAGTAACTGATGCAGCAATGAATATTGCGCCTGATTTTAATGAAAAGGTTAATATCATTAATAATGCTGTTGAAGTTTATCATCGCATTGGAATAAAAGAACCTAAAGTAGCTATTGTTGGACCTCTCGAAGTTGTTAATCCAAAGATTGAATCGACTACTCATGCCGCTATGTTAAGTGTTATGAATAAGAGAAACCAAATAAAGGGATGTGTTATTGATGGACCTTTTGCAATGGACAACGCAGTATCGAAGGAAGCTGCTGAACATAAGGGAATTATAAGCGATGTTGCAGGTGATGCTGATATTTTAGTTGCTCCGGATTTAAATAGCGGAAATATTTTATACAAAACACTTATGTTTATGGGAGGTTCTACTTCGGCTGCTGTTATTATGGGAGCTAAAGTACCAATTGTATTAACTTCGCGTGCTGATACGGACAAAAGTAAAATGATGTCAATTGCGCTTGCTGCTGCAATGTAGGATATGTAATTATTAAAAAAAGAAATATATATTATTATGGATGAACAAAGAATTTTAGCGATTAATCCTGGATCAACATCAACAAAGATTGCTGTTTATCAAGGATCAAAATCTATATTCTTAAAGAATATTAAACACTCTGCTGAAGATTTACAACCATTTAAAGGTATTGTTGATCAGTTTGCTTTTAGAAAAGATATTATTTTAAAAGAACTAAAAGAAGCAGAAATAAGAATTGATTTAATTACAGCGATAGTTGGTCGAGGTGGATTAGTAAAGCCAATAGAATCAGGTGTTTATGAGGTGAATGACTCATTAATTAACGATTTACACGAAAGTAAATTAGGGGAACATGCAAGTAATTTAGGTGGATTAATTGCAAACGATATTACAAAATCTTTAGGAACTGCACGTGCTTTTATTGCTGATCCTGTTGTGGTTGATGAAATGGAAGATGTAGCTCGTTTTTCTGGGCATCCAGAATTTGTTCGCCACTCAATCTTTCATGCTTTAAATCAAAAAGCAACAGCAAGAAAATATGCTAAATCTGTAGATACTCCATATGAAGAGCTTAACTTAATTGTAGCACACTTAGGTGGAGGTATCTCAGTAGGAGCCCATAAAAAGGGTCGTGTAATTGATGTAAACAATGCATTAGATGGTGACGGACCATTTTCTCCTGAAAGAACAGGAACTTTACCTTGTGGACAGGTTGCTACGCTTTGTTTCAGTGGTGAATACACTCACGATCAAGTTAAAAAAATGATTAAGGGTGAAGGTGGATTTGTTTCTTACCTAGGAACAAATGATGCATACGAAGTTGAAATGAGAGTAAAAGATGGTGATGAAAAAGCTAAAGCAGTTCATGATGCAATAGCATATCAATTAGGTAGAGAAGTAGGATCGTTAAGTACTGTTCTTAAAGGCGAAGTAGATGCTATTATATTTACTGGTGGTATGGCTTACGATAAAGGACTAATTGATTATATTAAAGAAATGGTAAGTTTTATTGCACCTGTAATTGTATATCCGGGCGAAGATGAAATGGAAGCATTAGCTATGAATGGTTATATGGTATTAAAAGGCGAAGTTGAGCCTAAAATTTATGTGTAATCATAAAATAATATAAAAATGAAAGGCATCCAATTGGATGCCTTTTTTTATGGTGTGGATATACTAACCGGAATTATTTTACCATTAAAGTATTTATATCCGTTAAGGGCAAAGTCAGCTATAAATTTAGCCATTTCACTTGCATTTAGTGGTGCTTCAAAATCAGGGAATGCTGTTTTTAACATTTCTGTATTAACTGCACCTAAAGCAAGACAATTAAACTTTATGTGCTCATTTTTAAATTCTTCTGCTAAACATTCTGTTAAACTTGCTAATGCAGCTTTGGCTGAACTATAAAACGATAATCCAGGAAATTTTGAACTTCCCTGAAAACCACCCATACTGGAAATATTAACCACGTGCTTAACATTACCTTCTTTAAGAAGTGGAATTAAATCCTGAATAAGTATTGAGTGACTAATAAAATTAATATTAAAAGTTCTATTGATCTCAACAAGACTTGTTTCTTCAAATGGTTTATTAACAAGGAAACCAGCGTTATTAATTAATATATCAATGTTATTTATATGCTTTTTAATTTTGTTTTTCAGCTCGTTTTTGACCTTTTCAGGATTCTCTATATCAAATACAATAAATTTAAGTTTACTCTTTAAATTCTGCTTAATACAATCATTTTTTAAATCTTGAAGCTTGTTTTCACTTCTGGAAATAGCAATTACAGTATTATTGGGATCATTAGCAAAAATTTTAGCTAATTCAAATCCTATTCCTTTACTTGCACCTGTTAATACAATATTCATAATAATTATTATATTTAATAAATATTCAGGGAATTTAAAGATTTTTTATGATTTATTAAATTCGTGGTGCATAAAACGTAATAAAATGAGTAAAATTATAACAATTCTCTTTGTAATTCAGCTGTTGTTGTGTAGTTATATAAATGTAACTGGCCAAAACCAAACTTCTAAGGATGAGTTTAAACCATATTTATTTTGGGGAGGAGCATTATGGGCAGGAGTGGGTACTTATACTTACGTAGATGTAAATGTAATATTTGGGTCTCAATTAACAGATAGATTGAATCTTGGTCTTATAGGGAAATATCAATATCACAAAGATAAAAGAGCCTTAGGAGGTAATTTTGAAACAAGTGTTTACGGCGGTAGTTTTTTTTCTCAATTTGCACTCATTAAAGATTTTAGAGAATTATTTAAGATTAAAGATCAAAGTGGTATTATTGCTCATGTGGAATATGAGTTTCTAAATACAAAGTATAACTATTTGTATTTTAATGTTGCTGATCCAGGAAGAGGAAGATATTGGCTTAATAATGTCCTTATTGGTGGAGGATATTTTCAGCATATGGGCGAAAGAAGCAAAACTTTTATTATTCTTTTGTGGAATGTAACAGAAACTAGCGATAATCCATATTTATATCCTCAACTAAGAATTGGATTTACAAGTTCATTTTAAGAAATAAATTTGACATTTTATTTAGAAGATTCTCAGGACGAATAGGTTTTGAAATATAATCGTTACAACCAGCTTTTAAACTTGCTTCTTCATCTTCTTCCATTGCATACGCAGTTTGTGCAATTATGGGTATATCAGGATAGTCTTTTTTAATCTCTATTGTAGCTTCTAATCCATTTAAATCAGGCATCTTAATATCCATTAGGATAATATCAACTTTCTCAGATCTGCACACTTCAATTGTTTCACGGCCTGTTTTGGTCCAAATTATTTTGGCTTTTGTAGGTTTTAGAACTGCTTTCAAAAACAAATAATTAATTTGTTCATCTTCCGCAATAACAACAACTTTATTTTCCCAGTTTCTAAACATTTCTCAAATGTAATGATTTTTGAGCTATAAAATAAAAAGCGAATAATAAAATATTATTCGCTTATAAAAATATGAAATTACAAAGATTTAATTCTTTAAAAGCTCGAACATTTTTTGTCCTATTTCTGCAGGTGACTCAACAACATGAATACCGCATTCTGTCATTATTTCCATTTTTGCCGCAGCCGTATCTGCTTTTCCTCCAATAATTGCACCAGCATGTCCCATTCTTCGACCTTTAGGAGCAGTTTTACCAGCAATAAAACCTACAACCGGTTTTGTTCCATTTTCTTTAATCCAATATGCTGCATCAGCTTCCATACTTCCACCAATTTCACCAATTAGGATAATTCCTTTTGTTTCAGGATCATCCATCAATAATTTAACAGCATCAAGTGTTGTTGTTCCAATAATTGGATCACCACCAATACCAATACAAGTAGTCTGACCAAGTCCAACTTTTGTAATTTGATCAACAGCCTCGTAAGTCAAAGTTCCAGAGCGAGAAATGATTCCTACCGTACCTTTTTTATGAATAAATCCTGGCATTATACCAACCTTAGCTTCACCTGGAGTAATAATTCCAGGGCAGTTAGGACCAACCATTCTACAATCTTTATCTGATAAAAATTCTTTTACTTTTACCATATCCGAAGTAGGAATTCCTTCAGTAATTGTAACAATTACTTTAATTCCTGCATCTGCAGCCTCCATAATGGCATCAGCAGAGAATGCTGGTGGAACAAAAATAACAGAAACATCTGCACCTGTTTTTTCAACTGCGTCTGCTACTGTGTTAAAAACGGGTTTATCTAGATGTGTTTGACCACCTTTTCCGGGAGTAACTCCACCAACAACATTCGTTCCATATTCGATCATTTGTTGAGCATGAAAAGTTCCCTCGCTACCGGTAAACCCCTGAACAATTATCTTTGAATCTTTATTTACTAATACACTCATTTGTATTTATCTTTAAATTTAATAGATCAAAAATACATTTTTTATACTTAACACAAAAAGATTATATGTGATGAAAATTATGTTATAAAAAAACAATTGCTTTCTTTTTATGTTCGTATTTTTACAATTCGAAAATAAAATAATTGAAATGCTCAATAAACTAAATGAATTATCATCAAGTCTAAAAGGTGATTTATATACCGATAAAAAAACAAGAATACTTTATGCAACGGATGCATCGGCATATAGAGAACTTCCTTTAGCTGTTGCACGTCCAAAAGATAATGATGATTTAAAAAAGCTTATTGCTTTTGCTAATAAGCATAAAACTTCATTAATTCCGCGTACTGCAGGTACTTCACTTGCTGGTCAGGTAGTCGGAAATGGAATTATCGTTGATATTTCAAAATATTTTACTAAGATTCTGGAACTGAATACTGAAGAAAGATGGGTAAGAGTTCAACCTGGAGTTATTCTCGATGAACTAAATATGTTTCTTAAACCACATGGATTGTTTTTTGGCCCTGAGACTTCTACTGCAAATCGTTGCATGATTGGTGGAATGGTTGGAAATAATGCTTGTGGCTCACATTCCATTATTTATGGAACAACCCGTGATCATACTTTATCAACGAAAGTAATTCTAAGTGATGGAAATGAAGTTAAATTTACTTCTGTAAGTAATAAAGTTTTTGTGGAAAAACTTAAAGGTGATCAATTAGAGAATAAGATATATCAACATATAAATCAGATACTTTCAAATAAAGAAAATAAGGACGAAATAAGAAAAGAATTCCCAGATAAGTCAATTTATAGACGTAATACTGGATATGCGATTGATTTGTTATTAGAAACAGAACCATTTACTGAAACAAATAACCATTTCAATTTTTCGAACTTAATTTGTGGCTCTGAAGGAACCTTAGGTCTAATTACTGAAATAAAACTTGATTTAGTTGATATCCCGCCAAAAGAGATTGCCGTACTTGCAGCACACTTTAAAACAAAAGAAGAAGCTTTTAGAGCTAATTTAATTGCATTGAAACATAATCCTGGTGCAGTTGAGATGATGGACGATACCATCTTAAACTTAACAAAAGGAAATAGAGAGCAACTCAAAAATAGATTTTTTGTTGATGGTGATCCGGGAGCAATTCTAATTATTGAATTTGCTCGAGAATCAAAAGAAGAAATTGATAATATCTGCAAAAAGTTAATTGCTGATTTAAAACAAGCAGATTTTGGATATCATTTTCCTATTATTTATGGTGAAGAAACTAAAAAAGTTTGGGCATTACGCAAGGCTGGATTAGGTGTATTGTCGAATATGGAAGGTGATGCCAAACCTGTATCAATAATTGAAGATACAGCAGTTAATGTAGATGTATTGCCAGACTATATGGATGATTTTAAGCTTATTCTAGAAAAGCATAAACTGGAATGCGTTTATCATGCACACATTGGTTCTGGAGAGTTGCATTTGCGTCCGATTTTAAATCTGAAAGATTCCAAAGATGTTGAAATGTTTAGAACCATTGGAGTTGAAATAGCACATTTGGTTAAGAAATATAATGGATCTATGAGTGGTGAACACGGTGATGGTCGTGTACGTGGAGAATTTATTCCAATAGTAATCGGTGAAAATAACTACAAACTATTGCAAGATCTAAAATCAGTTTGGGATCCAAATCATATTTTTAATCCAGGCAAAATCGTTGATGTTCCCTCAATGACATC
>Ga0070729_10007365_pt1 | contig 10580 bp, 7 predicted proteins | sample tdDd472_FD_66725 | JGI IMG/M metagenome (GOLD analysis project Ga0070729, IMG submission 66725) | Marine sediment microbial communities from the Atlantic coast under amendment with organic carbon and nitrate - tdDd47.2 | ecosystem: Environmental > Aquatic > Marine > Coastal > Sediment | place...
ACCCTGATGAAGTCGTTCGGCTAGCCAATAAGTACTTTGGAGACTATCAAGCCCAAACATTGCCTCCTTTTTCTTTTGAACCTCAACCTGAAATTACCAGTCCGATTCGTAAAGATATCTACGGCCAAGAGGCTGCTTTTGTAGATTTAGCGTGGCGATTAGGAAGTACGGAGACGACTGATCCATTCATGTTGACATTGATCAATGGTTTGCTCTATAATTCCCAAGCTGGTTTGATTGATATTAATCTCAATCAACAACAACAGTTGTTAGATGGGGAGGCTTGGACTTGGATTTATGCAGATTATAGCGCGCTGGGGCTCTTCGGGCGACCTCGGGCCGGACAAACACTGGAGGAGGCTGAAGCTTTGCTGCTTCAACAACTAGATCTACTTCGCAAAGGACAATTTGAGGAATCATTATTGGAAGCCGTTGTTCGGGATATCAAATTACAGGAAATAAAATCCTATCGACACAATAGCCACCGAGTAGGGGCCATCAATACGGCCTTTCTACTGGATGTTCCCTGGAAAACCGTCGTCGACCTCAACGAGTGGAACAAAACCATCACCAAGGCTGATATTGTTAATTTCGTACGCGAAAAAATTCGTCCAGACAATTATGTTGTCATCTATAAAAGGCAGGGCGATGATCCAAATGTGATTAAGGTAGAGAAACCTCTGATTACACCTTTGGAGCTTAACCGGGAAGCGCTATCTAGCTTTGGCAAAGCCTTCTTATCGGAACCTGCCCCACCTCTAGAACCTAAGTTTGCTGATTTTAAAACACAAATCAAGACCGACAGCCTCAGCAGCGGCTTACCCTTTTCCTATGTAGAAAATCCGAACAATGCACTTTTTCGTTTGGATTACATCTTTGAGATGGGGAAAGTAAATGATCCCCTGCTGGCGATTGCCTTGATTTATTTGCCCTATTTAGGTACCAATAAATATTCTGCGGCAGCGCTGCAATGGGAATTCTTCCGTTTGGGATTGTCTTTTGATGTGGTCAGCTACGATGAGCGATCCTTCGTCACTTTGAGTGGTTTGGAGGAATCCTTTTCCGAGGGTTTGCAGCTATTTGAGCATATCTTAAGTCAGGTGAAAGAAGATCAAGAAACCCTGCAAAATGTAGTCGCCGATATACTGTTGAAACGAGAAAATGCGAAGAAGGAGAAACAATTTATCCTACGTGATGCTTTAGGCAGCTATGCCCGGCATGGTGCTTTTTCTGCTTTTACCGATCGCTTAAGTGAAGCGCAATTGCAGGCCTTAAAAGCTGAAACCCTGGTGCAAAAGATCAAAAAATTATGCCATTATGAGCATCAGGTTTACTATTATGGCCAAAATCGTCCAGATAGTATTCTGCCTTTATTAGAAAAATACCACGAGGTACCCAAACCATTATTGAAAGTACCTCCTCCCAGAAAATACCCTCAATTACCTACGACCAAGAATGAGGTTCTATTTTTAGATTTCCCACAAATTCAGGCAGATGTGCTCTTGGTTTCTAGAGGAACTCCTCAGTTTAATTTGGAGGAAGCCTTAATGCGGGAATGGTTTAATGAGTACTTCGGTTATGGCCTTTCTTCCATCGTCTTTCAGGAGATCAGGGAGTCGCGTGCCCTGGCCTATAGCACCTATGCGCTTTTCACTGCACCTAAGAAGACAAAGCTGGCGCATTACCTGCAAGCTTATCTCGGCACACAACCGGATAAGTTGCCCGATGCGATTCCTTATTTGATGAATATTTTAGAGGATATGCCAGTGGTGGAAGCGGCTATCGAAAATGCCAGAATTTCTATCCTCAAACGCCTAGAGAGTAGCCGCACTCCTTCTACGCAGTTGTTCTGGGAAGCACAACGAATGAAGGACTTGGGGATGGACCAAGACCTGGGTAAGCTTCTGTATGATCGGCTGAAAAAGGCAACGATTCAAGACTTGATAGATTTTCAAGCCAAATATGTTAAAAATCGATACTATACCTTTATGGTGTTAGGAGACCAAAAACAGATAGACATGGCGTACCTAAAGACCTTTGGTGACTTGAGGGTACTCAGCATGCAAGACGTTTTTGGGTACTAAACATAAGCACAGAAAAATGGAAACCTATATTGCACTATTACGGGGTATCAATGTAGCCGGGCAGAAAAAAATGCCCATGGCCATTTTGCGAGATCATTTTGAGCACTGGGGCTTTTCGGCTGTTCAGACCTATATCCAGAGTGGTAATATTATATTTAAATATCCCGAAAAAGCACCCGCAGAAATTGCCGAAATCATCCGAGAACACATCCAAGTCACTTATGGATTTGAGGTACCTGTGATGGTCATTCGCCCAGCTAGATTGGCTAAAATACTGGCCAACAATCCTTTTATTGCGGACAAAGATCCTAAGCGAATTTATATCACATTCCTGTCCGAAGAGCCCGCAGCAGATCGGGTAGCGGCCTTGAAGGAACAGGATTATGCGCCAGAAGAGTACCAGATTGTAGCCCAACATATTTACTTCTATTCTCCACAAGCTTATGGCCGGGCAAAAATGAATAACAATTTCTTTGAAAAGAAACTTAAGGTAAATGCAACGACTCGAAATTGGCGGACCAGTAATAAACTGATGGAAATGGCACAATTAGCAGATCAATAAGAAATGAGTTGCGAAGTGTAGAAGAAGACTTGAAATTTAGACCAGAATATTTTAACTTGTAGGGGATATAGCTTAAAAAGCGGTGAACCTTTTTCAAAGGCGTCGTTCTTTTGGAAGGACATACAAATAGGATTTAGCTCATCTAATTACAACTTGGAAAGGGTCCGATAACACGTTACATTTTATAGCATTTGTTGATTTGATCTATCGCGGCATACAGTATGCGCTTTAGTAAGAAACCATAGCAGGGCAAATGGTCACATCTCTACAAAAAGGCTCACCTCTAGTATATTTTCGGTAAACCTAGTTTTAAAATGAGTATTGAAAAGATAAAATCCCACTTCAATGAAGAGTGGAAAGATGTTGATTTTGGTAAAGAAACCAAAACTTGCACCTACAAAATTTCCAACTTTGGCCGGATAAAAAGCATCCAGAAAACCACTGGCGCTGAACGCCTAGTCAAAGGGTCAGCGGTACGGGGTGGGCTAAAAACCCTGAACCAAAAACTAAAGGATAATAGCGTAGGTGTGATCATGATTCACAAATTTGTGGCAGAAAACTTTGTGCCAGGACGTTCCGAAGAAAATGTCCATATCATTCACAAAGATTACAACAAGGGCAACAACTACTCTGGCAACCTAAAGTGGGTAACAAAGGAGGAATGGAACGCGCACAATATGGCTAGCCCCTACCGCAAAAAAGAAAGGACACGGACCAGTCAGGATATTCTAACCGAATCAAAGGTAAAAATAATCAAGAAGGCCTTGAAGGAAGGCAAGACCAAACGCAAGGTGTTGGCCAAGCTTTTTGGTGTGAAGGAGAATACCATTTACCAGATACAGACCGGAAGGCGGTGGGGTCGTGTCAAATTGGATGAAGATGGCGGACTAAAATCTGAATAACTCCTCGCACTAGGACCAAATAATCAGGCTTCGATCATCGCTACCACTTATCAGCCGACCGTGATATTTAGACCATAGCAAGGTGTTTACAGAGTTTAAATGCCCATTATCCCGATAAGATTCCAGTACCTTCATGAGTTTGAAGGTTCGGGCATCCCAAATCTTAATATTCTTATCTCGACTAGCCGTCGCCACATATTGTCCGTCCGGGTCTATTACTATTTCATTGATCGTGAAGAGATGTGCGGGCTGACTGGATAAGCATAAATAGGCGGCTTGGGTATCCCAAACTTTCAAATGCGCATCCCGCCCACCGCTAAACAACAATTCGCCATCCGGGCTATAACGTAGCGCAAACACCGAATTATCATGTGCTTTTAACAGGCTTTCTTTCACGCCAAATGTCTCCAAATCCAGGATATAAATCGCATGATCACTGGCTCCCACGGCTAGTTCATTCCGTTGTGGACAGTAGGCCAATGCACGCAAACTATGGTGACTGACCTGTAAACTCTCCAAGCTTTGCATTTTATGCTTATCCCATCGAGTCAACAATCCTTGCCCGCCAGCCGTATATACATAATCACCAATTTCTAAAATAGCATATACCCCTTTCTTGTGATGGGCAATATTTACGGTATTATCGGGCTCCTCCAAGTCAACCCAATGCACGCCACCATTCATATTTCCTACCACTACCTTATTTTGAGTAGATAGGTAGCAAAGAGAGAATATTTGTGTCTCTACCTTGGCCACTAATTTTCCCATTTCGGGGTTTTCTAAGTCCCAGCGAACGACCCATCCCTCTCCAGCACCCGATAAAAAGTAACGATCAGTATCCGAATGACTGAGCGCGAAAATAGAAGCATTGTGCCCAGTCAATTGAGCCAGTTTTTGTAACATATTTCAGCGATTAATCCTACAAATCTAACAGGATTATTGCCAATTAGTTTTTCTTCAGAACAATAGTTTAGAACATGTTTAAATTTTAGTAATTGGTCTGCAAATGTCCCTTTTGTGCTGATACGTCGTCTCACAAAGCGGCTTGATAGCGCTGCTATCATCCACTTTGCGATTCTAGTCTCAACAAAAAATGACAATTTCGCCGCAAAGACCAAAACTTAAACATGTTCTTAGGCTAATCCCAGTTTGATGGCATTCTTTACTAGACCGGCCGTATTTCTGGCCCCGAGTTTGGCACAAAGGTTCATTCGATGGGTTTCTACCGTACTAATGGATAAAAAAAGCGCATTAGCAATTTCTTGGTTGGTGCTTTCGGATAAAATCAACTCCAATACCTCTTTTTCTCGGCGAGTAAGTTTGGGGATGAGCTGACCATTCTTAGGTAGAGAGCGAGTAGCTTTAGCAATCAGTTTATCATTGACTTCTGCCGATAGGTATTGCCCGCCTGCATAGACGATCCGAATGGCTTGGGCCAATTCTTGTTCGGAGGTGTTTTTATATAAATATCCTTGCGCCCCATTGCGGAGCATACTAGTAATGAAACTGACCTGTCCATAGGTTGTCAGGCCAATGATCTTAATCGTTGGATATTGCTTATGGATCAATTTACACAAATCGATTCCATCCATATCCGGCAATCCAATATCGAGCAAGATGACATCCGTTTCAGCTTTTTCCAGCCACGACATCGTCTCCATTGCATTCAGTACATGCCCAACGACTTCGATATCCTTCTGTTCCCCCAATGCATTTTGTAAACCGCTAATGACGATGGGGTGATCATCCACGATGAGTAAGCGAATCATTTTTTGTCATTTAGATATAAGTAAGTAATGAAAAATAAATAACTAAGAGCTTCGACATACCTCCAAACAAGCACTTAAAGTTACGGAATTCTAGAAATCGAAAACTGGTGGTAAACCGCCATTTTTTGCATTGGAAGTTTCCCCGCTGGCCTCATAGGCAAAACTTCAGGAATTTTGTCTAGCACCATGGAACAAAAATATTTGTTGAGTAAGTAGGTAATAATAGTGTGTGTGCTGGTGAAGTTTAGCTTTTCCAGCACACTTTTATTGGGCTGGGCTTCAACCGCAATCAAAGTGCATTTTGGATTAATCCTCAAGCTCGCTTTCCCTCATCTCTTTCTGCTGAACAAAAGATAACAACTCGCACCCTACCTAAAACTTAACAAAGAAGTTGTTCAAAAAAAACTTGCATATTTCCTCCAATACGCACCATTTTGCAGTCGAAAGGAATCTCTAATGTGGTCTATGTATGGGTTTGGAGATCACGGTTAGCGCTACAAACCAAGACCATAGTTAAAAAATCATGTTGGATGAAAAATGTAAGCACCCTCGCACTACTCGCCTTACTCCTCAGTACTTCCTGTGGAGAAAAGGAAACCGTAGTAATCAATGCCTTTGAAACACCCCTTAGAAGAGGTATTGTTATGGGATAATCTTCTCGTACAAAAATAGGTTTCGCACGATTTCATTCATTCACTCGCTAATTTTTTGCTATGAAAAACAAGGCTGCTATTTACTTATGTTTGGGTTTAATGATGACTTATGCCCCACTCTTTTCTCAAACCGAAAACGCCCCCGGGTCCATTGGTATTTCAGCTTCCGTACAAGGGGATCAATTTAGTTTTCTCGTTCCTATTTGGCTCGATGAGCACTTTTCGCTGGCACCAGCAGTAGAAATTCGCTCAGCTACGGCTATCGGAACAGAATATGGGATAGGCATCGTTCCCCGCTATTATTTTGATCGAGAAAAAGTGGCTCCCTTTATTGGAGCCCGGGCAGGAGCAATCCTTTATCAGCCTGCAAAAGTAAATGGCATTAATCCGACCAGCACGACTGACATTCTAGTTGGGGCACTTTTGGGGCAGACTATTTTTTTGATCGACATATCGCCCTTGGACTGGAGCTACAAGCCAACTTCACTATTTCAGATGAAAATTCTTTGCGATTTAACAATCCTGGGAAGACAAATTTCAATACGGCATCTGCTGTTTTTTTGAGCATCTACTTTTGATGGTTTGGGCTTAAACTTCTGAAGTTTTCGCTGCCATATCCAAGGAAACGTCAGAAGTTTGGCTTGATTTAAAAAGATCAATCACCAAGTTCCCTCTCTTATGTCCTTTCTCGACATAGCGATGAGCATCCGCTATCCCATCTAAAGGATAAGTCCGGTCAATAACAGCCTCAATTTTACCCGTCTCTATCATTTGTTTTAACTCGATGAGATTTGCTCTCCCTTCTTTGATAATCGATTTTATCGTTACATAAGTGCCCTCGTGTTTCAGGGAAGCTTTAGCTTTGGCGGAAGAGATTTTACCCACCGCATCGAAAATTACATCATAAGTTTCGCCACTTTCCGAAAAATCCTCTTGGGTATAATCAATAACCTGATCCGCTCCAATAGATTGAACCAGCTCTAGATTTCTTGTGCTGCATACCGCTGTGACTACAGCTCCAAAGTACTTAGCTATTTGTACCGCATAACTACCTACACTCCCCGAAGCACCATAAATCAAGACTTTTTGTCCGGGCTGAATATTTGCCTTTTTTAGAAAAGACAGTGCTGTAAGGCCTCCTACTGGAGCTGCCGCAGCTTGGTTAAAGGTCATATTGGTAGGTTTATGAGCTAATATTCCATCCGCGGGTACGCAGATGTACTCAGCATATGAACCTTGACTTAAACCAGTCGTTGTCCCAAAAACGTAATCCCCTTTGGCAAAACCCTGTACTTCTTCGCCAATGGCTTCAATTTCCCCCGAAAACTCATGCCCCAGTATACTTTTACGCAAGTTTTTGAATCCGAATCCAAATCTAACAATCGGCCATAGAAATAGGTAAGTTGGCAAAGTAAGTTTTCGGACAAATACATCCCCGGCGGTAACCGTCGTGGCATGTATTTTTATCAATACCTCGTCCGCTTTGGGAGTAGGTTGAGCAATGGATTTGAGTTGAAGACCATCCGCTGATCCATAAGTTGTGCAAACTACTGCTTTCATGTCCTATCTATTTAAATGGTTTATAGTAAAGAGGTAAGTGTTTGATCCTCTGTTTTACAAACCAAAGGTAGGGGCATATAGTCCTGCAATCGTTCCGGTTTTGAAATCCGAACCTCCTACTTTTTCGCTACTTCCTTCCAATAAGCACTAGGCGTTTTACCCATCATTTTTTTAAAGAAGGTATTAAACACGGTCTTGGAATTGAAGCCACTATCGTAGGCCAAGGCAAGAATCGTCAGATGTTGTTGGTTGGGATCGGCCGCTTTCGACTTGAAAGCTTCCAGTCGATAGGTGTTGATATATTCCGAGAAGTTTTGATTAAAGCCTTCATTGAGTAATTGCGATAACTGGTTAGCTTGAATACCCAGCATTACGGCTAAGCTGCGAAGTGTCAAATCAGGATCAAGGTAGGGTTTCTCTTCTACCATTAAATGATCGAGTCGATCTCGATAGGTCTGTTGTAGTTCTTTGTTCAGTAATGCCTTTTTATATTTTCTTTTGGCAGGCTTAAAGGACGTCCCTTCTCCTATGACTTGCCGCATCAGCATCTGGAATTGGGGATGCTTTCGGAGTGGTTTCAATCCAGGTTCAATGTACTGATAAACCATCATGGGAAGTCGGCTAGTAACCCCCCGTTCGAGTAATCGGATGGCCGCTTCAGTATCGCCCAGCATAGTATGACACAATGTGAGCAGGTTGATGGCTCGTCCCAGCATATCACTTTCCAGATGGCCTTCCAGCTGCTCAATTCCTGCCCTAGCCTTCTTGGTTTCACCCAGGGCAGCATAAGCTAAAGTTATCCCTCCCAATTCTATCAGGTCACTTTCTTCGTGCCTGTCCAGGTTTTGGTAAAACGTCAAAGCCGCTTCTTTTCTTCCTAGGGCGATTAAGGCTTGTCCCCAGTATAGAGTCGATACTGTAAAATCTGATTTCAATTGAACAGCCTTTTCAAAACAGACAATAGCGGCTTCGTATTTTTCTTGGCAATACAGAATAAAACCCCGTAAATGATAATTAATTGGAGAAAAAGGATCGAGCTGCATGGCTGTTGCATTATAATTCAGTGCAGCCTCAAACTTGGCTTCCGCCACCAAGGTAGAAGCCATCGATTGATAATATTCCACCGTGGGTCGTATAGCAAAAGCTTTTCTCAGGTGTTTATAGGTAGCTGCAAAATCCCATTTTTGTAAAAAGCAGACGTAAGAAAGATGAAGTTGGCATTCTGGCAAGTTTTCATTCAACTCAATCGCTTTATCCAAGTAGGGTTGTGCCTTGGCAAAGGCTTCATGCGCGGGCATAAAACCCACTGTAGCCAGCAGCGTATACCCCAGGTGCATCCCCAAATAAGCGAGGGGGAAGGAAGGGTTTGCTTGGATGATTTCACTGAGGATACACAAGCCTTCTTCGATATCTGCTTTCGTCATCTTTAACAAATGATAACGGCTTTTCAGATAGCGTTTGTAGCTATCCACTGATACGGGAGGCGCTTCTACCAAAGAATCTTCAATGTCGAGGTGACCGATATGCTCACGCAACTTATCCGCAATGAGCAAACTGATCTCATCTTGAACAGCAAAAATATCATCTACAGATCGATCAAAGGTTTCCGACCAGAAATAGAAATCATCTGCCACATCCACTAACTGGGCTGATATTCGCATCTTATTTCCTGCCAACCGAATGCTCCCTTCCAAGATCGTGGACACATTGAGTTCCTTACCGATTTGGGCAATCGATATATTCTTATTTTTAAAGAAAAAGGAAGAAGTTCTAGAGGTTACTTTTAGGTTTTTGATTTTGGCCAAAGCATTAATAATCTCCTCAGTCATTCCATCACTAAAGTACTCATTGTCTGCCTGAGCACTCATATTGACAAAGGGGAGCACGGCAATTGTTTTTGCTTTTTGCTTTTGTTTTCCTTTCAATTCAGTGTGGAGTGGAGTTCTGATGCCTTCATTGGTAACCGAAAAAACTTCAATCGGAGCAGTGATGTTTTTCAATTCAAAAAAACCCAAAGATCGAGTTGAAATCTGGCGATGATTCTTAAGTTCATCGTTCAACTTTCCAGAAAGTAGAATAGCTCCCGCTACGCCCATGCTTTCGATACGCGAGGCCAAGTTTACGCCATCCCCGTATACCTCCGTACCATCAAAAACGATGTCCCCCATGTGGAGTCCCACTCGCAAGGGCACAGGCTCCCCTTGGCTCAAAGCCCTTTGAATCGCAATCGCACACTCCACCGCTTCTACTCCACTTTGGAAAACACTTAATGTGCCATCACCAAAATACTGCAATATCTCTCCATGATACTGCTCATGATATTGCTGAAATTCCTGTCGATGATGTGCCCTGACCTCAGCAGCAGCCTGCTCATCTTTTTGCATCAAGGCGGTATAACCTACGATATCGGTAAACATAATAGCTGCCAATCGGCGTATCTTTTCTCCTTTCATCTTGTAACAACTTTGAGCGAAGGCTTATTTGGCCGCATCCATAATTGGAGTAAATAGGCGTGCCAAGCAGTTTTGATCCACGATCAAGCCAAGATACGGACAAATCTCTGGAGAAGTTGACTAGGAAGAGTAAAATGGCGGCCAAAATCAAAATATTTATAATCAAAATGAGAATGTGAATCAAAAGCCAGTCTCTTCGCCGCTTCCGCCCTTGGTACACGAGCTCCTGCTGTGTACCTGCCAGGTGCTCGGTTTCTAACTGGCACCCCGCCACCGCCTCGCCTGCCGGGGTTGTGTAAAAAGTCTTCTTTCGCGCCCTTCAAGTCACTGTTGATATTTACAAATATGTTTTTTGAATATTTTTATTGGAGCCTTGGGTGAGGCGCCAGCTGTTGTCTGAGCAGCGATTTTTGTTTTTTTGGCAAAAAAAGGACACTTTATGCCCTTTTTTTGCCTTTGGCCTTCTTTCTGTTTGCTCTGCGGGCATAGTGCTCCGCCCAAACCCCAGTTTGTTCGCAGTAAATCTTCTTAATATTGTGAGCCAAGGCTAGTAGCTGGAATTCAATATTAACTTTATCTATCCCTCGAAGTACGAAG
>Ga0070729_10007366_pt1 | contig 10580 bp, 8 predicted proteins | sample tdDd472_FD_66725 | JGI IMG/M metagenome (GOLD analysis project Ga0070729, IMG submission 66725) | Marine sediment microbial communities from the Atlantic coast under amendment with organic carbon and nitrate - tdDd47.2 | ecosystem: Environmental > Aquatic > Marine > Coastal > Sediment | place...
TTGGTCACAACTTCGCGTCGACTTCTCGGCTCCTGCTCTTCAATGGCTGCCTCAACAGCCGCCCACGCTTCTGAATCGTGAACGTCGTCCAGATTACTCAATCCCTGCTCGTAGACTGCATTAAGCAGTTCACCAACTGGGTCGTGTATCGCGTCGATCGTTGACTGTTCCGTCTCTAAATCGTCGGACAAAGACTGGCTAAGGCGTCGCCGCTCCTCGCGCACGAAATCATTGCGGTTGATCTCTTCAGCCCGGCCGGATTCCCCCGGGAGAAGTCGTTGACCACGACGAGTGGTCTCTGGTGCTGGTAGTTTGGCCTGTTCAGAAACCGGATCAGCCGCTACGGGCGTTGGCGACTGATCCGGTGACACCTCGCCGACTGCGGATTCGGCGGGCGCCTCTGATTCAGTCAGCGGCCCCGGCTGCTGCCCTTGCTCGCTTTCCCTCCGTACCCCTTCCCCTTCGTTTGGGGTTTGCTGGTCTTGCAACTGCTCTTGCCCGACTTGCCCTTGTGTTTCATCTTGTTCTCCTTGTGCTTCAGCGAGTTTCAGGATTTCGTTCAGGTACGCATCTTCCGGAACCGTTTCCGGTTGTGCTTCCGGCTCCATCCCCATCTCTTCGTCAGACAGCAATTTGCCGTCAGCGGCCGGTGGGGGAACCATTTCATCGGGAAGGTTAACGAGGGTCTCTGGACCACCTTCAACCTCTTCCCGCAGTGACTTCGCGTACTTCTGCCGTACTTCAGTGCTCTCAGCTCCATCTACCGGGGTGAGCCCAGCCTTCAGTGCCGCTTTGTATTTCTTGCGGGAGGGGTTCTGTATGAACTCTGCGACTTCCGGCGGGATAGGCGGAGGGGCAGCTTTTGTGCGTTCACCGCTTGTGACAACACGACCGGCCTGCGACGCCCCTTCCGCCATCCCCATCATGAGGACGGTCTGCAGAATGGTGTCCTCGATCACTGTGCGGTAATCAACGTCTTCATGCAGCATTGCCTCGCTGGTGTAACCATGAAGAACCTCTGTTGTGACTTCTTCAACGACTTCCGCGCCAAGATCTTTCGTGAACTTCTTGGTTCCACTTACGAGTGCCTGCCGAATGGATGGATGTTTCGCGATGTTTCTTGCGATTGACTGCCCAAGTACCCGACCCTCCAAACCGGCAAGCCCCGGAATCTTGTTGAAAATGGGCATGATCGACGCTTCGATTCCGCCCTGAATTGCCGCGTACTTCTGCAGTTCAGCACCGGCAAGGCCCGCCTCAGCCGCTTCGTAGGCCGCACGACTGTATTCCTGTGCCCCGTACTGGCCAGCCATGATGCCAAGCCCGACAGCTGGCCCAGCAATCATTGATCCGGCGACACCCGGCCCCATCTGCGCAACATTCTGGGCCGCGCCCGCAACAGCCCCAGCTAAACGGGGGTGTGCATACTTCTCTTCTCGATAACGTGCAGCCTCAGATTGCACGCCCGCAGTTCTCGCCTCCAGCTCATCGGCTTCTTGCCCAAACCCAAGCATTCTTGCAACAGGAGCTGCGACACCACTGGTAACGCCTTCCGCAAATGATCGTTCCTCAACACCAACATTCGATTCTTGCTGCTGAATCGCCTCCTGGCCTCGCTTGAACGCCTCAGCACGCTTCTGCTGTTCTTCTCTTGCCTGAGCTTCTGCTTCTTCCGGGCTGACCCCATCAGCGATCAGCTCTTCTGTCCTGGCACGCCTGACCGCGCGTTCCCTAAGTGGGCTGGATTGGATTCGGGATTCCAAATCAACTCGCTGCGGAACCTCCTCCAGCGCCTGCGAAAGAGGTATCAATCTACCATGAACCAGAACCTGCAGTGGTTCCTGATCCTTTGGTGCCTGCGGAGCTTTCTTGATGCCAGCGCGGCGATCGCCATACGATCTGGTGTCCCGGGGGGCCGCAGGTTTTGTGTCAGCGCGTCGACGCCCATAGTCAATCCCGGTGCGACGGGCTTCGGCGTCCTCAATCAGCTCCTGGCGGCGCCGCTTGATTTCAGCGTTTCGGCGCGCAATTGCTTCCTTGCGCTCGATCTCCTCCAGATACCGCCGTTCTGCTTCTTCTCTGGACAGCGGCGGTTCAGGGGTGATCAAGCCATATCCGGAAGTTTGCAGATCGTTGTATCCGGCAGACATCACTATTGCCTTATCTTGAATCCGGCACGCTCAAGGATCTCTTGGGCTTCGTCGAAATCAGGGTCACTGGTGTCACCCGTCCTCATGGCGTTGATTACGATATCTGCCGCCAATGTCACTGTCTGGTCTGCAACACTTCCTGACGACATGTGCCGATCACGCAACCTTGCCAACTCTTCACCGCCAGGCATCTCGCGAAGCTCGCTGACAACCTCTTTGGGCAGTGGAACAGTTGATGAAAGAACTGGTGTTTTGGTGGCTCCCGCCGAGGTAGCTGACTGGCTTCCTGTAGCCTGCTGCTGAGGATTCGCTGGGGCAGCCTCCTCCCAGCCGATCGCCGACGAACCGGAATACCGACTCCGCTCGGCATCAGCTTCTGCCTGATATGGTGGCAGTGGCTCCAGACCGTATTCGCTGCGATAGTATTCTTCGTCCATCGCAAACTGATCCATCGCCGCTTTCATCACAGCGTTTTTGTTCGGATAGAGGAGACCGCCGACACCCGGCTTCTCTGCTGTTGAAAGTTTGTCAACCAGATCATTGAAGCGATCCAGTCGATCTCGCCGTGCCTTCCGGATGGCTTCTTGCTGCCTCTCTGCCTGCTTGTCTTCTCCACCACCGGAACTGCCCATCCCGAGTGGTTCCCAGTCCGGCCGGCCTTGAGAGTCGAGGTGACGCTTCATCGGCCCCCACTCAGGGTCCATGCGGAACTGCTGGGAGATCTCTTCTTCCGGGCTCGTGATTCGTTGCTCAGGAATGATGGCTGACAGCTTCTTTTGGTACTCGACCATCGCCCGCTGCTTCAAACCTTCCTCCCAGTCACCATTCAGCACGTTTTTCCGGAAAGCAGACTCCATTTCCTGCATTTCTTTGCGCTGCCGATCACTGAAATCGAATCCCGCGTTTTTCGCCTGCGCCACCTGCTGCTGCCACCGCATCGAAATGTCAGCAGCTTCACGCTGATACATGTTTTCCTGCGTGAAATCCTGCTGCAGCTCTGCGCGGTCGATTGAGAAGTCCTGCTGAAGACGATCCCGCTCCAGCGTGTTCTGCTGCCGCCGATCGTCAGCTTGAATGTCGAACTGATTCAGGCGGTTGTCGCGCTGCCGCTGCTGGACATCACGAAGCGTGTCCCGCTCAAGCAGGTTCTGCTGCTGCTGGTCATCGCGCAGGGTCGAGAACCCGAACTGCATCGCGTCCCGATTCAGCAGGTTTTCGTTCTGGATAGCATCCCGGGCTTGCGTGTAACCCTGCTGGGTTGCATCACGAACCAGTTGATTCTGAAACTGGGACGTGTCCCGCTGTTGAGTCTGCTCAAACAGGCGACGGTCCCTCTCCTCCTGCTCGCGAGCCTGCTGTCGAGCCTGTGCTTCCGCGAACCGATTCTGCAGGGTATCGCGTTTCAGTGTGCCTTCGCGGTCGTCTTCGGCCAGCTGGGACCGATACCCGAAGTCTCGTTGAGCCTGATTCGCGGCGATCCCCGCACGCTGGCCCGTGTTCTGGACCTCGAATTCCTGCAGGAGCTTGTCTCGTTCCCGCTGTGCGTTGATCTGCTGCTGAGCCAGCGCAGCCTTCAGCGCAGCTTCCTCCTCGGCCGCTTGGCGACGGGCTTTCGCCTCGAGTCGGCGACGGAATCGCTCTGGGAGACCACCGCTGCCGGGAAGTTTGCGAGCGACAGCACGATCTCGCATTTTTTGCAAATCACTCATGCCGATTCCTTACCACTTCGTGCGGGCTCGTCCGATCACTCGGTTTGATTGCGGCCGGTAAAGACCGGGATTCCTCGCACGTCGATCCTTCTGTGCCTCAGCATTTGCGTTCTGCATCTGCCACAATTGGGTGTAAAGGTCGGCGACGGTCCTGAAACCTTCCTGATCGTCCTGAATCCCGCCGATGTACCCGAGCTGGTTCTGCACGAGTGCGTTGTCTCGCTCGGCGTCAGTGTTCCGCTGGGAATTCAGCGCCTGAGCCCTGTTCTGCAACGCACCCTGATAGACACCGCTCAACTGGGAATCCGTCGCGATCCTGTTCTGGAGCAACTGGTCTTCGAGTGAAAGCTGCTGCCGGGTGTTGTCGAAATTCTGGCCGCGAACGAGAGAGTCCTGAATCGTCGTGTTCCCGAGACCACGCTGAATTGCCGACTGACGCGCCGCAGCCAGCCGCTGCTGGTTCTGGATGTCGAGATCCTGCCGCATCGAGTTCCCGTACTGATCAATGCGGTCCATGTTCCGCTGACGTGTGGCCAGCGCATCAGCCGCCAGCGCGTCGTAATCTGACTTCAACTGGGCGTATCCCTGCTGGCCGCGTGCCCGAGAGGCAGCAATCTGCTGATCGTACCCGCCAATGACAGCGTTCTGCCGTTCTGCGGCCCGCTGCATGTTCATCTGCCGTTCTTGATCGGCAGCCTGAGCCAGACCCGCGTACGACTGCGCAATCTGGAGCGGATGACCACCGTACCCGTATGGCTGGGTTGCGGTTGTCTGCGGAGTGACCCGGTATCCGCTTGAGGGTTGTCTTGAAGAACCGTACATGTCTTGCTCCTAAGTGACTGTTGTTTCATCGTCAATACGATGAATCAGGATCATCCAGTCGTCATTGAACCCCAGCATTGCGTTGACCCACCCGATTCGAATCGCCAGCTGGTTCGTCGCACTGATCCTTGCGCTCCAGCACATCAACTGCACTGGAGGTGCAACAGTTGGACACACAGTAATCATGTCCTGCCCGGGACGGATATCATACGCCGAACTGACAGGTATGTATGTGGATGCCGCCTCTTGAAAAGTCACCGCACCCGATGAACCGCCACCAGTGAAATTGTACGCAACCTTAATGGCCATGATCTGCTCGATCACAGTTCCATTGTTCAGGCGAAACCCACCTTCGTTATCTCCGTACGTCCCGTCACCCGTCATCAGGTGAAACCCCGGGGCAGTACCAACCGAGTACATCTCATGCACGCCGGTTGAAAGCACTCTTGATGATCCGAAGTTCTCCGTGTCATACGCCAGCCGCATTTGGGCTGTTTTTGAGTTCACTTGCAGCATCGCGTCTTCGAGTAGGAATTCCGACGATGAGATCCCACCCAAGTCTTCCGTTCCGATCGCCAAGCCACTTTCAAAGAAGTTCGGAGCGGTTCCGGTCAGTCTTGCATTCCAGTCTCGATTGCCTGTCGCTTCAGAACCAGCATTCACATAGCTGTCAACTCCGAATTCTTCTGTCGTGACGACAGATATGCCGTTTTCATCTTCAGACAACCCCCCACCAGGATTCAGCCTGAGAGTGATTCGGCCGTCATCGTCAATCGTGATCCCTTTGTCGTGAACCAACAAGCCCGGAGTCGACAACGCACCCAGCGCCTTGCGAACGAGGATTGATGCGTTCGGATCGTTCGTGATCTTGCCGAGCCCGACCGACATTGTCATTTGAGAGTCCTCATCACCCGGCGAGTTGTGTCGTTCACCTGCTCCATCACGGCTTCCAGTTTCTCCAGCGCCCATGGCCCGGAAGCCGACAACCGCAAGTATCCCTCTTCAATATACGTTCGCGGCCACTGTGAGAAGTTCCGGCCCCGCTTAAACCGCCCCGATGACCGCGTCTTGGCGCTGAGTGCCCTCTCGAGGTTTGACGCACTTCGGACGGCCCACGTCACCTGACCGCTGGTGTCGCTCAGAGTTGCTTCGATCTCTGTGAGCATCACCTGGCTAAACGGCCCCATGAACACGAAACTCTCGATCGGCTCGCCGTCATCGGACGCTGCATCAGAATCCACCTCGCGAACATAGCCATCTTGGCCGTATTCCAGAACCCTCCGCTCCGTCTCGGCTCCTCCGTACAACAGGTGGACCGCGAGAGGGTTGTGGTCGTTGTCTGAGTACGAAAATGGCCACCACGCTTCATTTCGCACATCCCAGATGTAGTGCGTCGTCGCGCTGCCGTCAGTTGGCGTGATGTAGATTCGCACGGCAATTGCACGGTCATCCCAGATCAGCCGAACGACGTTGTTGTCCAGATTGATGTTTGCCAGCTTCTCGTCGATCGTCAGGGCTGTGATCCGGCTGGGAATGCCTCCCTCTGGCTCCATCTTGTAAACGCCACCTCGCGACCCGAAGAAGTAGATGACGCCCTCCGGGGACTGACACCACGCCTTTCCTTCAGCGATCCCTGTGATATCCGTGACGTTCGCGTTGATTCCGCCTTCCGCTGGGTTTCCGACGAACTTCCGGATCGAGTGCGTGCCTCCGATCAGCAGGATGTCGTCCGTGTACGGAATCAAGGCCGTCACGATGTCGCTGTTTTTCCCGTATCCGCTGGTGACGTTGCCCGCAACCGCCTGCTGCACGGTTTGCACGGCTGGTGAGTAATCCCAGTCAAACGGATCGCCGACAGCCGACATGAAGATGTTGTTGGGGTCGGTGGTCAGCCCACTGAGGACGACTCGTCCGCCCCAGATCGCAATCAACGAGCACCGCGACCCCACGCGCCGCATGATGCAGGTGCCGCCGCTGGTGTACGATCCGTTTCCGGTTGACCCGTCGAGAGAAAACGTATCGCTGTCGACCTTCGTAATGACGAAATCGCCATTGGCAGCCGTGTTCCCCAGCACGTCGGTGATTACGACCTGATCGCCGGTCACGTACCCGTGGCCAGTGATCGTGATGACAATCGGGGATGCGTTCGTGGCACCTTCCACGTCCTTTGGGTCATCCGCCTGTTTCGGCATCGTCCCGCCGTTGTACGCTTCCCACGTCGAGATAACATTGGCCGAAACGTCGAAATACTTGTAGTTCGCGCCATCGACGAAATACAGATCCTGAAAGAATGCCTCCGCGTAGATGACGCTCGGCAGGGATGACAGGGCGTCTTCGCCGGATTCGATCGCTGTGACACCTGCTGTTGAAATCGTCGCGATGTCTCCGCCGGCCACGGCCGCGATCGTTGTTGTTCGATCCCCGACGGGAACTGATGTCGCTGGCCCAAGATCGCGAGCCACGCCAGATCCGGTCAACCGGAGTTCACTGGCTGGAGAGCTGCTGGCTCCCGTCACACGGTTGTCGACTTCTGGAGATCCGACCACATGAGCCACGCACTGACCTGCTGCAGATCCGTTCACCTGATCCGGGCAGAATTTCTCGGTCCCAGCGCGAGACGATCCGCGGTTCCGGCCGGTTGTCGGATCAAATCCCAGCACATTCATGCAACTGGCGGTCGTGTACGCACCTTCCCTGCCGCCTCGCTGCCGAGTGAATGCGTTCCCCTCGTCGAGCCCCTTGAACGGCCAGTGAATTGTGATTGGCTGTTTCATGCTTATGGAACAACGAAGACCATACAGACCACGGGATAGGTGCCCGTTCCTCCGGTCGTTGTGACGACCAACCGAATCGTCTGCTTGTCCTGAATCGTCACGTTGGCCTGAATTAAGTCACCAAGGGCGTTTTCGACGAACGCACCGTGCGTTGTGGCTGTCCCGGCCGCCGGAGTCACTCCAGCTGTCGACACGTTTGATCCGCCACCCAACTGGAGGTTCACGACCGTTGTTGATGAGGTGTGCATGTGTGACACGGAAAACGAAGCCAGATGCCCTGTCTTTCCTCGCCAGCGGTGTGTCAATCCGTACTCAACTGGCGTGCTCGACCCCAACGTCGTGTAGTCACCAGAGAACACGTGCTGCATTTTGACGAATTTCACCTTGTCCGGCGTCCCGACAGACAGGCTGGTGATTGCTGACAGCGGGAGGATGGCGCCAGCGATTGTGAGCAGGGTGGAGCTGACCGCATCACAAACCCCGTAGTAGTAGACCCCTCCAATGACCACGCGAACGGGATCGCCGACGGAGAAATAGTCAGTCGCGCGGAGGGCGACTCCGCCGGAAGGGGCTCCGCCAGCGAACGTGATCGTGGATGATGACGCGGGAGATGACTCGCCGTACGCATCCTGGTGGATAACTCGCCAACCATCCCAGCCGCCGGGCGCCCAATCCGATCCGTCGTAAACGAGCACATCGCCCTGCTGAGGGCTTTCGAACGAGTATGCCGGATCGTCGAACAGTAACTGCCGCAACTGGGCTTTATTCAGTCGCTTGCTGACACCCGCATCTTCGATCTCGAATTCTGCCGCTTCCGGGAAGTCCGACGCCGCCGTCAGTCCTGAAATTGCTACGCCCACAGTTTTCTCCTCATGTCACCCGGTCAACAATCGTTACGGGGATTGACCGTCTCGCGGTGTGCCCGCTGGCTGTCGCGTTGATTTCGATCGTGTACTCCAGCGACAGGTCCAGATCGACCGACGCCGGCATCTTCCCCTGATACTTGCCGTTGCTGCCAGTCACGTAGTCCATCGACGCCGGGCCGTACACCGTCGCGTTCACCGCTCCGGATGGAGTTGTCAGCGCCCCGGTTGTTGAAACCAGTGAGTACCCTGAATACAGCGTGAAAGTGACAGTCCCATCATTAACGTACGCACCGTCCGACGAATCGCTGAGCCATGTCCACTCAATGAGAGTGTCATTCTTTCGGTAGATTTTGTGGCTCATTGGACGATGTCCTACGGGTTCACTTCAACTGAACCAGACAGGTAGCTCTCGATCTGCACGTCTCCGGACAGGAAAACACACGTCGCCAGTGATCCGTGCATGAAGTCCGGTTCGTTACCCCTCACGAATGAACCATAACGCACACCAACGTACGACGAAAACGTCAGGATCTGGGTCAGCCCCACTTCACCGCCGCGAGTCGCCTCGTCTTTCGCCGAGAATGAGTACCCGGCACCCATTACGCCATTCGGTGAGCGTGCGGTTATGCTCACAAGATGATCCCCGTATCGTTGTTCGACGGCGCGTCGGTCATTGCTGTCACAGTGAACTGTCCGATACCGCCCACTGCTTCATAATCACTGATGTCTGTCGCCTGACCAGCCAGAACCCCTGATGTCCAGACGACAATTCGGCCATTGTAGTGATCGCCAGTCGCTTCCGTGATGTCATCCGCCTGAAACTCGGTCGTTGTCGGGGTGTGCGTATTTGTCGCAGTGTCGACGGTGAACGGGATGATCTGGCCGGCGGACAGAGCCAACCGTGCGGCGGCCGTTGCTCCAAGAGTGTCCGTGATGACCTTGATGGCGTCAATCAGGAGGTCCAGCCGTCCTCCGTCAGTCAGGTCTCCCTGTATCTCACTGGTGTCAGTCTCAATCGCGTCGATGCTCGACTGTGTGGCCGAAAGCAAGTTCACCCCGTCCGCACCTGTGATAATGTCCAGATCTGACTGTGCGGTGTCCAGCTTCGTTTCGTTGGTATCGCCCTGAGTTGTCAGTTCGTCAAAAATCAGGTCCAGCCGTCCGCCATTCGCTAAATCCTGCTGCATTTCATCCGTATCAGCCACGATTGCAGCCAATTGCGTGCTATTGCTGTCGATTTCTAACCTGATGGCCGCTGCCGTCGGAGCACTGCCACCCACCGCAGCAAGGATGTCGATCGTGTCACCAACCGCCATAGTAAAAATGCCAGGATCAGCAGACAGTGTCACCGTCTTACTTGACCCCGTGTAATCACTGATGGTTCCTACGGCCTTCTGTGTGCTGGTCGACTGATCGGTCACGATGGCAATTGCACCGTTGTACGCATCGTCATCTGCTGAACCGGCCGTGAGCGTGAACGATGTCTGAGACGCGAGTGTGGCGATCGTCGTAGCCTGCAGCAGTTGCGGAGAAGACCCGGAGGTTGCCTCGACCTGCATGTATCCGGTGTCCTTGGCCTCATACAGTGAGTCGTAAGCCGCTTCAGACAGAACGCGATACACAGCTCGCACAGGCCGGCAAAGTGATACATCCCAGACTGAAATCGTCAACTGACCCTCAGTGTCTGTATTGCTCGCTGTCAGTGACAAGTTGTAGTAGCCATCCATCCCGACGACAGCGGCCCATGTCGATCCGGTAATGTCTACTGGTGAAGCTGAGCCATGCTTTAGCAGTTCAGCCCCATCCACTGACAGGAACGACACCCCAGTCTCGAGTGTCAGCTCATCTGTTGCATCGACAAATGGCCCCAACACCACGTCAATCGCTGTGTTTGCTCGCAAGTCCTGCATCAGAAACCCCGTCACACAATCTTGAAGATATCGCCGCTCGACGGCGCGGTCGTGAGTTCGCCGAACGTCAGGAGCGGCAACGCTGCCGCGCTGCTGACACTGATCGTCGTGATCTGGCCGCGAAGTGCAGCCGTCGTGGTCTGATTATCAAACACGATGATTCGATTGATCAACTGATTCGCCGCCGATGCCTCCGTGGACATGTACGAAGGAGTGAACTGCGTTGTGCTCGGGGTTGTCGCCGCACCGACCGTCCCGCTGATGAATGTGCGGTTTTGGGCTTCGAACACTTCGTCAACGCGGGACATCCCGGCCCGTAGGATTCCATCGTACACCAGCGAGGCAGCCG
>Ga0070729_10007375_pt1 | contig 10568 bp, 14 predicted proteins | sample tdDd472_FD_66725 | JGI IMG/M metagenome (GOLD analysis project Ga0070729, IMG submission 66725) | Marine sediment microbial communities from the Atlantic coast under amendment with organic carbon and nitrate - tdDd47.2 | ecosystem: Environmental > Aquatic > Marine > Coastal > Sediment | place...
GCTTCACGTTGCTTAGCTTGACTTGCCCCATGCCCCACCTCCCTTGCTCCCGTGCTTCCGGGCGAAGGGGAACGTAGGGGTCGCCTTAGCTCAATTCACGCACCTTTGCCGGAAAGACACTGTTGGCCTGGGCAGGGGTCTCTCACTGGTTCGTGCTAGCGGTGTTTGGCGTCGGTCAATACCAAGCGGTGTTCCATTCGATCGCCCAGATCCAGGGATTCATGATGTGCTTCGCGGTTGGGTTCCTGTTCACTGCAATCCCACGCCGAACGGGGACGCCGCCCGCAACCGCGTGGGAGATGGCTGTTGGCCTAGCTGCTCCCGCAGGGACGACGATCACAGCCTGGTTCTCCGCTTTTGCAGCTTCGCAGGTGTTTTGGCTCGTGCTCGTGCTGACTTTGGCACAGTTTGCGATCCGTCGGTTCCTAGCTGCCGAGGCAAAGCGGCGGCCGCCGAATAGCTTCGTCTGGGTTCCACTTTCATTGGGAGTGGGCGTCGCTGGTGCAGGCTTCATTGCAGCTTTCGGGATCCTTGGGCAGGAGTACTTCGGACTGCATGAATTCGGTAAGGGGCTGCTACTTCAAGGCATGTTCCTTGGCCTGGTGATCGGAGTGGGAGGGATGGTCCTCCCCTTGATTACGTGCGGGGACGCTCCTCCAGACGGAGCCGCGACCGCGCGCGATCACGCCGCTCGGGGTTTACACGGACTCGGTGCACTCACCCTGGCAGGGAGCTTTTGGGTTGAAACGCAAGTCGCACAGCAACCTGGTCTGGCCTTAAGAGCGGCCCTAGAGGGCCGGCCGGAAACGCTGTCGTAAGTTCCGGATACAACTGAATCCATGCTTGGCACCAGACCACAGGCGGGCCTGTTCACGGCCGCCAACCAGCTCGACCTCGACAGCCTGGGGATCTACGGGCACCTCGCTCACGAGAGTCGGCAGATCTTCACGGACTACCAGTTCCGGGGCTTGTACTCGGATCTTGGGCGTCCGTCAGCGTCTCCGGCGCTGATGGCGACGGGCATGCTGCTCCAACACTACGAGGGGATCTCAGACGACACGGTGATCGACCGAGTGCGCTACGACCTTCGCTGGAAAGCTGCGCTCGACCTCGATCCTGTGGATACCAAGGCGCCGTTCTCCAAGGCCGCGTTCCAGAGCTTCCGGCACCGGCTGATCCTGCATGAGCGTGAAGCGGTTGCCTTCGAGCGGAGCCTTAAGCAGGCGGTGACCGCTGGGGTCTTGCCCAAGAAGCTGAGCGTGGCGCTGGACTCGAGTCCGGTGCGCGGTCGCGGTGCCGTTAAGGACACCTTCAACCTGCTCTCTGACGCGATTCGCCACGTGGTGCGCAAGCTCGCGGAGGAAGAAGGCTGCACCCCTGAAGAGATCGCGGCGCGGATTGGCGTAGACCGTCACTTCAAGGCGGCCAGCGTGAAGGGCTCTGAGCTGGTCGACTGGGATCGGCCGGAGGACGTGAGCCGCTTCTTGGCGGGGCTGCTGGAGGACGGTCAGCGCGCCGTCGCTGAGGCGAAGCGCGTTGGCTGCGCGTCCAAGGAGGCCGAGCTCCTGGACAAGATCGTCGCGCAAGACGTCGACCAGGAGGGTGATCAGCCGACGATCCGACAAGGGGTCGCCAAGGACCGCCTGGTCAGCGTGACCGACCCGGACATGCGCCACGGCCACAAGTCGAGCGGAAAGAAGTACTCGGGGCACAAGGCGCACCTGGCGTCTGAGACGACGACCGGGATCGTGACCGCCGTCGACGTCACGGCACCGGGAACGGCGGACGGCGAGCAGGTCGATTCGCTGATCAAGCAGACCGAGGCGAACACAGGCTGCAAGGTGGACGAAGCGCTGGGTGACTGCGCATACAGCAGCCAGCGGGCGTCCGAGAAGGCGGAGTCTGTCGGAACCACCCTACTCACTCGCATGCCGGGGAGCCGGAAGGGGCTCTTCGGCCCCGACGACTTCAACGTCAGCAAGGACCGCACGGAGTCGAAGTGCCCGGCCGGACATGCACCCGAGAAGGTCTATCGAAACAAGGGCGCCTACGTGCACCACTGGGCTAAGGAGACGTGTCAGGCCTGCCCCCTACGCGATCAATGCGTCAGCCATGGCAAACGCCGAACGCTCACGGTCAAGCCGAACTTTCACGACCGACGTAAGCGGGAGAAGTGGTCCCGCTCGGAAGAGGGGCGCGAGAAGCTGCGTCAACGAGTGGTCGTCGAGCACGCGCTCGGGCGCGCCAAGAACCGAGGCGCGGGACAGAGCCGCTACTTCGGTCGGGCGAAAACGCGCTTCCAGTGGCTGTGGACCGCAGCCGCCGAGAACTTCCTCCGTCTCTTTGCGCTTCGTGGCGAGGGAACGGGGCCCCAGGTGGCGGTAGCGTGAAGGGCCGGTGGGGCCGCGTGGACCCGACCAGCGGGCCAAGACTGGGCTCCAGAGGTCCAAGGAGCGCCGAAATGCGTGAAACCCTAGAACTCGGCCAGACCGGTCGCGTCAGCCGTCAGGCCAAATGTGGTCTGATCGCTCTCTGCTGATCAGGTAGCGCAGATCCACCTTGGTATGTGGAGAACCGTCATGCTGGGCATTTCCATCCGGCCCTCTAGTCATGGGGTATCTAGTGGTAGGAGCTCGAATCTGGCGGTTCCCGCGCAAGTCTGGTTGGCATAGGAAGCTCGTTTGGGTGTCGGCATGGTTGGTTCCCTTCGGCTACGTCCTAGCTGCTGCCCAGCCTGCTTACCGACAGGCGGGGCTTCATGTGGTGTTTGTTGGTGGGTTTGCATTGATGGCCTTCGCCGTCGGGTTCCACGTCTCAGCCGCCCACGGCGGATACCAAGGATTGGTCAATGGACGTCCCTGGCAAATCCCTGTTGTGGGGGGCACGGTGGCGGTCGCGATGATTGCGCGCTGTGCAATGGCGCTCGACCCGGCGCGGTTGTGGCTGTGGATGGGCGTCGCATCGGGGGCGTTCCTTCTCGCGACCGTGTTTTGGATTCTGCTCGTGGTCCCGTTGCTCTTCAGCACGCAAGGCCCGAAGGAACCCCCAACCTGACTGAAACACGGCAGTACTGCGCCCACGGCATGGACAGGTTGAAGATGGGTCCCATCGTTTGAGGCCGTGTACCGCGACGGATCACAAGCGTCGTGTCCGTGGGGATCGCACGCGAGAAGCTGCCCTCCTCGAGGCAGCCGCGCTTGAGGTCGAAGTGCACGCCAGCGGCGAGGGGCGGGAGGAAGGCGAAGGTGAGCTGCCAGCGAATCCAGGGGGTCTGGAGCGCCGAGATCAGACCCGACGCTCCTTGGGGCCCGCGCGGCAGCCTCCGCGGCAGCAACCGCGGAGGCTATTGCACGTGCTCTACTTCAGGTCCGCAAGGGAAGCCCCAAAGTTGATGTGGAACGGCTCTCCGCCGAGGACGAGGGCTGGAACAGACTTGACACCAAGTCCCTCGGCCTCAGCCAGCCGGCCCTTGGACTCGCCCAGGTGGACGATTTCCAGGTCGTAGCGCTGAGAGTCAAGGGCAGCGGCGACCTTCTGCTCAGCAGAGACGCAGACGGGGCAACCGGCGTGGAAGAAGATGGCCTTACTCATAAAAACTCCTTGGGAGTAAACGGGGTGAGTGAAACGGAAGGGATAGGAGGGGGGGGCGAGCTGTTAGGGACCACTCTTGGTGGGTTGGCGCCAGTCCCACCAGCAAGCCAGATCGTCGAGGCTCGCTCCGTAGTCAATGTGCCAGACCACTCGCTTCGGTCCAGCGGTGAACACCAGAGCAGGCACGGAGTGGATTCCGAGGGTCCTCGCTTCATTGGCCCTGGTGGGTGTCTTGAGGAGGTCTTCCTCTTGGACGATCACGCGTACAGGATCCAGGGCTTCAACGACTTGCTCAGCTCGCTTGCAGACACCGCAGCCAGCGTGAAAAAACTGCACAAGCATCTCACCGACCTCGTCCGTCCATGGCCTTTGAAGTGCGTCAATCGACTCTGGAGGACTGCTCGAATCAGATCGAGGTGGGATGTCTGCTAGGGGAACGCCGAAGTTGATGTGAAACAGCGTCTCGTCGACAAGTAGCGCGGGGAGCGCTTGGACACCCAGTTCCTTCGCCTCCCTGAGGTGCTCGGGATGTCGAGTCACATCCATGGTCTTGATGGCATAGCGACGTGAATTGAGTGCCACCTCCAGTGGGGCAAAGGCTGTGCGGCACTTCTCGGTGCCTGCATGGAAGAATACGAGCTTGGGCATCACACACTGCAACCATCGCCAGAACACTTCGAGCTTGAAGGCTCAGCCAAGGGCGCTCGGGGGGTAGGCGGCCCCAGTTCAGCAAGCAAGCGCTGGATTGCAGCGCCGAGCAGCATGTCCTCCTGCGCTCCGAACCAGTGCTCACGAAGGCGACCTTCACCGTCGATCAGGATCGTCGTCGGCGTTCCGCGCATGCCATAGGCTTCCATGGTGACCGGGATCGGCTTCCCTTCGCCAGGGGCGTCAATGCCCACCGGGATCCGAATGCGGTATTCATGCAGGAACGCCCGCAGCGACGCCTCCTGCATTGCTTCATGGTGTTCGAACACTGTGTGGAGGCCCAAGACGGTCAATGACGCGTCCTTGAAGAGTTCCGCCGCGCGCTGAGCCTGCGGGAGCCCCCGGGATACGCACCCTGGGCAGAGCATTTGAAATGCGTGCAGGAGGACCACACGCCCCCGGAACTGCCCAAGGTCGAGTTCCTTGGGGGAGTTCAACCAGCGCGTGACTTCCAAGGGAGGAGCCAAGGGGTTCACGGTTCTCTTTGCAGGCACGTCGTGTGGTCTCCTTGCGGGTGCAGCTCGCCTGATAGCGAGTCGATACAACCATAGCCCGGCGCAGAGGCCTTGTCCAGCTCATATCGAGTCGATATCGTAAGTGCATGCGAGAGATCGACCTGAACGAGCTGCTGGAGCGCTTGGCGACCCTGAGCCGAGCAGAGCGACGCGCTGCTGGCGCTGATCTCAAGCTCAACCCCGCTCAGCTTGACGCGCTTACCTACCTGGATCGGTGCAACAGATACAGCGACACCCCTGCAGCCCTCGCTGACTTCCTCGGTTGCTCGCGGGGGACGGTTTCCCAGACACTCTTGGCGTTAGAACGGAAAGGGCTGATTGAGAAGACGCCGGACTCGACGGACGGTCGTGTAGTGCACTGCTCGCTCACCGCTCAGGGCAAGAAGGATCTCGCTGCCTCGGCCGCTCGTGATCCGGTGGCCCGCGGCCTTGAACAGCTCAAGAAGGAGGACAGAGACCAGGTAGCAGGCTTGCTGCTCCCGGTTCTCAGATCGGCACAGCAAGCCCGTGGCGGGCTGACGTTTGGTGTGTGCAGGACATGCGTCCACTTCCGTCGCCGAGGTCGTCGCCTTCACTGCGGTCTGACGGACGAACCCCTGACGAATGCGGAGAGCAAACTGATCTGCCGGGAACACGCAGCCAGCGGGGTGGATGCGTAGTTGCAGCTGCGTCGAGCAAGGTTCCAGCAACTCAGCTCATTATCCGCGAAGACCTAGGCGAGTCGCTGTGCGGTGGAGATTGCTGCGTTGCACTCCCAGCTTTCGAGAGGCAGCAGCCCAGTTTCCCCCAGCTTCCTCCACAGCAGCTTGGATCAGGGCCCGCTGGTAGTCGTCCATGGCCTGGCGCATGGTCTTGTCCGGCGGCAGCACCGAGTTGAGCTTTGGTGGCGAGCGTTCAGGATGAGTCGATTCACCAGGGCCCGCGCCAAGCGTCAGGTGGTTGGTGCACACGACCACTGGTTTTCCCCGAGCGACGCTCGCCGAAGCGCGCAAGACGCCTCGTCCGATCGCGTTCTGGAGTTCCCGCACATTGCCAGGCCATAAGGAAGCTTCGAGCAGCCTGAGCGTGTCTGGCCTGAGCCGGACAGGACCCAACCCGAGTCGTCGGCGAGTGAGGTCGCAGAATAGACCTGCAAGCACGGGAACGTCTTCCCGGTGCTCGCGCAAGGGCGGGACGCGAATCTGGTAGACGTCCAGGCGGTGATAGAGGTCTCGACGGAATCGGCCTTCGTCCACTGCACGTGCCAGGTCACGATTGGTCGCCGCGATCACCCGCACGTCAACATGCCGAACCTGGTCCGTTCCCACCCGCTGGATCTCACCCTCCTGGATGGCGCGAAGCAGGAGCGGCTGAATCGTTGGGGGCAATTCGCCGATCTCGTCCAAGAACAGGGTGCCGTGATTGGCGATCTCGAATTTCCCTGCCCGAGCCGCGGCGGCCCCTGTGAACGCGCCCCGAACATGACCAAAGAGCTCACTCTCTGCGACGGTTTCAGGCAGCGCGGCACAGTTGACGTAGATCAGCGGTCTATCCCTGCGAGCGGAAACTGCGTGAATGCCTCGCACCACCAGTTCCTTGCCAACGCCGGTTTCGCCCGTGACCAACACATTCATGTCCGATGTTGCGACGAGCCGGACCTCTTCTCGCAAGCGCGCCATAACCGCGCTCTTTCCCACTAAGTGCCCGCCACGGCGCTCACGCGCCTCAAGCATCATGTCGCGAGCCACCAACCCATGTTGGGTTGCGTCATGTTCGAGCACTTCAATCAAGGCCGACACACGCAGCGCCGCGCCGGCGAGCGCTGCGAGGAGTTCAAGGTAGCGAAGCTCAAAGCCGTCGAATGAGCCTTGGGCTGTAGCGTCAGCTGTGAGAACCCCAATGAGTTGCCCTTCGACCCGCAACGGACACCCCAGGCATGCATGAATCGAGGCCAGCGCCTGGGGGTCCTTCGCTAGGAATCCGTCGAACGGGTCAGGTAGGTCGCTGTCAGGAGGAAAGCGAATTGGGATCTCGCTCGCGCAAATCATGGCCAACCGAGGCTGCTCGGCCACCCGGAACCGTCGCCCCACGACGTCTTGCCGCAGTCCTCGAACGGCGGACGGCACCAGGAGGTCGCCTTCGATTCGCAACAAGGCGACGGCGTCGGCAGGCAGTGCTCGGTGAACGGCTTCGACAAGACGCTCTTGGCGGTCCGCGCTGGTGAGAGAGGTCGTTAGGTCGAGGGCCAAGCTGAGGAGTAGGTCAAGGCTGGCGACTCCGCATGTTGTCCGCGTCACTTCTCGTGCCATATTCATAACGCCAGCGTGTCTGGTAGACAACGGATTCGTCTGGAGAAGTTATCAAACTGTAGGGCTATCGGTACCCCACAGAGAAGGTTCTGGAGGAATTCGACTTCAGCTTCACCCCGAGCTGCCCAAGTCGAAGATCCTCGAGCTGGCGACCTGTCGCTTCGTGACCGGCACGTGAACCTGCTCCTGATCGGACCGACCGGCGTCGGCAAGTCGCACCTGGCGCAGGCCCTGGGGCACCAGGCCTGCCGGGCGGGGCGGAACGTGCGGTACACCTCGGCCGTCGAGCTGATCGCGGAGCTGAACGCCGCCCGGGCCGACGACAGCTACGAGACTGCGCTCAAGCGCTTCGTCAAACCCGAGCTCCTGATCGTGGACGACCTCGGCCTGCGACCGCTGCGGGGAGAGGCCCCGTACGACCTGTATGAACTGATCCGTCGGCGCTACGAGCGTGGGCAACCATCTGGACCAGCTGTCAAGGGGCGGCCAAACTGACGATCCCCTGGGCACCCAAGCTGACGATCCGGTGTTCGTGGGCAGTCAGGGTATCGCCAGCCCTGCCGCCCGCCCATCGCGTCGTCAGCCCTGCCGCCCATCGCATCATCAGCCCTGCTGCCCACCACATCGCCAGCCCTGCTGCCCATCGCGTCGACTGGCGCTCTGTCTTCGACAAGCTCTCATTCGCAGGGTTCAGCTCCACGAAGAGGACCTGGCCGAGGGTCGGGTGCGTGAGCAAGGCCTCGCGCTCCGACGCACTGAAACAGCTGGGGAAGAGCGGCGGCCGGAAGGCGATCTTCCCCTCGGCGTCGAGCTTCAGGAGCAGTCGGTCGACGGGGTTCCGGGGGTAGCCGGCCAGACTCACCCGCAGCCACCTGGTTCTCCCCGTGCCCCAGCTTGCGCAGCGCCGAGAGGACTCGCCGGGAGGAGAGCTTCGGCTGTCACCCACATCCTCCTCGAGGCAGACCACGGCCCGTTGGGCGTGGCCGAGGTGACTCAGGGCCGCGTCCTGGTCGATGACGGCGTCTATGTAGCGCACCGTCTCCGGTCCGATCAGCGCGGCTCGCTCGCGCCAGTAGTGCGGGTCCCGGTGACGGTAGGGCGCGCGGCGCTCGGGGAGGTGCTCCTCGATGGTTGGGTCGTGGGATCTCCTCAGAGAGGACGATCCCGGGATGAACGACGGCTACGCGTCACCCCTCCCAGGCCAGGCCAGAGCGGCTATGCGGTCACGCGCAGCTTGGACCCCATGGCTGCAACGCGATCTGGATCCCATGGCTGCAACGCGATCTGGATCCCATGGCTGCAAAGCGTCCGGCCCCGTTCGGTGCAACGCACCTGGATACTCAGCCCGCTCTCTCACACTTGAAGGCGTTGGGAGAGTTCAAGCGTGCGCCGCGGCGCGGCGGAAAGCTGGTGGTTCCGACTCTCTGCCACGGCGTGGACTGGCATCGACGCCTGCTGTCAGCGCTCTTGGGCGTCGTCAGCCCGTTCGTGGCCCACACGAAGTTCTCACCGGAGTCGCTCCGCGAACTGGTCGCGAGCGCGGGCTTTGAGCCCGCAAAGCCTATCGTGCTGCCAGGCAGGTTTCCCCTGGCCTACTGGTCGCTGACATCCCTGGGTAGGCGGCCGAGGGCGCATGTAGGATGGGCAGGGTCGTACAGGCCATTTTTCATGCCATTCCATCGGCATGATCGGGCCTATGGGGGCCCACGGCGGCACGGCTCGATGCCGTGTAACGCGTTGCCCAATTCACGTTTAGCCCCACTGGGGCACGGTGTGGCACACTCGCTCGGCGGTATTCCCAAGCTGAGGGTTGAGAGTTCGAGTCTCTTCGCCCGCTAACGTGTAACGCCGCGCTTCACATGACGTTGTGGAGCGCGGCGTTTTCGCGCGTGGCCAGCGCGATCAGCATTCAGGCCAAAATTCAGGCCATTACAATGGCAAATGGCGTCCCACCCAGGCCCATAGCGACTGCCAAGCGGCCAGATCGAGAGCAGATCCAAGCGTATCGCGATACGCTGTCGTGACTCCAAGAAGGGCTCGCAGGAGGAATAACGGGTGAAGCGTGCTTGGCTGGTTGGTGCAGGAGGCATCGCTGCGATTGCGGTAGTAGCCCTTGTTGTGTGGCCTGCCGCCGACCAAGACCCCACTGAAACCGTCCGTCGCACATTGCGGATCAAGCTAGCCCGTGCCTCTGCGGAAAACCTGCAGGTCTCAGGCACCACCAACCTCGTCGACGGCGCCAAGCTAGCCGTCGTGTTGCGTTCTGGGTCCGAGGAGCTCTGGACTCGAGCGCTCGACGTCCAGAAGCAGGCCTTCTCCTTCGAAGAGCAAGCCCAGGGAGCCCTCACTCCGGGGACCTACTGGATCGAGGTCCGGTTTGACCTCGCAGCCCAGGCCCCCGAGGTGGCGGAAGCCCTCAGCTACCAGCCCAAGTCGCTCTCGGACCGCGCCGAACTCGAAGTCAGCGCGCCGGCCACCGCAGACTCCGCAGCGCCCGCCAGCGGGGTACTGGAGCTGATCAACCGGGTGAGCGCGGCGACCCCCGAGGCCCTCGCAGGGCTCGACGAGGAAGCGCAGGCCCTGGACGCGAAGCTCTGGATCGCGCGGGAAAAGGCTGCGCTGCTCACACTCCGCCAGGCGATCGCCGAAGCCCGCAAGCCCGCGCCCGACCGCGGAGCGTTCGAGCGCTTGTTGCTGGAGGCCCACGCCAAGGCGAGCCTCCGGTAGTCAAAAGGGCTGCGCAGGCGTGGCGCCGGTGGGCCCGCCGCACACCTTCCAGTCGCCGCCGACTTCCTTGAGCGTGCAGAGCACGACGTCTTCGACCCCGTCGGGGTGGCGGCAAAGGAGGTAGACCACGTAGTAGCCAGGCTTGGCCAGCGCCCCCGCGGCCTGGCCTGGCTCGTAGACGCCGAGGCTCCCGGCGGCGGGCGCCCCCTGGGCGAATGCCGGCTGCAGCCGCGCCCAGAGCTGGGGCGTGCACACCGCCTGCAAGGCCTGGGCGTCTGCGTTGCTCAAGGCCTGGGCGTAAGCTGCGGCCACTTGCTGCATGGCCTGCAGACTAGTGTCAGCCTTGGCTGGCGGTGCTACCTGGCTCCAAGCGAGCCCCAGAGTCAAGGCGATCAGGCTGCCGACGACGAACTTCTGCATTAGCGCACCCGAATCAGCTTGAGCAGGCCCACGTATTGCGGGCGATTCTCGACAGGACCCAGCGCTGAACTGGCGCTGAGACCGACTTGGCTCGTGGTTCCAGCCCCGCCTGCGGCCGTCGCCCCGCCGTGGGAGTGGGATCCGCCGCTGGCGACTTGCACCGGCACCTGGTGCTGGCAGTTGGCCCCGGGCCCTAGGAAGGCCCAGAAGGAGCCGGCCCCGTGGTTCTGAATCGGGGTCGTAATGTGGCCGTTGGCGTCGCCCAGGAACGCAGTGTGGCTGTGGGCGCCGTCGGCGTTGATCCCGTGGCTGTGCGCCG
>Ga0070729_10007376_pt1 | contig 10567 bp, 3 predicted proteins | sample tdDd472_FD_66725 | JGI IMG/M metagenome (GOLD analysis project Ga0070729, IMG submission 66725) | Marine sediment microbial communities from the Atlantic coast under amendment with organic carbon and nitrate - tdDd47.2 | ecosystem: Environmental > Aquatic > Marine > Coastal > Sediment | place...
AACTATAGGCACAATAAACTAAAAGCAGAAACCTATTATGAAGCTACGAATAACACGATGCTTCAGATAAAATCCAATTACATAACACTTGATGCCAGTTACCGGCTTAATCCAAAGCATTTATTTATACTGGGAGGAGGTTATAGCAATGAGAACTTTACCGGGGTAGGTATTGAAGGCGTCACAGGTTATCAGGCCATGCTGGGTTATCAGGGTAATGTAAAGCAGTTTAATGTGAATCTTAATGGGCAATTCCACTCCAAGTCATATGCGCCTCGACGAGGGGTGATTAATACGTCGGCAACAGTAGGGTATCCTTTAAATCATATGATTCGTTTAAGAGGTGGGGCATCCTATTTTAATAATCAGCCTTCTGATGTGTTGAATGATGGTACCATTCAAGATTCCGTTTATACCGGGCGAACCAATATTTTTGTTCAGATGCTGCATTCAAAAAATGGTAACAATTACGTGGTTCAACCCCAATTTACCATGTATAAGTCAAATATGTTGGATGCTAATACTGCTGGGGTGAGTTTTGAATATCGTACCCGTTTTAATTCGCAAACCAGTTTTTTTTCTACGGTTTTTGCCGGACAAAATAGCTTTCCAAGTCATCAGTATATCGATCCCATATTTGTTTCAAATATTAGGTTATCTATGCGTTATAAATCTTTTAATGCTAATCTACGCTATTACTACGGGCCCTTTTATTTGAATGAGCAATTAATATATGTGAACTCGCTGGAGAATCCACAACGCCTATTTGCAATGGTTAATCATGATAAGTGGTTTGCCAAGAATAGAATGCGGTTGAATATTAATTTCAATTATAATTATACAACACGGCAAGGTCGCCACCAGCTAGTGACTCGGCCCGAACTATTTTATTACTCGAAGAATCGATTTGAGTTTAGTGCTTATGCCAATTATCTACTCTACGCTAATGCGCAGTACGAAAGAGAATCAGCAATCATTAGTGGTTCACCTGTTGTAAATACCGATTATCTGGTGCCGGCAGATGTGATTAGTCGCATAGAGTTTGGCTTTGGGGTTAAATTTAATATTAATGTACCCGCAGGCCTGGAACGGAATTACAGAGCTAATATGGTGGTGTTTCGCGACCAGAATGGCAATGGTGTTAAAGATACCGGAGAACCGGGGTATGAGAATATGTTGATAAGGGTAACACCAATGTCGGCGAATTTTACTGATGATGAAATGATGTTTCAGCAGAATGAAATATATGAGCTGATTACGAATGGGGATGGCGAAGTTCGTTATAATCATTTGCCTAAAGGAAATTATAAAATAGAGTCGATACCGCTGGTAGCAGCTGAAGGTTGGTTCAGTGGAAATGAATTTTATAAGTACATTGAGGGGAATCAAACCATATATATTCCGTTGTCGAAAGGGGCTCGATTAAGTGGTGGTATTTTTGTTGAACGTGATGCTCACTCTGATGATCGGGCTATTCTTTTGGGAGGTATCCGGGTAACAGCTGTTAACCAGTTGTCGGGTGAATCACATAGCTCATTAACCGATAAGTTTGGGAATTATTCCATTTATTTGCCCAATGGCGATTACATCATCTCCATAAATGAAGGTGCTGTTGGTACCCGATATCAGTTTATCGAGAATAATATTCCGATATCGGTAAAGAATAGTGGTGAGAATTATAATGTGGGCTTTTATTTAGTTGAGAAAAAACGTCAAATTAATTTCGGACCTAAGCGGGGTACTAATGCTATTTTACGCTCATCGCCAATTAATGATAACAGAGCCGGTAGTAGTGATGAGGAAGCTGGTTTGTGGCCGGTGAGCGATGCCAATTCACTTGGCAAAGGACAAGTTATACGCTTGTTTCCCACTGAGCGAGATCGTATGAAGCGTTCGGAGTTAGATACTTTAAGTACTGTGACAAATATAAAGTGTATAAAAGGTAATGGAGGTAATTATTTATACGTCACCAATAGTGTTAGTAAAAAAGGAGCAGCTAAAAAACTATTGAAGAAAGTGAAGTTGATGGGCTTTAATGAGGCTGCTGTTGTTGATGTTAGTGCGTTGGAGTTAGATGCGCCGGAATCTGAGGTAAAACCAAGTGATGAAGTAAACGAAGAGGCCGTGTCTTCAAAACAGTTTCAGGCCATCGAAACAGAAAGTGATAAGGCACTTTTTAGAATCCAGATTGAATCTACGGCGATTCAGTATGAGCCAAATGATTTTAATGATCAGGTGCCAGATATTGACGTGATTTATACTTATAGAGAAGGTGAAATTATCTGCTATGCGGTTGGGGCTTTTCAGACTGAGAAAGAGGCAGCGAAATATTTGAAGAAATTTAAAAAGAAATATAGAACTACCGAAGCTATAGTGCGGAAGTACAGTGAATAATAATATGATTCAGTATGCATAAGTAAGATCATAGATATTTAGTGCATGTTGATATTAATTTGAAGAATGATGAAGAAAGTTATTGTGTTGTCAGTTTGTGTTTTTTTAGGAGGTGTGTTGTCTCAGCTTCAGGCTCAGAGCGTTTCGGTAACACCGTCGCGTTTGTACTTTAAAGAATCATTGGGAGCCTATAAAAGTCAGAAAATACGCATTACCAATAATGGGAATAAAACAGAGACTTTTCAGGTGACCTTTAATAATTTTGGTTCGGAAGGTAATAAGGGAAAGACGCAGATTATTAAAGATGAGAATTATACGCACGGTTGTTCGCAATGGCTTTCTGCTGCTCCTTCGTTTTTTGAATTAGCACCGGGAGTAACACAAGATGTTGAAATATTAATGCAGGTACCCAATGTGGCTGAGGCCAATAATTCGCGTTGGGCAGTTGCTAATGTAAAGCTTTCAAAAGAGAATACAGGAGGTGGTAATGGCTCCAATAATGAAACAGGAATGCAGATCTTACAAACGTTCCAGTTTTTAATTCATATTTTTCAAACACCGCCAACAGTGACCTACAAAGAAGCGCATATCACTAGTTTTGTGGATGGCGGAAAAAGTACCAAGGGAGAGCAGATGCTCCTTATGGAAGTTGAGAATAGTGGTGAAACAATTTTGGATTGTGTGCCTTATCTTGATTTGGTTAACCTAAAGAGTGGCGAGGCAAGCAGAGTAAAAAGTAAGGCTTTTACAGTTTTGCCAGCCGGACGACGCGAAGTACGTTTTTACTTGCCTACAGCGTTATCAAAGGGAAAATATAGTATTCTTGGAGTAGTAGACTATGGAAGCGACTCTGATCTTGCTGGTGCTGAAATGGAGATTGAACTTGAATAGGCCGGTAATGCATAGAGAGGTTAAGAATTAAACGGTTTAGGTCATAATTGTGATGAATAAACTAACGAATTGAATGAATATGAGGAGTGCGATGGATTTTTTTCTATCTCACTCCTTATTGTTTCAAAGGATGGGTGGCTAATCGTTAAAAATATGAAAGCAAGAAAGCAATTTTGCTTTGAGGATTGAAAGTACAGCATTGATTTCTTTATAGGTGCCTTGTTATGAGCGTACTTTGTATGATGAAAAGGGTTATTTTTGTGGCACATAATTATTGTCATGCAAGGATTTATAAAGCCAAATAAAAAAGTAAGCTACGGACTCGATCTTGATCGGGTATTTGTTGGTCAGGAGATATTAAGTCAATTTAACATCACCGTTGATGAATCGGTTCATAGCTTATGGAGTGGACTCATGCCTACCTCTTCATATCCTGAGAATAGCCGAGAATTTGCGGGTATTCTTGGTTTTCATGAAATGTTTCTCCCTTATGGCTTTCTTATGAACCTGACTTTAAGTCTGGGTGTGGAGAATTTTGCCCATTCCAGTCTTCTACATCTCGAAGTTCGTAATGCTTTATATCTCAATCCTGCTTTTGCCGGCGATACCTTCTCATGTGTAATACGTGTTAAGGATATTGAAGCGACATCAAACGGTAAGTACTCAACTGTTGTCTCTGAGCATGTCTTATCCAATCAAAAAGGAGAAGCTGTTTTTACTTTAGAACGTGTCACGTTATTTCCAAAAATTACCCCTCAGCAAAATATGGCTCAGGAAATGGATGAGCCTCTTAAGAATCATCATTTTAAAGAAAAGATATTAGCCCGTGTACGCGGTATATCTATTCAGAATAAGATAAACGATTTTGAAGAGGGTGATTTGTTATTGCACCCATTTGTGCGCCCGGTAGGGAAGAGTGAGAATCTGTTTTGGGCAACATACTTTAAAAATACGCATCCTATACACTATAACTATCAACGTTATAAGCCGGGTGAGATAATCATATCCGGTGGTATTGTTTTGTCAATGGTATTAGGTATCTCAGGTCGTGAATTTCGTCAGTTATTATTACCGCAAGTAGAGCGTGCTTTTCATGTGGTGCCTGTGGTGGCCGAAGATCGGGTTGGGGCATTTAGCTATGTTAAAGATAGTACGCATATTATGCCGGGTTTCGAAGAGATTGAAGTACGTACCTTTGGCTTGCGTAATGTAGATACGGAGCTTGAACTCTCAGATGCTGATTTTCCTGTTGAATTATTCAACGGTCTTAAGCGACCAGCTGATGTGGAAAAAGTACTGAAAGAAAAGTGTCCGGCATTACATGGTAAAATATGCTGTGTGGCGGATTGGAAAGCTTTGCGTAAAGTAGAATAACAAAATTAAGAGATGATATGGTACTATTCGCCCGGTTTTGCCGGGCTTTTTTGTGCTTATAAATAAAAAAAAACTTATAACGCTTAGCGTGCAAGCGTTATTTTTATCTATATTTTTGTGCTAATCATCAAACAAATACAGATGTTCGTATATTGTTTTATTGATTTTGTAACGTTTAAAGGAAATTAAGGTATAAAAGCCTAATTAAAGAATGGTGGTGATAGCTGGATACATGAAAAAAATGGATATGAAATATAACAAGGTTATTACGAAATTTGCATTGCTTGTTACTATCTTATTAGCACAAGGTGGTATTTGTGGTTTAGTTGCGTTAAATGTAACAATAAGTAAAAATGTATCAGGTCCTTTAAATTATGATGAGCTGGTTACAATAGTTGATAATGGGAATCCAAATGATACGGTTATTTATACTGTTAATGGTGATTTTAGTTGTTTGGAATTAACCGTCGAGGCTAATACTATTATGGTTGTAAAAGGCGATCTTATTGTAGGAGAAGTTAATTTAAATAATGTTGATTTTCAGGTTTATGGTACGCTTGTTGTAACCGGAAGTTTAGATGTGAGAGGTAAAAACTCCCTGGAGCTTAATATAGAAACTACTGGAATTCTTGTTGTAGGTGGATCATATGACTATACTGGTAAGAATGGAGGCGCATCTGAAGATAATGATGGTCAGATGTATTTGAGTGATCCTGGTGATTTTACAGGTTCAGGAAACGGTTCTGGTGATATCGGTGATTTAATTGAATCGGGGGTTTTACCTTCGGATATTGAAGATACGTTTGTAGATAATGTTGATGAGACCTTATTCACAACAGCTACTTGGAATGGAGGGAGTACACAGTGGGATTGGGATGGTAACTGGACAAATACAGATACGCCTACAACAGGAGATAATGTGTTTATTGGAGCTGGAGAAGCTGCTTATCCTCAATTTTGTACAGGTAATGAGTATTTTATGTGGAATTTGGAATTAGAGGCAGGTGCCGACTTGGTTATTTCAGCTGGTAGTAAAGTTACGATCTTGGGAGATATCACCATAGGAGCTGGAGCCAATTTAACCGTTGAAAATTCGGTAGCTCAACCAACTTCATTTTTGCATCATGGGCAGGTCAATGGAAATATAACTTATAAATGGAGCTATAACAGTGGTAATTGGTGGTTAATCGGTCATGCTATTTCTAATCCAACGATAGCTAATTACGATGCCATTTTGGCTGGGGGTAACGACTATGCCATGTATGATTATCAGGATCTTTCAGTAATGCAAAAAATATCAAAGACAGCATTTGATTTTTCAGCGCAAGATGAAATTAGAGGATACCTACTTAAGGTAAAGAATAACGCAAGCATTAGCCATACCGGACTATTAAATAGTGGAGATGTATATAGTAAAACTTTACAAACCGGTTGGCAAGTCATCGCTAATCCTTACGCATCGTATTATCAATTACCTATTGAAGCATCAAGTGGAGCTGATTTTGAGCACACAACAGGATCGGTATATGTAACGGTATCCACAAGTAATAGTGATAAAGTTTACCATACCTTTAATACCGTTACAGGCGTGGGTACGCCTGCCATTTCGGATGGAACGTTTAATGGTATCATTGCGCCAACACAAGCCTTTTATGTTGAAACGACTTCAGGTAGTGAAGGCCAAAACGTCTATATGCGCTCAGTACATCGCGTTCATGATGCAGCGAAAGCAGCCTTAAAATCAGGACAAGTAAGTAAAGAACAGGATATTTTACGAATTAAGTTAGATAATAACAATGCGGTTGATGAAGCTGTAATATTGTTAAGAGAAGACGGAGAGTTTGGCTTGACGCGTATGGATTCTAAACAGCGCTTTGTAACAGGTAATTCACTTTCTTATATCTATTCTGTTGTTGATGATGTAGAAACGGTAATTAACGTGCTTCCTTATGAGTTGGATGACTTTCAGCAAGTATTAGGTATAAAAGCATATGCCGGGCAACATTCCCTTTCAATCGAAGGGATAAGTAATTTATCTGCTAACTATGATTTAGTATTGGAAGATAAAGAACTGGGCATTTTTACAACGATGGTGGATGGTGTGGAATATACTTTTGATACAGAAGAAATAAATAGTGAGCAGCGTTTTGTTTTACATCTTAAAGCAGCACCAATTGCAACTGATATTGATGATGTAGAACGAAATGAAGAATTGTATGAGGCGAAAGTTTACATTCAAGATCAATCAATGTTAAGTATAGAATGTAATTGGGGTGAGAAAGAGAAATTCGTTACTGTATATGATCTCTCAGGACAGCAGTTGTTAAATGAAGCTTTTGAGGGAAATGAGTTTAGAAGAAATTTACCTTTTACAAAGGGAATATATCTTGTAAAGCTTGAAGGAGATAAGAAAACATTCGAGCAAAAAGTGTTTGTCCAATAGATACTTCGAAATACTAAATATATATATATATAGCCTCCATTTTATGGAGGCTTTTTTTGTGCTATTAATTCTGTGATGTTAATAAATCTTAATCGTGTAACCTTATCTTTTAGTAACGTATAACGCTCTTGGGATACAAGTTTAGAGACTATTTGAACAATACATTGGTTTATTTAAAAATTCGTAAAAAGATAAAATAACACACATAATGAAGCTAACCTATTTATTTTTAATAACCTTACTGCTTTTGATGGGGACAGAAGTTGGTAAGGCGCAAAATCCATATGCTGACGGTACTACTATTCCAGCAGGCACAAATATCAGCCAACAGTGGTCGATTGCAGTGGGAACTTCTGTTACAGGTGCTGGTAATTTTAATTCTAGGGCTGATGGCACAATTCGTGGGATATTTACCGTGAATGGCAATTACATGAATGATGGATGGACAGGTGATGATATCGTCAACGGAGCAACACTTGAAATTTTTGGAGATTTATATTCTTATCAAAAGATTCGGGTATTAGAAGGAGGTACTTTAATCGTTCATGGGAATTATTACGATTACGGTGGTTCAACGTCTTATATACACGGCAATGTTGTTGTGTTGGGAGACATAGATTTTCGTGGTGTGCAACTATACCCAACAGGGAAATTGGTAGTGGGTGGAGATATTAGAATCCGTAACGCAGGAGGTGGATATTGGGGAGATGTTTATGCCTTAGATCCAGATGCTAATATCAATGCTTTTCCGGGCCTAATATCTTCTGGAGATATTGGTGATGTAGATGATCTTTTAAATGATCCAGATAATACAGATATTGTTGATGTTGCAGCAGGTGTTGGCTTAGTTAGTTCTGTTGATGCACCCGAAGGTTTTACCTATACGAGTTTAACTGGTTCTAATGTAGATTTGCAATGGTCATTAAATGGATCTTCAGATTCTGTAATGATTGCTTGGTCTGAAAGTGATTTGGCTGATAAACCTGTTAAGGGAGCAAATTACGAAGCTGGTGAGACATTATCTGCTGGTGCTGAGGTCGTTTATAAAGGCAAACTGGTAGATTGGAGTTTCAATAGATTAACACCAGGGGTTACATCTTATTTTAGAATATGGTCATTCACCAGCCCGGCGAATGAATTTTCAAGAGCTGTAAAATTAGAGGTTAAGGCATTAAGTACAAAGCTTATTTTCTACGAAGACTTTGAAAGTGATAATACCAAGGGTTGGGGATTGGGGAATAATAATTGGTCAGGTAATAGGTGGTTTATTGGTGAGGCAGAGGCATATAATGGGAGTGCGTCGGCTTATGTTACTGTTGATAATGGAAGCACGGCAAGCTATAACACAAGTAGAAGTTCAACAATTTATTTGCAGCAAGATATCACTATACCATCTACATATAAAAGTGCTGAGTTGTCTTTTTACTGGAAAGGTATTGCAGAAGATGGTTATGATGGTGGATCAGTGCGAGAAAATAAAAATGCACGATTGATCGCAGACATTTCTTTATCAAATCAAGAGACCTGGGTTGAAGAAGTTGTTGATATCACAAGCTATATTAATTCTAAATTTGATCTTGATTTTAGATGGTTTAATGATGGCAATGCTGGTCAAAATCCTGGATTTTGTATTGATGATGTTCGAATAATTGGAAGTGAAGTGGCTCGTCCGCAGTCTTTTTCTGGTAATGCACAAACTGCAGCACAAGTGGATTTATCCTGGCAAAAAAGCACGGATAATGATAATGTAGTAATTGCCTATTCACCATTTGGAAGTGTTGGTCGGCCGGAAACAGGGAAATCGTATGCGATTGGAGATTATTTAAACGGAGGTGGTCAGGCTATATATGTTGGGTCTGGAACATCGTATGCTCATATTTGTTCGTTTATGGGACAATTGAAATATACTGCCTGGTCTGTTAAAGGATCAACATATTCAAGTGGGCGATCTATTAATGTAAAAATACCGGTGGCTTTACCATACCTTGAAGATTTTGAAGGTGATGTGACGGAGTGGAATTTTAATTCCGGATATGATAATGCGTGGGTTAGAGGAAAAGCAACAGCGCAGGCAGGAACGCAAGCTGCATATATTTCCAATGATTATGGCGTGACTGCCGGATTCAATGGAACGAGTTCTTCAGATACCTATTTAGAACTGGAAGTTGATTTGCGAAACTTTGAGACAGCAAGCCTAACGTTTGATTGGAAATGTGATGGCAGTTATAATGATTTTGGAGCTGTTTATATCAACAATACTATGCTTAATGGCCCTGATGCAACTAGCAATAAAAGGTATTACGATAGAGCCTCCTGGCGTACCGAAGCCATCTCCTTGAATACATATACCAATGGTATATATACACTTCGTTTTCGATGGGATAATAACACATCGGGATCAGCTGATAACCCGGGATTTTGTATTGATAATGTAAAAATAACCGGAACAATTGCTAATCCTGGTAATTTTGTTGCTGCCAATCCAGATGATTTAGAGAATAACCTAAGCTGGGATAAAAATGCCTACGATGATGATGTTATGGTCGCATGGTCACCGGATGGTGCTTTTGGAATTCCAAAAGAAGGTGTGGTTTATAAAGTAGGAGATGTTTTAGATGGAGGAGGTAAGATTCTATATCTAGGTGATTTATTGAATAGTGAGCACTCACCACTTAATTATGGAACGATATACAACTATAAAGCGTGGTCAATGCGCAACGGAATCTATTCTTCGGGCATTGAAAAAAGTGCTACTACGCCTGCTAAAGTTCCGGTTCTGTCTGAAGATTGGGAAGATACTAGTTTTCCTGAATGGAATATCAACAATGTGTCAGGTTCGAATAATTGGTTATTGGGTGGAACAAGTACCGCTTCAGGAGGTTCTGAAAAATCTGCATATATTCGTGTTGATAACGAAGTTACGGCTGCATATAATACAAGTATCACATCAAAATCGTGGATTGAGGTCGATATTGATTTGAGAGAATTAAAGGTGGCCACCTTGTCTTTTGATTGGAAATGTGATGGTGAGTTGTCGAGTGGTACAGTATATGATTATGGCGAAGTATATATAAATAAAGGTGGAGGTGATATTCGCTTAGGTGATGAAAAAGAATTTTATGGCAATAATGCATGGGTAGAACGTTTAATTGATTTAAGTGCTCATGTGGGGGTGAATGCTACCTTAAAATTTAAGTGGGTAAATGATTACACTGCAGGAGGTCCTTTAGGTTTTTGTATAGATAATATTGAAGTAGGAGGAATTTATGATCCATCATCTATCGTAGATAATGGGATTCGTTTAGCCTCTGAAATTGCTTCTACAGTTAATGATCAAGCTGGTGCAGTGGCTTTGTTTTCTTTTGATTTAACAGATAAGAGCTCAAGTTATAATGATATCACTAGAATTCAGCAACTGAATGTTAGTAAGGGTGGTGCTAATACTATAGCAGATTGGAGTCATGC
>Ga0070729_10007379_pt1 | contig 10566 bp, 10 predicted proteins | sample tdDd472_FD_66725 | JGI IMG/M metagenome (GOLD analysis project Ga0070729, IMG submission 66725) | Marine sediment microbial communities from the Atlantic coast under amendment with organic carbon and nitrate - tdDd47.2 | ecosystem: Environmental > Aquatic > Marine > Coastal > Sediment | place...
GCTGCGGTCTCGGCCGCGACGGCTTACACCGCCCGCTACGTGCAGGCCGGTGACACGACGGCCATCAACGCGGCGATCACCGAGCTCGATTCGGCTCTGACCACGCTCCGTACTCAGGCGCAAACCCTGGGTTCCAACGTGGCCCTGCTGAACACCCGCTTGGACTTCACCCAGAACTATGTGAACACCCTGCAAGGCGGTGCTGACAAGCTGCAGCTTGCCGACATCAACGAAGAAGGTGCAAACCTTCTGGCCCTGCAGACCCGTCAGCAGCTGGGTATTCAGTCGCTGTCGCTGGCTGCCCAGGCCGAAGCCTCGATCCTACGGCTCTTCGGTTAATGATGGGATAGCCTTTGGAAGGCTAACGCATTTGGGAGGGGCCGCCGTATTATTGGGCGGCCCCTTGCCTTTCGCCTGAATTCCCAAGGAGCCATAATTCGGCTTCTAGTGACGCCTTATTCGTTTTGTGCTAGTTTAACTCATTGAATTTCCGCCGGGTTTCCGTTTGCATATCCCGGAGTTACGGGAGAGAGAAGAAATGGCCTATAACAGCGTCTTCGCCAATGCTTATTCCGCCATCTCCCAGGCGGCTACCAAGTCCGCGTTTGAACAGCGCTTCAACGCTATCCAGCGCGGTATGATCTCCCGCCTCAATGACGAAATCGATGATGTCGTCAATGACGACACCGAACGCCGTCTGACGGAAATTCAAGATCGCCGCGACGAGCTGTTTGGATACGCGGGTAAGGCGCGGGAGTATTTGTTCGGCCTAGAAACCAACAAGTCGCGAATGTTCGAGATATCCCTCGATGCGTCGAATGCGCTTTCCGCGGCCGAGGCCGATGGCGATTTGGCCTCCTTCACAGCGGAAGAAGCTGCGGCTTTGAACGAGGCTAAGGACTTCCTGGTCGAGAAGATGCGTAGCCTGCGGTTTCTGTATTTCCCCGGTGACATATCAGATTCGTCGTTTGTCAACCAAGTACAGCACGATGCGCAATCGCTCGAAGCGCTGAGTGCCGTTGCAGGAACCGTCGATGCCGAAGGTACGGACCCGACGACGAATGACAATAGGCCGCTTGTCGATCTATTGGGAGAGGCTTCCAACCGCGCTTACAGCTTGACGGAATCCTTGGATGTCCTAATGGGGGCCGTCAACCAGCTGATTATCGACAGTGAAAAGAAAATGTACGGCCTCGAAGCCGATTTGGCCGAGATCACCGCTGTAGAGGTTCAACGCAAAACCGAGGAAATCGAAGGTCTGAAGGCGAAATACGGCAATCTTTTACGCGCCATTTCGCTTTCCTTCGAAGTCAGCAGCAGCATCGGCGACATGCTCGTGACCGGCACTACGCCGGCGCCCGACAAGACCTCGATCCTCAATCTGTTCGTGTGACCCGATCAGCGGTCGGGGTGGGGCGTCTTCTCCAATTCTTAACTCCTAACGGCTAGGCTGCGGCTTTAATCTACCGGGCTGGTCGCTTGCCGTGCCAGCTAGTGCCGGTTTCCGGCGACCGAGGCGTTGAGAAAGGCAGAATTCATGGAAATCCCCTGGTACGGACCGCCGCAGTTGGCCCAGCAGTTCGGCGAATCGGTTTCGCGAATCGTCAACGAATATCACACCCTCAGCTACATGCAGATGGGCTGGAAGCATACCAAGTGGATGGGTGTCACCACTTACAAGGTTCCCAATGATCTCTGGCTTTATCAGGAAATCATCCACGAAATCCGTCCCGACCTGATCATCGAGACCGGGACCTTCCAGGGCGGCAGCGCGCTCTACATGGCCTGTCTGCTGGAGACCATCGGCAACGGTGAAATCGTGACCATCGACATCAATCGTCCGGAAAACCCGCCGGAACATCCGCGCCTGACTTATATTTTGGGCTCTTCCGTCGCTGATGAGGTCGTTGCCGATATAAAGGCGCGTGCGGAAAAGGCGGAACGCGTGCTGGTGATCCTGGATTCCAGTCATCTCACGGCGCATGTGCTCAAAGAGATGCAGATTTATTCCAACATCGTGACGCCCGGAAGCTATCTGATCGTCGAGGATTCGAACGTCAACGGCCATCCGATCATCCCCGAATATCGCGAAAGCCCTGGCGATGAGCCTGGCGGGCCGATGGAGGCGATCGATGCCTTTTTGTCGGAAAGTGACGCCTTCGATATCGATATCGATCGCCATCGCTACCTGATGACGTTCAATCCGCGCGGATATCTACGCAAAAAGAGTTAATCGGCTGGTGGACACGAAACCTGAATTCTGGGTCGTCCTGCCGGTCAAGGTGGCGGGCTGGGCGCACGACATCCTGAAGAACCTGTCATGGGGCTTCAACGCCGCCGGTTACAAATCGCTGTTCGTAATCGATTACGGTACGCCCGAATCCAGGGACCGGATCAACAAGGGGTTCATGGACAAGGTCGCGACCGGCGAGCCATTCGTGCTGGTCGATCTTTTCATGCGCATGAAGATGCTCGGAATCGCGCCGGAACTGGTTCCCGGCCATTTCACCCATATCGGCGACAGCCCGATTCACCACTTCAACCGGGTGCTCAACGCATCTCCGAAGACGGTCATCGGCATTCCGGACCGGCGTTACCGCGAGATTTATGAAACGCTGGGATTCCAGCACCGCCTGGTGTTCGTGCCCTATTCCGGATGCGATCCGGTTCCCGATTCGCTGCCGATGGCCGAACGCGACGTTGATCTGTTGTTCACGGGGACGCTCGGCATGCTGCCGGGATCCGAAACCTGGAAGGGCTTGGTCAAGGGCCTGTCGGCAGTTTACCAGGAGGTGGTCGATGAGGCGCTAGCGGAAACCATCGGTGACGACGTTGTCGCCTTCATGGCCCTGGCCCGCGCGTTTGAGCGGCGCGGCATCGATTGGCGCGAAGAGGACGCGGCCCAGGTCGTACAGGCGCACAAGGCCGTCGAAACCTACGCCGAAACCATCGCGCGATGGGATATCCTCTCGGCAATGGAGGGACTGAATTTGCATTTCATGGGCGATATTGCGCCGGAAGTGCAGGACAAGCTGGCGCCGTTTACCAAGTTCCATCGCTTCGTCTCGTTCGACGACATGCTCGAGACGGTGAAACGGACCAAACTTCTGATCAATATCTGTCCGAAGCTTTCCGGCGGGTCGCATACCCGCATCTGGAACGGCATTGCATACGGTTGCGTCAATGCGACTACACGCAGCACCTATCTGGACGAAGATTTCGTCGACGGGGTCGATTTAGTGAATTTTCCCGATGACCTCGGTGGTTTGAAGGAGCAATTGGCCGGTATCCTGGACGATCCGGAAAAGCTCGATGGCATGGTCGCCAGTTCACGCGACAAATATACCGCACGCCATCTCTGGAAGCACCGCGCCGAGGACATCGCCAAAGTGATGATGGAAAAACCCTCGTCGGTTCCGGCCGATTTGAGATTCTGATCGTCATGGCCTCGGGCAAGCCGGACATTTGGTTCTTGGTCGTCGTACAGTCGGCGGATTGGGCGCTCGACATGACTCAGAACATGGCGCGCGGTTTCGAGGCCGCGGGCTATAGCGTGCTGTTGCTTCTGTTCGATGGCCGGCCCGAGCGTCTGCAGGAAATCGGCCAGGAGATCAGCCAAAAGGTGAACAGCCGTGAGCCGTTCATCATCGTCGATCTCAACATGGTCCTTAATTTCGAAGGCTTTCCTGCCAACTTGGTGCCGTGGCGCTATACCTGGGTTGGGGACAACCCGATCCATCATTTCCGCAGGTTGCCCAACGTTCAGACCAACACGTTGATCGGTGTACCGGACAGGCGCTATTTCGAGGTTTATCACGCCCTCGGGCTGCACGAGAACCTGTTGTTCATGCCGCATGCCGGTCCCGATCCCATCGACGACCCCTTGCCTATGGCTGATCGAGACATCGATTTCATGTTCGCCGGAAACTTCAAGCTTCTTCCCGGTAGCGAAGAATGGAAGGCGCGGACTGAAAATCTCGATCCGCTGGTCGTGGCTGCCATCGATGAAACCGTCGGCAATATCCTGGACAACGACGCCGGGTCGTTCCAGGCGCTGACGGCGGCGCTCGCACAGCGCGGTATCAATTGGCGAGAAATGGGAGCACCGGCGGTCTGGGAAGCGCACCGCGTCGCCGAATCCTATGCCGAGGGTTTGCGTCGGTGGGACGTGCTCAGCCGGTTCGAGAACCTGTCCTTGCACATCGTCGGCGAGGTCAGTGACGATGTCGCTCGGAGCATGCCGAACGCGATGTTTCACAAGTTCCCCGGCTTTCCCAGGATGCTCGAGATGATCGAACGGACCAAGATGCTGATCAACGTGACACCTAAGTTGGCGGACGGATCGCATGATCGGATCTGCAACGGCATTGCGCGCGGCAGCGTCATGGCGACGACCTATAGCCGCTACGTCGCGGAGCAATTCGACGTGAAGGATGACCTGGTTTTCTTTCCGCGCGATATGGACGGGTTCGACCGCGAACTCGCCGATCTGATTGCCGACAATTCGCGCCTCGATCGCATGGCCGCCAGTTCCCGTGCCGTCTACGCGGATCACCACACCTGGCATCGCCGCGCAGGCCAGCTTGGTCAAGAAATGGCGGCGGCCGTGTCGGCGCCGCGTTAGCTCACGCGGATTTCAGGAAAAGCGCGTTCTGGTAGTAGGGCACGAGTTCCATCGGCGCCTGCGCCGCGGTTCGCCAATCCTGACCGGGGGAATAGGCGGTGACGAAAGCTTCGCGTGCCGGGGTCAGGGCGTCCTCGTCGAAGATATCGATGACGTCGCGGCAATAGCCCAGTTGAAAGACATCGTGGAGCCGTTCCGGTTCGCGCACGGCGACACCGACGGCGTCCGGCGCATACTTGCCGATTGGGTTCTTGGTATAGAACGCCCGGGCATTGCGGATGATCCCCGCATAATAGGCGTCGATGGTCTCGGGCGGGATTTCCTGGAAGCTGTCGATGTTGATCACCAAATCGGCGGAGAGCCCCTGCCAAGCGTCGTTGTCCGTGGCATCGACGAAGTTGATCTTGTGCATCTGGTCCGGCACCGCGCGGGTCAGCAGTGCGCGGCTCAACGCCAACAATTGCGGCAGGTCGACGACGGTGTAGCTGGCGATCCGAGGCAGCAAACGCGTCAGCGCGTGGCAGGTGCGGCCGAAACCGGCGCCGATTTCGATGATGCTGTCTATGGTCCGGGTATCCATGGCCGAATCGAGGAACAGGTATTCGTCGATGGAAAACAGATAGTCGAGATTAATATCCAGGTTTTTCACCCGTACCGAGACCGGGTTGCCAATGTGAGTGTCGCCGAGCCGGCGGTAGTAATCGTAGAACGATTCCGGCCGGTGCCGGGCGGCTTCGAAAAGAATGAACTTGTAGTAGCGCATGGTCGTGTCGAAGGGGTCCCATGCGGCCAGCCGGCAATTGGCGCCACCGGGTTCGCGGAAGTGGTCGACGAAGGAGTCGTCCACATGGGCGAACAGTTCATCTGACAGCGTCGTCCAAAGGTTCGAAATTTTGTGGCTCAACGGTCGGCATCCTTGCGATTTGAAAGCACGATAAGACTATACGGGTTAAACGGGTTGGTGCCGAAAACATCGTAACGGATGGTACCCAGGCGGTCGGGGAAATTGTCTATGTAGGTCTTGATCATCCGGAGCAGATTGGCGTTGTAGCGGCAGCCTAGCGACCAGGATACGGCGTTGTCGTGAAAATGCTTGTCCCTGAGCACGTAGTGGTAGGTGTTCTGGTGCATGGCCTCGTCCGGCACCAACCCGCCAACCTCCTGCAGCATTTTTGTGATGCCGAAACGCGCCAGATTGTTGAACCTTTGCCATCCTACAGGTTCGTAGAAGACCAGGGTGACGCTGTCCGCGGCGTCCAGGAGGTCATTCAGGAAAGCCGGCGGCAGCAGGGCGGCCTGTTCGATGGCGGCACAGGTGAACGCCAGAATATGGCGGCGGTCGTCCAACATCTTGAAATCCGGGGCGTAGAAATCGAAGGGATAGCATTCGTGCGATGCTCCTTCGGATCGCTCGAACAGTCGCTTGAAGCAATAGCGCCCGCTCTCCGATTGCTCGCAGGCGATGTAGTCGGGCGTCCTATTTTGGGTTCGCAGCAACAGATTGGCAAGGTTGCGGCCCCAGCCGGCACCGAATTCGACGACGGCGTCGACGTCCGGGCTCAGAAGCTGCTGAAGGGCGTCGATCAATTGCCAGTCCACGTGGGCCTGATCGACCAGACGGTATTGGCCGTCCATGGCGACCAGTTTCTTGCCGGGAACGGGCACGAAGTCCGCAAGATCGTAGCGCAACGGATTGTTGGTGATGCTGACCGGCAATAACCCTTCAGCCAGTGGCGCCGTGGTCAGGGATCCGACGGCGGCGTCGAGGGTGCATTGTTCCGCAAGAAGCGCCTCGACTTTGGCGACGGTATTTCCCCAGCTCTCCTCGTAGACGGTTTTTTGGATTTTCTGGACCGAGTTAAGGATGTCGGTGACATGGCTCAAAAATGAACCGGACAATTCCAAGGGAATGTCGTCGAAGTCGCCAAGCGCGGTAGAAACGATGTCTGGAGTAAGCGCCATGGGTCGGGGCCGGAGATTTTTCCTTCGATGGTGAGGAAGTCGATCATGCCATTTTCCGTTCGCGATGGACAGCCGCCGGATTGAGCCCCGAAAATTTGCTATAAGGGGGGTGATTCGGGCCAGGGCGGAAGCGATGAACTGCAAGCAATGTCGATTGGGAAAGAAGTGGGCCAATTGTCAAACGGCTCGTTCGCTAAGGTCCGAAATGACCGTTTCGGGAATTTGCGACGGTCCCAGGCCCACCGCGATTTTCACGGCCGCCATGCGCGGTATCTGGCGGACGCGGTGCGCCGCGAAGGACGAGAGGTTGCATGACCGATCAGCATGAAATTTCCCAGCGTGGGCTCGATGCCGGTCTCTCGCACGGTGAATTCTTCGAGAAGCTGAGGAAGGATCACGCGAAGGCTCTCAACGTCTTGCCCAGCCGTGCCATGAACAAGGGTCGGCTGCATGTGGAGCCGTTGTTTCTCTACCACGCCGGGCGCACAGGCGGCGTTGCCTTCTCGACGGCGTTGCAGGCCGGCATCAGTCTGATGCTGACGCTCAACAATATCGACAATCAACCGCGCTGCGGCCGTGTTGAAGAAGATGATTTATCCCCCGACCTTGTCCAAGCACATCATCTTTTTATCGCCACGCATGCGCCATATGGATTTCACGAGAAATTTCCGCGCCAGAGTTTCAAGCTGATTGCCTTGCTGCGCGATCCGGTGCCGCGCGTATCGTCGCACTATACCAAGGTTTGCATGCGTGCCGACGAACCGGCGAGCCGCGAGGGCTTCCTGAAATTCATCGATGAGACCGAAAGTCACAATGGCATGGTCTGTCAGCTCTGCGGCCTGCAGCCCGGTAGCGACGTCACCATGGATCATTTCGAGCAGGCGCGGGAAATCTTGGACGAAAAGTTCACCTCTTATACGACGACGGAACATTCCGGCCGCCTCGCGAACTATTTTTTCTCGGCTTTCAACCTGCCGAACATGCTGATGGAAATCCTCAATCGGACGTTGCCGCAGTACCGGGTCGACATCGACGATCTGGCCGATTTGATCCGCGAACGGAACGCACCTGACGTTGCCCTCTATGATTGGGCCGTCGCCAATCCGCGGATGCCGGTACTTGAATATGAAAGCGAGGTGCTTTCCCCCTTCACCATCGTCATGTACGAAGACGAGAAACAGACCCATTCGTCCGGCAGGGGTGGCGTCTTCGCGACTGAGATCGTCGTCACTGCGCTGCGCGACAACCCCGAACTAATTCATGACATGGAACAGATGGTCAAGCTCTGCAAGCGGGTCGCGGATGGAGCGGCGTCTTGAAGAGCACCGATACTCCCGGAAACGAGGGCACGACAGCCAGAGACGCCAGCCCAGCGCGCGTTCTTTGGTTGATGGGGCCGACGTCGGCGGGGAAGACGACACTGGCTCGTGCTTTGGAACGCCACCTGCGATCCTTGGGGCAACGGCCCGTGATCCACTGGGACGGCGATCAAATCCGCGACATGTTTGGGGCCGACTTGGGCTTTTCATCCGACAGCCGGTTGCAAGTTGTCCGAGCGCTTGCCGAAGTGGCGAAGGCGACGTCCTCTGCCGGCATTTTTACGATCGTGTCGGCTCTAACGGCACACGACGACGCCCGCGACCTGATCCGAAAGATGCTACCCAAACTGTATGTCTGTTATATTCATTGCCCGATCGATCTCTGCATGGAGAGGGACCCAAAGGGGCTGTATCGGAAGGCGATTGATGGCGAGATCGATACCTTGATCGGTTACAACAGTGCATACCAACCGCCGGAATGCCCGGATCTTGAAATTGATACGTCGAGCCGGGACATCGAAGATGGGGTGCGGGAAATTATCGCTTTTCTGGATACCCGGGGTTTTTGAGCAAGATTGGGTCAAGGAATCTGGAGACGTTGAAATGAAGCACCAGTCCATCCATAAGATATTGGCCACGCTTGGGCCGTGCTCGCTCAACGGCGAGGTCATCGCGGGCATGGAAGAGGCCGGAGTGTCATTGTTCCGTATCAACCTCTCCCATACCCGGATCGAGGATTTGGAAGACGTCATCAAGACGATCCGTTCGTTCACGGAGGTCCCCATCTGTATCGATAGCGAAGGGGCACAAATCCGGACGCGAAAGCTCGTCGGCGGGAAGATCAATCTTGAGGAAGGCGCACGGTTGAACATCCGTTTCGATGGCGAGGATGGTGACTCCGGCAACCTGTCGTTCTACCCCGGCGATATTGCCAGTAAGTTTCTACCAGGCGATGAGATCGATATCGATTTTTACGGTGCCCGACTGCAGGTCGAAAAGACAAGCGATCAATCGGCAACGGCGATTGTAATTCGTGGTGGAAACATCGGGGAGAACAAGGCCGTCTCGGTCAATCGGCAAATCGAACTTCCCTATGTAACGAAAAAAGATATTGCGGCGATCGCGGTCGGTCGGCAGATGGGGGTCGGCCACTTTGCGTTGTCGTTCACCAATACAGAGACGGACGTGCAAGAGTTTCGTTCCCGGATCGGGGGCTCCGCGTTCTTGATTTCGAAAGTCGAGAGCGTCAGGGGCTTAAGAAATCTCATGGGCATAGCGGACGAGGCCGATGCAATTCTCATCGACCGCGGCGATTTGTCCCGTGAGGTGCCGATCGAACAGATTCCCTTTATCCAACGGCGGATCATTGCGTCGGTCAAGTCACGGGGCAAGCCCGTCTATGTTGCGACCAACCTGCTTGAAAGCATGATTGAATGGCACGCTCCCAACCGTGCCGAGGTCAATGACGTCGTCAGCACACTTGAAATGGGGGCCAGCGGTTTGGTGCTGGCGGCGGAGACCGCCATCGGAAATCATCCCTTGGAGGCGGTTAGAACCGTTCGGCGCCTGATCGACCATTTTTCCCATTGGACGCCGAATACAAATTTCGAGGAATTGCTGAGGATGGAAACTGACTAAATCCGCGAGTTGGCTCGTTCCAGCAGGCGAATCGTATCGCCGACCCCCTGTTCCAGCGTTCCATGGGGCTCGAACCCTTGCTCGCGAATCCGTTCGAAACCGACCTCATAGGAAAGCTGGTTCATGATCCGCGAATCCACCAAGCTCACTTCGAGATCGGGAACGAAGGCCTTAATGGTATCGACGATATCGCGAACCGTCACGTTGCTGGTCAGGACGTTGTAGACCCGCCCATCGAACAGATCATTCTCCACAATCAGCCGGATCGCCGTGACCGCGTCTCCCAGATCCAGATAGGGGCGTTTCTGGTCCATGGCTGTGCGCCAGACGGTCAGCGGTTGGTCCATGACCGCCTGCCAACAAAACTTGTTGACCGCGGTGTGGAACCGCATTCCCGGAGATGTACCAAAGACGGTACCCAAGCGGCAGGTGACGTGACGCAAACCCTTGTCACGCGCTAGTTCCGCGAGTAACGCTTCCTCGCGTAACTTGGTTTCCGCATAGGGGCTTTGCGGTTTCAGGTCTTCCAAGGTGCAGTCCTCGTCGACCTTATCGTCCTGGGTGCCGTAGACGCTGGTCGATGAGGGGTGGAACAGCCGCGCCCCGGTTTCGACACAGGCTTCTGCAATGCGCTGGGTGGTTTGGTAGTTGACCCGCTCTACCTCCTCGGCGATGTCGAAACTGCCCGCCGCGTCGGTGATCGCTGCCAGTTGCACGACGACGTCGGCGCCTTCGATCAGCGGGATCAACTCGGCGCTGGTCACGTCGGCCTCGACGAAGGTATAGCGGGCACCTTCCGGGAGATCGAACAGCGACGGATAGCGTTGCGTCGCCATGTTGTCGATCATGACGACTTCGCAGTTGGGAAATTGCGCCGGTAGCGTGCGTACAAGCCGCGATCCGATATGGCCGATTGCGCCGGTGATGACGAATTTCATGTCTCGGTTTTCCCCTTCAAAACCTCGGTTAAGTATCGCGCGAACCCGTCCCGGTCCCGGAGGTAATCATCTTCGTCGTAATGGT
>Ga0070729_10007381_pt1 | contig 10565 bp, 9 predicted proteins | sample tdDd472_FD_66725 | JGI IMG/M metagenome (GOLD analysis project Ga0070729, IMG submission 66725) | Marine sediment microbial communities from the Atlantic coast under amendment with organic carbon and nitrate - tdDd47.2 | ecosystem: Environmental > Aquatic > Marine > Coastal > Sediment | place...
AAGAGCAGAGCGGCTGCCGGCGCTCGGACCACCATCAGGAGACCGAACATCGCGATCATCGAGAGTGGCATGGCCAGCAGCGCGACGCGTTCGCCATAGCGCTGCAGGTACGCGGCCGCACCCCACGCGGTAATCGCGCCGGCGACGTTGACCAGCGCCAGCACCGTCCCGAACCAGTCCGGATCGACGCCGTTGGCCGTCAGGACGGGATTGAAGAACGAGACGATGGCGATCCGCAGCAGCAGGAAGACGCCGATCGAGTAGACCATCAGCCGCAGAATCCCGGGGACGCGCACGACGTCACTGATCGCGCCCGCCGTGATTTCGCGTGCCGACTCCGATTTCTTACGGGGTGGCTCGACCATCAGCCAGGCGCTCACCACGCCGACGAAGCTGAGCGCGCCGGTAATCCAGTACGCCGGCTCCGGGCCGTGGTGGGCGACGATCAGGCGGTCGGTGAGCGGCATGCCGATCGCCGTGAGCGCGAGCCAGATCATTTGGCCGGCGCCTTCCGCGCGGGCGTACTCCGTCTCGCGGTTCTCGGCTGCAAGGGAGTCGTAGAGCATGGCCGAGTCGGCGCCGCTGATCAGGGCGGTTCCCAGCGCGAAGAGGCTTTCGCCGACGACGAACGTCGCGAAGTCGTGGGACATCGCAAAGGTCCAACAGCCCAAACCGTTGACCAGGGCGCCCAAAACCAGCGTATGGCGCCGTCCGAGCCGGTCGGCGATGACGCCGGACGGGACTTCGGTCGCCATCACGACCCAGTAGTAGATAAGCTGCAGGCCGCCGTATTGCGTCGCGGTCATGCCGCGCACATCGGTCATGAAAAAGAAGATGTACGGCGCAAACAGCAACGCACGGGTCGTTCCGCGGAACGCGAGGAAGAGCCGGAAGTTGCGGGAGGCGATGGAGATGGGAAGAGGTTACGCAATCAAGATGGCGCTCCTGAGCTTTGCGCTCTGCGCGTCGTGCTCAAGCTACCCGACTTACGAAACCGGGGGCGAGGCCGACAAGGAGGTCAAGCGTGCACTGTCCGAGGCCCACGATGGTGCGGCTGCGCTCTCGACCGGACGCATGATCTACGTGCTGCCGCAAGGCGAACTCGTGGACGAACGTCGCAAGCTCGTGAACGCCCTGGCGGCAGCCGAGGTCATCCCCGTGCGGTTCGATGGTTTTCGTGATGTGACGGTCATATCCCGAGCGGAGGCGCGCGTGATGGCGTTTGCGCGCCCTCAGGTGTTCGAGGCTGAACTCGCTGCGGGCACATTGCACGCGGAACGCATCGCTGCGGCGGGCGAGGTGCCGACCCGCTACTCGGTCTCGCTCATCGACGAGCGTCGCGTGCTGACAACGCGTCTGAAGGTGAGCCCTCAGCTGGAGGGCGCTTGGCGCGCCCTGTTCGAGGCGGCAGGCCGCGCCAGCAAGATCTACCCGCAGCTGGGCGGATTGTCCGCGAGTGCCGATCGGCCGCTGCATGCGATGCGCGACATCGGCGTTGATCTGCGCGGGATCGAAGGGGAGTAATCGAGTGAAGACGATTTCGATCGCACTGGTCGCGCTGCTGGTCACAGCCTGCGCCGGAGTGAACTACGAGTCCTTCGGAGACGAGGTCGAGACCGAACTGGACGCCGCGTTGGCCGTGCGTCAGTCAGGTGAATCCGCCCTGATGAGCGAAGAAGCTTCGTATTGGATCCCGCAGGATCAGCTTGTTGCCGAGCGCGGCCAGCTTCTGAAAGTGCTCCGTGAGACGCCGTACCTGAACCGCGAGGAGGCGTCGATGAGTTCCGACGCAAGCACGGAGGCGTCGATCGAGCCGCCGTCCGGGATCGTCACATGGGTCCACAGCGAGGTCTTCGAGGCCGAGTGCCCGACCGGCACGCTTCACATCGAGCGCTCGATGTTCCACGACCGCAATCGCGCTTGGTACGGCGTGTACCTCTTCCAAAAAAGACGGGTGCTGTATGCGGGCATCAAGCAGGGCGCCGCGTTGGACGACGCGTGGCTGCGGCTCACCAACGGGGCCCGACTGCGCGCCAGGGTCCGGATCGAGGGGCGCCCCGGTGATCGTCCGCGGCCCTTGCAGGACCTGAGTGATGTGGGTGTCGACTTTCGGGGCGTCGCGGAAGCGTCCCAGTAGGTATAATCCACGGCTATCGTGGATCTGGAAGCATTAAAGTCGTTCTATCACGTGGCGCAGGAGCGTTCGTTCTCGCGCGCGGCCAAGATCCTGCACGTTTCGCAGCCGGCAATGTCGGTGCGGATCAAGACGCTGGAAACGGCACTCGGCGAGCGGTTGTTCGATCGCGCGCGTCAGGGTGTCGCGCTGACCGAAGCGGGCGCCGTGCTCTACGAGTCTGCGGAGAAGATCTTCAGCGACGTCGAGGAGGCGATGACGCGTCTGCGCGAACTGAAGGAGTCGGGCGGCGGCAACGTCCGCCTCGGCTGCTCGGACACTGCGAGCATGAACCTGCTGCCGCCCGTGCTGCAGAAGTTCCGCAAGAAGTTCCCCGCGGCCGAGATCACGATCCGCAACGCATACACGCGCGGCATTCTCGATCTGCTCGTTCGGGGGGAGCTCGACTTCGGAATCGTGTCGCGTCCCGCTTCCATCGATCGCCGCCTTGAGGCATCGGTCCTGTTCATCGATCCGTTCGTGGTCGCCTGCCAGAAGGGCGACCCGCTTCTGCGCCGCGCCAAGATCGCGCTCGACGCCTTGGACGGCCGGCCGATGGTGGCGCTCGAAAAGGGAACCCACGCACGGGAGCTCGTCGATCGCGCGCTGCGCCAGGCGGGAGCGCGGCCGAAGATCGTGCTCGAGACCGGCAACATTGAGGTGCAGAAGCTCTACGCCTCGGCCGGGTTCGGCTGCGCGCTCATCCCGGAAAGCTCGCTGTCGACGGCGGACAAACGGCGGCTGCAGGTGCGGCCAATCAAGGACAGTCCGCTCGAACGCTCCATCGCCATCGTCGTTCCGCGCGACCGCTATCTCTCCCGCGCCGCGCAGGCACTGATCGAGTTCGTCCGCGCTTCGGTGTGACGTCAGTTCACGGTTCACGGTTTGCGGTCTACCGTCGCGAGGGGGCAATCCGCCGCTCGATGCCTTCCCTGGGCTGGCGGCGACCAAGATCTCTGGGCGGTCAGGGCCGCTGCAGCCGACGATCCACGCCTGCAACGAGTCTGCGCCAGTGGATATGCTCCGGCTGAGCGCCCCGGCACCGGGTGCATCGTGAGCGAGGAAGCGTTCAGAGGCGATGCTCCAGCCGCCGCGCTCCGCGCGCAGCTGAGCACCCCCGGGCGGCCGACCGACGCCTTCCCTTCGCCGGCTGCGACCGCCTACCGTAAACCGCCTACTGCCTACGCGCGCCGCTCCGCGACGCGCTCCTCTGTCGACGGCCTATCGCGCGCGCTTTCGAACGACTCCAACAACCACCCCGAGCACCGGGCCGCCGCCGTGGCGTCCGACACGGCCCTCGAGGTCGATCACGTACTCGCCTCCTTCGGGCACCGCATCCGGCACGACCATCAGCAGGTCGCCGCGCGAGAAGGTCCCCTTGTCTCGCTGCATACGGAATACGCGGCAACCGTCCCCGCGCAAAACCCCGTTTCCGCGCGCACGTCCTCGTTCGCGTGCCGCCGCTCTCGTGCCCAATCCGTGCTCGTACCCCAAACTGTTCTTGTCCATCGCGCCCCCTTCAACCGGCCGGCGCGCGGACGGTTCTCCTCCTCGCAAGAGAGCCGTTTTCGCGCGACGTCCCGACACCTAACAGGATGTGAACATACGGCCGCCGAGGGACATGATCCGTGCAATCGTGGGGCGTGCGGGTGATCCTCGCTGGGATGGCGGCCTCCGCGACTCGAAGTCGATTCCTCCTTCCCGCGCCCATCCTCCTCGTGCTGCTGTGTGCCGGCGTGGCTCTCGGCGACCCCGACGGCGTTCAGACGGATCGCCAGGGCGCCCGCGTGCTTCCGCTTCCCAAGGGCGACGACGTCTTCCACTTCGTGATCTACGGCGATCGCACCGGCGGGCGCCCCGAGGGCATGGCGGTACTCAAGGCTGCGGTCGCGCAGACCAACCTGCTCGATCCCGACCTCGTGATGACCGTCGGCGATCTTGTCAACGGCTACAACACGACCGCGGAGTGGATGCCCGAGATGCGCGAATTCCGCGGCGTGATGGACGCGCTCAAAATGCGCTGGTATCCGGTCGCGGGCAACCACGACATTTACTGGCGCGGAAAGGACCGCCCGTTCGGTCAGCACGAGGCGAACTACGAGAAGCACTTCGGGCCGCTGTGGTATTCGTTTCGACACAAGAACGCCGCGTTCGTCGTGCTGTACAGCGACGAGGGAGATGCGAAGGGCAACAAGGGCTGGCGCAAGCCCGAGCAGAACCAGATGAGCGGGAAGCAGCTTGCGTGGCTGAAGAAGACGCTCGCCGCGACGAGGGATGCCGACCACGTGTTCGTGTTCCTGCACCATCCGCGTTGGCGCGCGAGGTCGTATGTTGGCTCGAACTGGGATGCGGTGCATGCGGAGCTGAAAGGTGCCGGCAACGTGCGCTCCGTGTTCGCCGGGCACGTCCACCGCCAGATCTACGACGGCCAGCGCGACGGGATCCACTACATGTCCTTGGCGGTCGTCGGCGGCATCATGCCGTACGAGTCGCCGGGCACCGGTTGGATCAACCACTTCGACGTCGTGACCGTGCGCAAGGACTCCGTCTCGTACGCGTCCGTCCCCGTAGGCGCCGTCTATGACCCCAAGGGAATGACCGCCGAAGTGCTGGCGGACATCGATCTGCTGCGCACCGTCCAGCCCGAGCACGGCGAGCCGATCGCGATTACGCCGAAGCTCACGCCGACGGGCGACTACGTCTTGAAGCTGCGTAACCCGGCCTCGCGGCCGATCGAGGTCACGTGGAGCACCGATCGTTTCGACCGCGCCTGGTGGATCACGCCGGATCACGCGCACGCACGCCTGGACGCCGGGGCGGAGCAGGAGTTCCGCCTTCGCTACGCCCGTCTGCCGCGCGGTGAAATGCGCCTGCCGGAGTTCTCGCTCGACATCGACTACCTCGGCCAGGCACAGCGGGTCAGCATGCCGACGCGAGTGGTTCGGGCGCGGATGAAAGCGATGGGGCTGAATGAAAAGTGGTGGAGGGGCGCGGCGAACCATGCACTGCGCCTCGCGGATTCGCGGTCCGCGTTGGGAGTGCCCTCGAGCGTGCTCAACCTTCCGGATGGGCCGTTCACAGTGGAGGCACGGGTCCGCCTCGAAACCGTTCCGCGCCGCGCGACGGTAGTTGGCAAGGCGGAGCGATCCGAGTTCGGGTTGTTCGTGTACGAGGGTGTGCCCTCGTTCGACGTGCATCTTGGCGAGAAGTACGCTCGCGCCCGCGCTCGCGGTACGAAGCTGGCGCCGAAGCGTTGGTACAGCCTCGCGGGGGTGTTCGACGGGCAACAGCTGCGGCTCTACGTGGACGGGAAGTTGGTCGCGGAGAAAGACGCGAGTGGCATTCGAACGCTGAACAAGCTGCCGCTATTCATTGGCGCCGATCCCGACCGTCGTGGCCGGCCGTCCGCAGGTGTGCAGGGCTGGGTCGATGAGGTGCGCGTCTCCAAAAGTGCGCGGTACGCCGGACCGAGCTATCCGTTGCGGGATCGGTTCGAGCCGGACGCCGACACCGTGTTGTTGGTGCCGCTCGATCGGATGCTCGGCCCGCTCTACCCGGATCGTTCGTCGCGCGGGCTGTACATGGTTCCGCGTGGCAAGGTGGCACTGGAGCCGGTGCGTTAGCGAGCGAACGTCTCGTTGAACGCGCGCAGGCTGCCGGGCGTCGTGTCGATGCGCCAGTCGGGTTCGTTCTCGCGGCGCTTGTCGTAGTGGAACCAGATCAGCGCCTTGACCTCGGGGCGACGCGCGAGATAGGTGTACGCCTCGCGGATCCATCGCTCGCGCTGGTCGCCGGTGCCGGGCGCCGCGCCCGTTTCCGCGATCATCACAGGCTTGCCAGGATAGCGCTTCGCAAACTCGTCGAGGACGCCGTCGAACACGCTCTCGAACGGCTCCCACTTGTGCCACTCGTCGTGCTCTTCGCCGAAGTTGTAGCCGTCGACGCCCACCCAATCGACGGCTGCATCGCCGGGGTAGTAGAGGTGGATGCCGTTCTCGGGCGTGCGGGGAATGCTGACGACGTTCGGCGACCAGACCCACTCGACGTTTCGTGCGCCGACCTCGTCCCGCATGATGCGGTGTGCCCGACGCCAAGCTGCGATGAACTCCTTGGGACGCAGGGACCACGTGAACCAGTCGCCGTTCATTTCGAAGCCGAAGCGCAGCAGGACGCGGCCGCCCTCCGCCTTGGCATCCTTGGCCCACTGCCGGAAGAAGTCGTCCCATTCGCCGTTGTTGATCGCGGTCAGGTACTCGCCCTGCCGTTGGCGCCTCCACTGCCAGAGTTCGAGGCTGATGATCGGCACGCATTTCTTTTCGCGCAGGATGTCGATCTGCGCTCTGGGAAACGGGCGACCGAGATCGCGATAGAACATCACGTAATCCGGTGCCGATGCGAACTTCGGGAGTTGCTCTTCCAGCATGGGTCGGAAGCGGTTGCCCCAGCAAATCTGATAGAGGCCCCACTCGATCCGGCGCGCCGACGTCGGGGCGGGGTGGTCCATGCGCGGCGCCTGCGCCTGCGGTGCGCAGGCGACGAGCAGGAGGATGCCGAGGACGGCGCGCATGGGTCGCATCTTACGGGGGATGGGCGTGTGCACTACCGCACGAGATGGAGCACGGTCTGCGCAAGATGAATGCGCACGCGTCGTCCCCATCCGAACTCAACGCGGTCCGCCTCGATGCCGTCGCCGAAAATCGATCCGCCATCGTCCATGCGGGACACGATCTCCAGTGCGTCGTTGCCGTCGAGGATGCCTTCGACGCACGATGCGCCGGTGGCTACGCTCGGCCACGCCTCGCGGACGAAGAAGGCCAGAGAGCGGTCGCAGGGGGCGGGCAGCGGCAGGGATGTGGCGCGGGAACGCGCGATCGACTTGGCCCACCCCGTCGCGCCTGTGCCGCTCGAGACGATCAAGCCCGAGGACGACTGCTGCTCTTCGAACTCGCCGAATTGGATGCGGTAGCGGGCGGACTGGTGAGAGCGATGACCGACGAAGATCTCGTTGAGCGCCAACAGCTCTTGCCCGTCGTCGAGTTGTGCGGCCACCATGCTGCGTCGCTCGCAGGGAGCATCGTCGCCGGCGGCGGCGTGCAGGAGCTCTTCCGCGTCGTCCGGGTCGTGCGGGACGAGCACGCCTTCGAACAGCTGTCGGTCGGGATTGAGGCCGACCACCGGCTGGCCCTCGAGGTACTTCGCGAGATTCGCGACCAGGCCATCCTGGCCCAGCGCGACCACGACGTCTTCGGGTTCGAACAGGAATCGGTCGAGGTCGCCGCGGTCGACGCGCGTCTTGCGCCAGCTCGCGGGGACGACGCTCATGACGTGCTGCAGCGCCGCCGCGAGACGCTCGTGTCGGTCGCGAATCGGTGTCAGGGCCTGCTCGCGCGTGCGCAGGAAGAACTCCGCTTGCTGGGGCGTGCCGTGACGGCGCAGGAGTTGGTCGAACTCCGTCGCGCGGGTCACGACGACGACGCGCGGCGGGAGGCTCGAGGAGGCGCCGCGTTGCGCACGCGGCGCCTGGGTCGTGGCGCTGGTCATTCCTCGTCTCCGTCGCCCAGTGCGGTGGCGCCAGCGTGGGCCAGTTGCGCCAGAGCCGAACCGAGCAGGTCGGGCGTGATGTTGAGGTGCTCGATGTTGCCGAGCGACCCCGCCGCCTTCTTCGCCGCCATGCCCATCATCACGTGCGCGGGCAACTCCTTGTAGATCGCCATGCGTTCCCGCTCGGCGCCCACACGGGCCTGCTCGACGGCGCGAATCGACTCGGCCCGCGTTTCCGCTTCGAGTCGCAGGCGGCGCGCGCCCGCTTCGGACTCGATCTGCTTGGCTTGTGCATCCTCCTCGATGCGTTGCCGCTCGTTCTCGCCTTCCTGCCCGATCAGGTCGGCCCTGCGGCGCGCGAGCTCGATCTGGTTCTGGAGTTCGTTTTCCTGGATGGCGCGCTCCTTTTCGACCGCGAGGGCGCGACGTTGAAAGACCGCCTCGTCGGCCTGCTGCTGGATCGCCTCGTTGGTCGGCGCCTGGAGCGCGCGGTCGAGTTCGGAGGTGGGGGAGACGTCGGAGACGCGGACCGAGACGATCTCGATGCCCAGCGCGTCGAGCTTGGCGTCTCCCTGCAGGCCGTGGCGGATGCGGTCGCGAATCGTCTCGACGCCGTCGGCGAGGATCTCCCGGACCGGCGTTGCCGCGAGGTAGGCGCGTGCATGTTGTTGTGCGGACTGCACGAGTAGCTGCGAGATCTGATCCAGCGGCGTCTTGCTGTGGATGCCTGTGACGGCATCGAGTGTGAAATCGATGCGCGAAGCGATTCGCTCGGCATCGACCACGCGATACGTGATGCATCCTTGCGCGGTGACATCCTGGAAGTCCTTGGAGCGTGCGTGGAACAGGAACGTCTCGTCGCGATCGCTGCACGGAACCTCGGCGATGGTGGTGGACAGCGGGTGGAACCAGAACGAGAGCCCGCGGCCGGAGCGCTTGATGTTCCCGCCCCTGTATTGGAGGACGTGCAGCGAAGGCTCGGTGCGCAGGTGGCGCCAGCCGAAGAGTCCAAAGATGTTGGCCATGGTTGTTTCTCCTATTCCTGGCCGACGAAGCGGAAGAGCGCGGCGGGCCGATGCCCGACGTCCGACTCCTGCTTGCCGGTATCCTGAATCTGGCCGGACTGGAGCATCCGGCGGCGGAATGAATCCTTGTTGAGGGGGCGCCCGAGGATCGTCTCGTGCACTTCCTGGAGTGCGCGCAGCGTGAACTCGTCCGGAAGCAGTTCGAAGCCGATGGCCGCATAGTCGAGTTTGCCCCTGAGCCTTTGCACGACCATTCCGAGCATGGCGGCGTGGTCGAATGCGAGGGGGAGCGGGGCACCGTCTGCGTCCTGCAGCGTCGCGGTCCCACCACACTCGCCTTCCCACGGCACGTGGAGCGTTGCGAGCGAAGTGGGTGCGACGAATCGACCGGGATGGACGAGTGCGTAGTAGGCAATCGAGATGACTCGCGTGCGCGGGTCGCGGTCCGGCGTGCCGAACGTGTAGAGCTGTTCGAGATAGACGCCGTCGAGTTCGCCTTTGGTTGCGAGCACGCGGGTGGCGGCGGAGTCGAGCGACTCGTGGATTCCTACGAAGCCGCCGGGGAGTGCCCAGTGACCGGCGAACGGGTGTTTGTCCCTTCGGACGACGAGGGTCTTCAGTTCCCCCGCGTGAACCGTTACGATGGCGACGTCCACGGCGACGGACGGATGAGGAAACTTGGAGGCGTCGTAAGTGGCGAGGAAGTCGCGTTCGGCTGAGTTCGACATGTCTTATCTGCATGAAGCATATATGCGCTCAGGAGATAAGCAAGCCGTGTCCGCCAGAAACGCCTCAATTCTCAACGTGCCCCCGGGAAAGTCAGCCGTAGAGGGGGATTCCGATTTTCCTCAAGTACGAGGCGGAAGTAGCTGATCCGTACTGTGCAGGGACAAGCCGGTGGCTAACCGAGAGAGACACCCACCGAATTCCAACTTGATCGACAGCAGCCGAAGACACCAGCGCCGGCTTGTCCCTCCTCTTTCAAAATACTCGATTGCCGGTATCCGCCCTCTGCGCGGGAGTGCCGGGAAGCTCGCTTCCCTTCGCATCTCCCGACCTCCTCCATCCATATTCCATCCCTTTTCCTAGCGCATGGATACCGGCACGAATGCCCAGGCCCTCCTTCGGGAGGGCCTTTTTTTATGGGGTAGGCGGTCGAACGACCGCGAGCGCCCAGCCCCCATCCGCCAGAGAGTCACCCGACGCCTTCCCGGTGCCGGCTGCGACCGCCTACTGCCAACCGTCTACTGCCTACGCGCGCCGCTCCGCGACTTGCTTCTGTGTCGGCGGCCTCCCGCGCGCGCTCAGGTCTCAAACGGGTTGGTCGCGAAGACGGCGAACTCGGGAATGAAGCCGCGGCCGTCGACCGAGAGTGCGCCCATGATCGCGTCGGAGATCTCCTGCGCACGGAGCTTCTTGGGCGACTTCTTCTGCTCGTAGCCGGCCACCTTCGAGAACGATGTGAGCACCTCGCTGGGGTTCACGAGCATCACGCGCACGTTGCTGCGGCGCAGTTCGGCGCGCCAGCACTCGGTCATGCCCTTGAGCGCGAACTTCGAGCTGGAGTACGCCGTGCCCCCGGGACCGCCGTTCAATCCCGATGTCGAGGAGATGTTGATCAACTCGCCCGATTGCTGCTTCACGAACTGACGCGCCGCGGCCTGTCCCATCAGGAACGCGCCGAACACGTTGGTGCGGTGGACCGCCTCGAAGTCGGCCGGATCGAGGTCGACGAGCGGCGCGAAGCGGCCGAAGCCCGCGTTGTTGACGAGGATGTCGAGCTTGCCGTGCTTGCCGACGACCGAGTCCACGGCCCCTTTGGCGCT
>Ga0070729_10007384_pt1 | contig 10563 bp, 6 predicted proteins | sample tdDd472_FD_66725 | JGI IMG/M metagenome (GOLD analysis project Ga0070729, IMG submission 66725) | Marine sediment microbial communities from the Atlantic coast under amendment with organic carbon and nitrate - tdDd47.2 | ecosystem: Environmental > Aquatic > Marine > Coastal > Sediment | place...
TTGATAGCTTTGTCGAAGGCAAGTCCAACCAGTTAGCAAGAGCAGCGGCAAGCCAGGTAGCTGAAAACCCTGGTGGCTCATATAATCCATTGTTTTTATACGGCGGTGTTGGGTTGGGTAAAACCCACCTTATGCATGCTGTAGGTAATTATCTGGTACAGCAAAACCCTGAGGCTAAAGTGCTTTATCTGCATTCCGAGCGTTTTGTGGCCGACATGGTAAAAGCATTACAACTCAACGCAATCAACGAATTTAAGCGCTATTACCGGTCAGTTGATGCACTTTTAATCGATGATATTCAATTTTTTGCTGGCAAGGATCGTTCCCAGGAGGAGTTCTTCCATACCTTCAATTCATTATTGGAGGGTGGGCAACAAATGATTCTCACCTGTGATCGTTATCCGAAAGAGATTAATGGCCTTGAGGAGCGCTTAAAGTCACGTTTTGGTTGGGGGTTAACCGTTGCAGTTGAACCGCCAGAGTTGGAAATGCGTGTAGCGATTCTTATGAAGAAGGCTGAGCAAGTAAAAATAGACCTACCGTCTGATGCTGCTTTTTTCATCGCTCAGCGCATTCGTTCTAATGTCAGGGAGCTTGAAGGTGCGCTAAAAAGAGTGATAGCAAGTGCTCACTTCACTGGAAGTCCCATCGATATTCAATTGGTAAAAGATTCATTAAAAGACTTGTTGGCATTACAAGACAAACAGATCAGCCTTGATAATATTCAACGAACAGTTGCTGAGTATTATAAAATCAAAATTGCTGATTTAATGTCCAAGCGGCGCAGCCGGTCAGTGGCCAGGCCTCGTCAAGTAGCAATGGCACTGGCAAAAGAGCTGACTAACCATAGCTTGCCGGAGATTGGTGACAGCTTTGGTGGAAGGGACCATACAACGGTTTTACACGCGTGCAAAAAAATTAAAGAATTACGTGAAACTAGCGCGGATATTCGCGAAGATTACCAAAACCTGTTACGTTCTTTAACGACTTAATACAACTTGTTTCGAGACTGAAAAAGGATAGATTCGAACATGAAATTTTCGATTTCCCGGGAAGCACTGCTCAAGCCATTAAATCTGGTTGCTGGTGTGGTAGAGCGTCGTCAGACCTTGCCAATACTTTCTAATGTTATGTTGGTACTGGATGGGGATCAGCTGTCTATTACAGGGACAGACCTGGAGGTTGAGCTGGTGGGTCGTGTGGGCCTTGATGCAGGACCAGGAGCGGCAGGTGAAATAACAGTTCCCGCAAGAAAGCTAGCAGATATCTGCAAATCCCTGCAAGATGGCAGCGAAATTGAGATTTCTGTAGATGGTGACAGGGTGATTGTTCGTTCTGGCCGGAGTCGTTTTACCCTGTCTTCGTTGCCTGCGAGTGATTTTCCCAACGTTGAAGAAGGGCCGGGTAGTCAACACTTTCGTGTTAAGCAAGGGGATTTAAAACGCCTGATTGACCGCACCAGTTTCGCGATGGCACAACAGGATGTTCGTTATTATTTGAACGGTATGTTGTGGGAAGTGACGGCGGGGCAGCTAAGATTGGTTGCGACGGACGGGCACCGTTTGGCAATGTGTACATTAAAGGGTGATATCCAAACGGGAGATGGTACCCAGGTTATTCTTCCACGCAAGGGTGTCATTGAGCTGGCACGTTTGTTAATGAATGAAAATGATGACGTTGAAGTTGTTATCGGCTCAAATCACATCAGGGCAACAACGAAAGAGTTTACGTTTACGTCAAAATTAGTTGATGGGAAATTTCCAGAATACGAAAGAGTTTTACCACGAAGCAGTAGCAAGTTGGTCTTTGGTTCCCGCGATGAACTTCGTCAAGCATTCTCTCGGGCAGCCATTTTATCTAATGAAAAATACCGTGGCGTTCGCTTGTTATTGTCTGATGGCAATTTAAAAATTGTGGCAAATAATCCAGAACAGGAAGAAGCAGAAGAAACTGTAGCGGTTGATTATCAGGGAGAGGAGCTGGAAATTGGTTTTAATGTCAGCTACTTATTAGACGTTTTAGGAGTGCTCACGGGCGAAAAGGTTAAGCTATCCATGTCAGATGCAAATAGCAGTGCGCTGCTTGAGGAGTCTGAAGATGGTGACAGCTTGTATGTTGTAATGCCAATGCGCCTGTAAACAAAGGCCTTTAATAGTCTTTGATGCTTATTCATCGGTTAGGTATAACGGATGTACGCAATTTGCGACAGGTGCAATTAGGTGAACTTGCACCTATCAATATTTTTTATGGTGTTAATGGCAGCGGTAAGAGCAGCATACTAGAATCCGTGCACTTTCTTTCCTTGGCTAAGTCTTTCCGAAGTCATAAATTAAATCCGATAATTAACCATCAAGCTGATCGTTGTATTGTATTTGGTGAAGTCTTTTCAAACGATAGTGTCATTCCTATAGGTGTGCAGCGTTCTAAGAAAGAGGGCGGTTTGATTAAGGTGTCTGGTAAGACACTAAGGTCAGTTTCTGAGTTGGCTGAATTTATTCCATTACAAACCATTAATTCCGACACTTTTCGTTTATTGGAAGGTAGCCCCTCAGTTAGACGGCAGTTTCTGGATTGGGGTGTGTTCCACGTGGAACATCGGTTTCATGATGTTTGGAAGGACACCCAAAGAAGTCTTAAACAAAGGAATACATTGCTTCGGCATGGTAAGATTGATCCGCAACAGCTGGCCGTTTGGAATAGTGAGCTTGTTAAAAATGGTGTGAAGTTAGATAGCTTTCGCCAACACTATTTTGAGCAGCTCATCCCAATTTTTGAAAAAACCCTAAATAGTTTGTTACAACTTGAGGGGCTAACAGTAAAGTATTTCAGAGGTTGGGATAAGGAAAAATCTCTTGAAGTATTATTGCAAGAGAATTTTTTAAAAGAGCAGGAGCAGGGAAGAACACTGTCTGGGCCACACAGAGCAGATATAAGGATTCGCTACAAAGGGCTTAATGCATCAGAAATGCTGTCGCGCGGCCAGCAAAAGCTGGTGGTTTGCGCACTTCGTGTAGCCCAAGGTTATTTATTGGGTAACGTGGTAGGGCGAAAATGTGTTTTTTTAGTAGATGATTTACCAGCCGAGCTAGATCAAGAGCATAGACAAGCGTTGTGTCATTTACTAGAGGAAATGGACTGCCAGGTTTTTTTGACCTGTGTTGACCATCATGACTTAGATGGGTGTTGGTCAAATAACACAAAAACTAAATTGTTCCACGTGGAACATGGGCAAGTAAGAGCCGCATAATTGCTATTTAGCAGGAATAAAATACGAAAGGTAGCTTGGGTATGAGTGAAGAAGAAAATAATTACGACGGATCCAGTATTAAAGTCCTGAAAGGCTTGGATGCTGTTCGGAAGCGCCCAGGTATGTATATCGGAGACACAGATGACGGTACGGGTTTGCACCACATGGTTTTTGAGGTGGTTGATAACTCCATCGATGAGGCTTTGGCTGACCACTGCAATAAGATAAGTATTATTATCCATCCAGATGAATCTGTAACGGTTTCAGATGATGGCCGTGGTATCCCAACAGAAATGCACGATGAAGGTGTTTCTGCTGCGGAAGTTATCATGACGGTACTGCATGCTGGTGGTAAGTTCGATGATAATACTTATAAAGTCTCAGGTGGCTTGCACGGGGTGGGGGTATCGGTAGTCAACGCTCTATCAGAAGAGTTAAAACTTACCATTCGTCGGGAAGGAAAAATTCACGAGCAAATCTACAAACACGGTGTTCCGCAAGAACCATTAGCTGTAGTGGGCGACTCAGAAACAACAGGTACCAGTATTCGTTTCAAGCCTTCAGCAGATACGTTTACTAATATTGAATTTCACTTTGACCAATTAGCAAAACGTCTTAGAGAGTTGGCTTTTCTTAACTCCGGTGTGCATATTGAGTTGAAGGATGAGCGTAGCGGAAAGGAAGAAATCTATAATTATGAAGGTGGTTTAGGCGCTTTTGTTGACTACCTTAACCAAAATAAGAACACCATTAACAGCCAATTTCATTTCAATACACAAAATGATGAAGGGGTTGGTGTTGAAGTTTCCTTACAATGGAATGATGGTTTTCAGGAAAATGTATTCTGTTATACCAATAATATCCCTCAGCGTGATGGCGGGACGCACTTAGCAGGCTTCCGTGCAGCTTTGACGCGTAGTTTAAATGGGTATATTGAAAGTGAGGGGCTGGCAAAAAAAGCAAAAATCAGTACCAGTGGAGATGATGCTCGTGAAGGCCTAACAGCCGTTGTCTCTGTAAAAGTACCTGATCCAAAATTCTCTTCGCAAACTAAAGATAAGTTAGTTTCTTCCGAAGTGAAAACAGCGGTAGAGCAGGCCATGGGTGAATACTTTGGTTCATTCCTGCTGGAACGCCCACAAGAAGCTAAATTGATTGTTGGAAAAATGCTAGATGCGGCACGTGCGCGTGAAGCAGCACGCAAAGCTCGTGAAATGACGCGCCGTAAAGGGGCATTAGATATAGCAGGCCTGCCTGGTAAGTTAGCAGATTGCCAAGAAAAAGATCCGGCGCTATCTGAACTGTACCTGGTGGAGGGTGATTCTGCCGGTGGTTCAGCTAAACAGGGCCGCGATCGCCGTACCCAAGCTATCCTGCCTTTGAAAGGAAAAATCCTTAATGTTGAAAAAGCCCGCTTTGACAAGATGCTGTCTTCAGTAGAAGTCGGGACAATGGTAACAGCCCTTGGCTGTGGTATTGGTAAGTCGGAATTTGACATCGAAAAGCTTCGTTACCACAGCATAGTGATCATGACCGATGCTGATGTTGATGGCTCACATATTCGCACCCTGTTACTGACCTTCTTTTTCCGTCAAATGCCAGAATTGATAGCGCGTGGTCATATCTATATTGCCCAACCGCCGTTATACAAAATTGCCAAGGGTAAGCAGAGCCAATACCTTAAAGATGATGAAGACTTGAACCAATACCTGACTCAGGATGCACTAGATTCTGCAGCTCTTTACGTAAACGTAAATGCACCAGCTATTAGCGGTGAAGCATTAGAAGCACTGGTTATACAATACCGCTCGGTTATGGCGACCATTGATCGGTTATCACGGCTTTATCCTGACATTGTGATGAAAGCAATGGTGCAGTTACCTACGCTTACGGTTGAGCAGTTAAAAGATCAAACCAAAGTGGCAGAATGGGTTAGCCAGCTACAGGCAGAGATCATTGATGATATCCACAGCGGCCAGCTTTATCGATTAAGTGTTGAAGAAGATAGTGAGCGACATAACTTCTTACCAAAAGTTACTGTGACTTCACATGGTGTAGAAAGTCTTTACAGCTTTAATCATGAGTTTTTTGCCTCCGGTGAATACCAAGCTATAGTCGGCTTAGGCAATACTTTAAATGGATTTATCGAGGAAGGTGCCTATGTACAACGTGGTGAAAAAACACAAGAAATAAGCACCTTTAAAGAAGCGTTAGATTGGTTGATGGCTCAAGCGGAGCGCGGTTACAGTATTCAGCGTTATAAAGGTTTAGGAGAAATGAACCCAGAACAATTATGGGAAACAACGATGGACCCTGAAGTGCGTCGCATGCTAAAAGTTACTGTTGAAGATGCGATAGCGGCTGATCAGATCTTCACTACTCTCATGGGTGACCAGGTTGAGCCGCGGCGTGACTTTATTGAAGAAAACGCCTTGAAGGTAGCAAATTTAGATATTTAATAGAGTGATAAATGGACTTGTTTAAAAGTAACTAAAAAAAGCCAACTGAATAATCGGTTGGCTTTTTTGTAGATGAAAAAGTTTTATCGGAAGGTTGTTACAAAGTAAACTTTAATAGTTAGCCAATAGAAATTTAATAGGTCCGTTAACTCTATGATTGAAGTTGTTACTGCCATCTCACTTTGGGAACTGGTCAAACATACCGGTAGCTGGGTAGTGAATCTTCGTCGTGCAAAAGATTCCAGAAAAAAAGAATCTATGGATGCTTTAAGAAAAGTAGTTTTGGCGGCAAGAAAAACATCGGTTTATATGCGCCAGCTGCAAGATACAGAAAAACACTGTCATCAATCAGAAACGGAGCTAAGTTTACTTTGGACAGAGCTGGGTTATGCTTTAAGTGACTTAGGTATAGAGAAACTATCAAAACGTTGTTTGGTTGTCGGTAAGCATTGGGCTGACCCAGCCAAAATGGAAAAACTCTTCCTTGAAAAAGCCGATGTAGGTCTGGAGCGGATGGAGCAGTTAGCCAATCAATTACTCAAAGAGATTTGTTAGCACGGTCTTTATTTTCAACAGGCCGTGCTGGTTTGGAAAAATACTACCTCTTGCGGTCGAAGCTCATTTAATTGTTAAAACCCCGATGTTTACTTTGAGTACGTTAATTCAATGTTTTCCTAACCAGAAGGATATAAAAAATTAGGAAAATAGCTCTAAGGTATTATTGCTTGATTCGCATTAATAATCTTGGCGTTTAATAGGTAATCAATCTATCCTTATAGTGCCTGGCACAGACGGTGTGTGTACAGGTTATGCACCATCATTGTCAGTAAAAGGATTGAAAGTAATGAAGGCTGATTTTATCTCTGGAAGCGAACGAACCTTCAATGAACGTGAAAGGTTAATTTCCACTACAGACTCTCAAGGCATAATCACTTATGCCAATGACTACTTTATTAATATTTCGGGCTATAGCGAAGAAGAGCTGATCGGCCAACCTCATAATCTTGTCAGACACCCGGATATGCCAAAAGCGGCGTTTAAGGAGCTTTGGGATCGTCTGAACGAAGGCAAACCCTGGATGGGGATGGTATGTAATCGCAGTAAAAATGGTGATTATTATTGGGTAGATGCTTTTGTTACGCCGATTTTTAAAGACAACGAAGTGGAAGGCTTTCAGTCGGTTCGTGTAAAGCCCAAACCTAAACAATTGAATGCTGCCCGTAAGGCTTATTCCTTGCTAAATGCAGGTAAAAGAGTATTAGGCTTTAAACTGTCATCAATCAGTATGTTCCCCAAATTATTATTTGGCTTTGCATTGACGTTATTACCCTTTTTGTTGGTGACGGCTTTTTACGCACATGAACACTTGCCGGTATATGTAACGGCTTTGCTAGTGAGTCTTGTATCGACTGTTGTACTAGCCAAAATATACTCTCGTCCCTATGAAAAAGCTGCAGATGAGACTCGAGAAATTTTCGATAGTGGTGTAGCCAGGCCTATTTATACCGGGCGTGATGATGAGTTGGGCCAGCTGCAGTTAGCCATTAAAGTCTTACAAGCAGAAATTCGTACTATTCTCACCCGTGTGGGTGAGTCTGCAGGCCATACCAGCGAGGTGGTTAGCGACACATCAGTAGCGGTAGAAAAAACAGATCAAGCCATTAATCAGCAACGGGCAGAGCTAGAAAGTGTTTCTACAGCAATGCACCAGATGAGTGTTACCGTAGAGGAGGTAACACGTAATATCGCGCAGACGGCAGATGCCGCACAACAAGCTGATGATAAAGTTCGCTCAGGAACGACTGTTGTTACTAAGGCCGTAGATGTGATCGAAGGTTTGGCCAAGCAGGTTCAGCAGGCGGTTACGTTAATGGAGCAACTCCAAAAGGACAGCGAAGCAATCGGCTCGGTCATCGAAGTCATCAGGGGTATTGCAGAGCAGACTAATTTGTTAGCACTCAATGCGGCGATTGAGGCAGCAAGAGCAGGGGAGCAAGGCAGGGGCTTCGCTGTAGTAGCTGACGAAGTTCGAGCATTAGCCAGTCAGACTCGTACCTCAACAGAAAAAATTGAAGAAATTATTGATTGTCTGCATAACAGTACAGAAAAGGCAGCAACTGCCATGATTGCCGGTCGGGAGCAAGCGGAAACCAGCGTAGAGCAAGCGGCACTTGCCGGCTCAGTATTAGGGTCGATCGGTGAGTCTGTCGCCACCATTAAAGATATGAGTATGCAAATTGCCTCAGCCTCTGAGGAGCAAAACCAAGTGACCGAAGAGATCAACCGCAATATTAATACCATTAGCCAAGTGGCGAATGATACTGCACAAGCTTCCGGCTCTACCGCGTTTGCAACGGAGAAACTGGCCGAGCAAATTAAAGCGATGCATGCATTAGTTGCACAGTTTGAGCGCTAAAAAGGCGCACTTTATAAGCGGTGTTTTTTCGGCTTAAATGCCGCCACCCAGTGGTGAAATTCTCTATCCATATCGGTTTCATGGTACAGATAATTTTGGAAAGCGGTCGTAATGGTTTGTACCGGCTCCGTTAAGTCGGGCCGTTTTTTTATTACCCTTTCAGCAAAGGCACTCGGCGTTTCCTGTTTTTTTCTAACAAAACCTAGCCGCCCCAGTTTGCGACAAAAACGTTGGTACGATTTTACAACCGGATCAGTCGGTTTTTTTCGTGTTGTAACCAGCAGGCGAAAAGCAACAAAGGTCATCACCAAACCACCACAAACCAGGCAGGCTAATGCAATTCTTAAAGGGCTGACCTTACCCAATAAACTTCGCAAAAAATTTGTTTGTATCTCGGTGTTATAGCCTAGTACCCATCGATGCCAGGCATAATTAATACGATCCATTTGTAAGCGCAGCGTATTGATCCACGGAATATTACGGTAGCGTACCAGAGCCATTGGAGAGTCACTGAGAAACCCTGCTTGATTAAAGAGTTGCTCCAAACTATTTTCGATACGCTCGGGGGCCACGGCCGCCGTTGGATCAAACCGTACCCATCCTTTGCCTTTAAGCCAGACCTCCGTCCAGGCATGAGCATCAAACTGGTGAACCAATAGATAGTTTTGGTAAGGGTTTAATTCACCACCCTGGTAACCGACGACCACGCGGGCGGGAATACCTGCAGCACGCATCATAACCGTAAAGCTGCTGGCAAAATGCTCACAAAAACCGCTCTGTGTAGACAATAAAAAGTCATCAACACTGTGTTTACCCAAAGCAGGGGGGGACAGGGTGTAACTAAACTTTTGGTTAAACCAGTTTAAAACTCGCTGAATATAAGCTGAATCTGAAGGGGCAGCTGCCCGCCACTGTTTAGCCAGTGCAATGGTTTCAGGGTTATAAGCTGTTGGCAGCCGAGTCTCATATCGGTAGCGCCAAGGGGCTAGCTCCACCTCGGTGCGGTGCCTTAGGTATGACAGCAAATTAAACTGAGTCCGTTTTTGTAGAGGCGTTTGGCTTACCAAACGAAAATCACGAGTAATGCCAGTGCCTGTTTCCTGTAATACCGGGGTTGCTAAAGCGTACAGCCAGATTTGCTGGGTGGGCTCCATAATCAGGCTGTAGTTTATCGGATTGCCCTGGGTTTCGATCAGTGACTCCCAGCTTTTAGGCCGGTCACCCTGCCAACGTACGACAATGCCATCACGCTGATAATCAAAGGGGTCAGCCTGTTTCCAGGTACGGCCATCAAAACGAGAAAAAACCAAGCCACGCCAATAACGCTGGGACGGCTCAGGTACTTGGTCTTTAAACGTGACCCGAAAAGCCAACTTGTCGGATTTTGCCAGTTGGGTGAAATCACCCGGCGACATACTATCGCTGACGCCGGTTGTTGCAGTGTGTTTTTGTAGCGGTACTGACCACAGTGCCCCAAGCCTTGGCATGACAGCAAATAGCACCAGCATTAATGGCAAAGCCTGTAACAACAACACGGTTGTCAGGCGAAGGCTACGAATAGGGTGTTTATACCCCTCAGACTGGTTAAGCCCGATCAGCCCAGTTGATACCAGCAATACCATCACAAACAGATAGGCACCACTGGCAATGGTTTGGCTAAACAGTAACTGGGTGGCTGCAATCAGGTAAGCAAGATAAATAACGATTAAGGCATCCCGCCGCTGGTACATTTCCAACAGCTTGAAGGATGTTCCGATAATCAGCAGAGCAACCATTGGCTCCAACCCGGCGAGGCTACCATAACCAACAAACAACCCTGCCATACTGGCGGCGGCCAAAATCAACTTGAACCAACGTGGAGGAAACGCCCATAGGCCCCGGTGCACTTGAATACGCCAGATAAAGCAAATCAAAGTGGCCACGCTGACCCAAATGGGTAAGCGTGAAATATGAGGCGCAACCACTGTAGCAAAAGCCATTAACAGCCAGGCCAAACTATTACGGGGGATCTGATAAATCAGCTTCATGACAAACCAAACAGAGCCAAGGTTTTTAGCATCAGCTCCCGGTGCGCTATACCGGTTGCCGGTTCAATGGTCAGCTGTGGCAAGCGTAAACCGTATTCCTCACCGGTTTTATCCGCCTCTAAAACCCAGTAACACAAACGTGATAAGCGGCTTTCAGTATCCATACCAGCAAGAAAATCCCAATCCAACCAGATTTTACGGTCCGTCGATGTGGTGTATTCCTTGGTGTATAAACCTTGTGCTTTAGCATACTGCTTCCAGGCAACATGCCTTAATGACTCACCGGGCTGGTATTCCCTCAAGCCTTGAAAGTCATCGGTTCCGATTTTGATATCAGTATTGCCTTCGCCTGTTGAGCCGGGGCTAAAAGGAACTGGCCCGGTTTTAATTGGCTTGGGGTAGACCAGGGCGCGA
>Ga0070729_10007386_pt1 | contig 10562 bp, 8 predicted proteins | sample tdDd472_FD_66725 | JGI IMG/M metagenome (GOLD analysis project Ga0070729, IMG submission 66725) | Marine sediment microbial communities from the Atlantic coast under amendment with organic carbon and nitrate - tdDd47.2 | ecosystem: Environmental > Aquatic > Marine > Coastal > Sediment | place...
CTGCGCCCTACGACATCTACTTCTCGACCATCCGATCCGACGGCGAACGCGACGTTCACCTACCCGGGTCACCGGGCTTCAGCGACCGGCCGGCCGATCTCCCGCTGGAGTCCGGCGCCAGTTCCTTCCTCGACGATCAGGGCTTCCCATGGCTGATTCGCATCCCCACCGACTGGCGCTTCCCTCTTGAAAAGGTTCGCATCTCCGCGGCTTACCTGCGCTTTGACAGCTGGCGCACGACCGCCGGGGCGCAGGATGCGGATTGGTACACGCGACCCGGTTCGAGCAACCTGCTCGGCAGTCCGCTGGCGGCCTATGTACCGGCACGCGACTGGACCGTCACCCTTCCCGCTCGCTGACCCCGCCTCGATCCGGTGGGGGGGCTCCCCCCGCCGGATCGCCTTCCTGCCCGCAGCGCCGGGGCCGCTCCGTGCTTCGAGACATCGGAGCGGGGCCGCGGCCGTGTCGCGGCCCCGCCCTACGTCGCGCACCGACTCGTTCGCGCGGATGGGTGCGGACCGGCAAGACTTTCCGGCCTCGGGGTGATCGTTCCGGCTCGTTGCGTGCGAGGTCGAGAGAAATGAGGGATCCGCAGGGGTTTGCGCGTGCGCCAGGACTGGCCCGCGCGGTGCAAGGAGTATCCCCGTGGATACTCCGCAACACACCTCCCCCGCAGTCGGCTGGCTCCGTGCCGTTGGCGCCACCTTCGCCGCCCTTGCGCTCTGCGCCTCGATCGGCGTTCTCCTCATCGTCCTTGCGGCCCGCGGAAGACGTGAGCAGAGCTCTACCCTCGCAGCAGAGGTGGGCCTGCTTTCCGAACTCGAGGCGTCCATCCTGCAACTGACGGGTTCGATGCGTGACGACACCGACCCGGCCGCGGCTGAAGGTTCCATGGCGCGATTGCGCGAGGCCGCCCTCCGGGCCGCGAATCATCGCTCCGGAGAAGGTGCTGCGGCCACCTGCGGGAAGGCGGTGCTGCATCACCTGGACACGATGTCGGAGCCGTTGCCGATGAAGGGGCCGCGGCTCGCACGAAACGACGCGCTGCTGGCCAGCCAGGCGATGTTGCTCGAACAGGCCCGCGGTGGATTGCGCGACGCGCGCGCGGATCAGGTTCGTCTCCGGACCGCAAGCCATCGGGCGTGGAGCCGACTCGTCCCGCTTGGCTTGTTCGGCTGTTTTCTCGCTCTGCTCACCGGTGCTCTCCTTGTGTTTCGCCTGCGGGGCGCGGGAGGTGAGCACGGCACGCGGAGCAGTTCGGACCGGACCGGGCAGCTGTTCACAAACCTGTTCCATTTCTCCAACGACGCGATTCTCATCCACGACCTTGATGGCCGGATCCTCGAGTGCAATCGCAACGCGCTCGACCTGTTCGGTTACGACCGGGCCGCTTTTCGGCAGTTACGCGTGCCTGAGTTGCACCCTCCCTCCGCCCACGCGCCGTGTCGAGCCGCGTTCGAGGAGGCCGCCCGCTCGGGCGTCGTCCGCTTTGAAACCGAGGCCTTGCGGGCCGATGGCGGGACTTTCCCGGCGGAACTCTCGGCCAGCCTGTTCGAGATGGACGGCGAACGCTTCGTCCAGTGCATTCTGCGGGACGTGACCCGGCGCCACGCGCAATTGGCCGAGCTACGCGAGGTTGGACAGCGCGCGGAGGCGGCAAGCGAGGCCAAGAGTGTGTTCCTCACCAACATGAGTCACGAGATTCGCACGCCGATGAACGGCGTGATCGGCATGACCCGGTTGCTCCTGGATGGTGGCCTCGGCAGGGACCAACGCGCGCTTGCCACGACGATCCGCGACAGCGCGGTCGGCCTGCTGCACATCCTCGACGACATCCTCGATCTCTCCCGCGCCGAGGCGGGCACCCTCATGTTGAACGAGACGGATTTCGAATTGCCCAGCCTGCTTCGCGAGTGCTTTTCCCTGCACGAGGGGACGGCGAAGGAGAACGGTCTCGGGGCGACGTACCAGATCGCCAGCGACGTTCCCACGTGGGTTCGTGGTGACGCGACCCGGCTGCGCCAGGTGTGCGGAAATCTGCTCGGCAACGCCGTGAAGTTCACCGAGCGTGGTTCCCTGCTCTTCGACGTGGAGCGCGACTCCGATGGGAGTGACGCGGTGATCTTCCGCGTGTCGGACACGGGGCGGGGGATTCCCGCCGACCACCTGTCGAGGGTCTTCGACAGCTTCTACCAGGTCGATCCCTCCGCGGCGCGCCGCCACGGCGGCACAGGCCTTGGACTTGCCATCACGAACCGGCTGGTCACGCTCATGGGTGGAGCCGTCACGGTCGAGAGTGAGCCGGACCAGGGCACTACGTTCGTGGTGCGGGTTCCGTTGCCGGCCGCCTCTCCCGAGAACCTGCTTCCCTCCGGGAGTGGAGGGAGGCAACGTGCGCTGGATCTGCTCGTGGTCGAAGACAGTGAAATCAACCGGGAGGTTGCCAGTGGAATGCTGACGCGCATGGGCCACACCGTGATCTGTGTCGAAGATGGGCCCACGGCACTGCGCCGGATCGAAGAACACGAGTTCGATGCCGTGCTGCTCGATGTGCAGATGCCGGGCATGGACGGTTTCGAGGTGGCGCGTCGCATTCGGGCGCGGATGCACGGCGATCGCCGGCGCTTGCCCCTGATCGCATTCACCGCGCAGGCCGCGAGCACGGATCGCGATCGATGCCTCGCCGCCGACATGGACGATCACCTGAGCAAGCCGGTCCTGCCTGATGAACTGGCCGCGGTCCTCGCCCGCTGGTGTCCCTCGCCTGCCTCGAAACGCCGGACCACCGACCTCGTCGAGGATGGCGGAATCCCGCCTGCGCTCGACGAGGAGCACTTCGCGGTGATCACTTCCGGGGACACGCAGTTACAGCGACAACTGCTCGCCGTCTTCGCGCGCGAAACGCCCCTCCTGATCGAGGCGATCGCGGCGGCCGTGACCGAAGGGGATGCCGAGCATGTGTATGAGCGCCTGCACAAGCTCCGCGGTAGTTCGGATTCGCTGGGCGCGCGAGGGTTGGTCGCCGCCTGCCAACGACTTCGAAAAGACCTTGCGGGAGTCGAGCTCAAGGCGCAGGATCGAAGCGAACAGGACCACCTGACGTCCGGCCTCCGTCTCCGCTGGCAGGAGTTCGAGTCGAGTATGGAGAGGATGGTTCCGTGCGAGGGTGCATGATGGCCAAAACCGCGACTTCCATAAGCGACACTTCGCGTGCGCGCGTGCTGGTTGCTGACGACGATCCCGTCACGCTGGAGTTGCTGCGCCATTATCTGGACGGCGCGGGGCTTGAGGTGTTCACGGCTGCGGACGGCGCGGCCGCGCGCGACCGGTTGGCGAGCGACGATATCGATGTCGCGGTGCTCGACCTGATCATGCCCGGCGCGAGCGGCCTCGATCTCGTGCGCGGACTCCAGGAGAGCGGTTCCGACACCCAGGTAATCGTGATCTCGGGCGAGGGCAACATCGAGGATGCCGTGGAGGCGATGCGTCTCGGGGCATTTCACTACTTCACGAAGCCGCTGTTCCCCGATGACATCATTCTTCATGTGAAGCAGGCGCTGCGCATGGCCCGGCTGGAGAGCGAGTCACGACCGTTGCGCGAGCCGACCGGCCTGCAGATGACGGGGGAGTCCTTTGTGGCGCTCTCGGACTCTTCGCGGGAAATGCTCGCGCGCGCACACAAAATCTCGCGTCTCGACTCGACCCTGCTCCTGACCGGCGAGAGCGGCACCGGCAAAACCCTGCTTGCTCGTACGATCCACAATGCCAGCGTGCGCGCGGGCAAGCCCTTCGTTGCCGTGAGCTGCGCCTCGCTTCCCCGGGAGCTCATCGAGGCGGAGTTGTTCGGCTACGAGAAGGGCGCGTTCACGGGTGCGCTCAGCGCACGCGCAGGGCTGGCCGAGACAGCCGACGGTGGCACGCTTTTCCTCGACGAGATCGGGGACCTTCCGCTGGAGCTGCAGCCGAAGCTGCTCACGTTCCTCGAAGACCGGCAGGTGCAGCGCATCGGTGCGCGCCGGACCAAGCACGTGGACGTGCGCCTCGTGGCCGCCACGCACAAGGACCTGGAAGAAATGTGCGAGCGCGGCGAGTTTCGCCAGGACCTCTACTTTCGGCTCAATGTGCTTCGGCTGCATCTCCCGCCGCTGGCGGATCGCCGGGAGGATTTGCGCGAGCTCGTCCAGCGCATCGTGTCGCGCACGGGCCAGAAGCACGGTCGGGGTGCCTACAGTCTCTCCCCCGAGGTCATGGAGCGTCTCGAAGCGCACTCATGGCCCGGCAACATCCGCGAGCTCGAGAACGTGCTCGAACGTGCGTGTGCATGGACGGACGACGGGACCGTGCTACTCGAACATCTCGAGTTCGGCCGCCTCTCGCCTCGCGCCGACGAGAGCGTTCCGGATCTCGTGGGGCGCACGCTTGAGGAAATCGAGAAGACCGCCATCTTGCAGGCGATCGAGGCGATGGATGGCAACAGGGCCGCGGCCGCGCGCATGCTCGGCGTGAGCGACAAGACCATCTACAACAAGCTGAAGCGGTACGAGGAGCCCGACCCGTAGTTCCTTCCGCCATCCGGCAATACGTTCCTGACCGGCGCGCTCATCTCCCGCGGAGCGCGCCGTTTTTGAATCGGCACGACGGTTGCCTTGGTCCCATGCATGCGGATTGCATGGATCACGACGGGAATCGCGGCCCAAGGCGGCGCGGAGTTCTACGCCCGGGAAACCGCGCGGCTGCTCTCGCTGCGCGGACACGAGAATCTGCTCTATCACGATGTCGGGGCCCGAGCCCCTTCGAAAGTGCGGGGCGCCTTCGCGGGTTCGTTTCCGGTTGTCGAGCTCGAGTCCCAGTTGCGCGAGGCGGAGCCCGACGTCGTCTACGTGCATCAGGTGCGCGATCCGTCGTGGATTGCTGCGGCTGCCGCGGCGCCGGCCCCCGCATTCCGCTTCCTCCACGACCACGCGCCCTTCTGCTTGCGCGAGCACAAGTTCACGACATGGACGAAGTCACCCTGCGAGCGCACCGCGGGAGCGGCCTGTCATGCATGCCTGGGCTTCGTGGGGCGCGATCAAGGGCGCCTGCGCCTGCGGTCCCTGCGCAGTCTCCGGCGTGGGCTACGCCTCCACGATCGCCTGGACGGCCTTGTCGTCGGCTCGCGCTACCTCGCCGGCCACGCCGCAGCGCACGGTCTCGACCCGAAGCGCGTCCACGTCCTGCCGTTGTTCGCATCCATGCCGGCCGCGCCGCCGCGACCCGTCCTCCGCGACGACAACCTGGTGCTCTTCGTGGGGGCGCTGACCCGCGGAAAGGCGGTGGACGTGCTGCTCGCCGCCCTCGCCCGCACCCATGAGCCGGCACGCCTGCTTGTCGTGGGCAGCGGACCACAGGGGGCGGAGTACGGAAGGCAGGCCGCTCGAATGCAGGGGCGCGTCACGTTTCGCCCGTCCGCGTCGCGCCAGGAACTGTCCGCTCTCATGCGCCGGGCAGCTTGCACGGTGCTGTGCAGCCGTACTCCCGAGACGTTCGGTCTCGTGGGGGTGGAGTCTCTCGCGAGTGGTACCCCGGTGATCGGTACGCGCGTGGGTGCGATTCCGGAGTGGCTGGAGCACGGTAAGACGGGGCTGCTCGTCGAAGCCAACGACCCGGTCGGCCTGGCCGCAGCCATCGACAAGATCGTCAGCCGGCCAGCGACCGCCCGTCGCATGGGAGAGCGCGCCGTTGACGCGATGCGGGCGCGGTTCACGCCGGAAGCGCACGTCGACTCGCTGCTTCGCCTTTTTCGGAACGCGGCTCAATCGCGGCCGGGGCTCACGTCAACTCGCGCCGCAGGATGAACCATGCAAACCACGCGAACTTTCACCCACGGCGGCGGCCATCGCGTCGAGAAGATGCTGGCCGATGTCGTGGATCGAGTCGGCGGGATCGTCGACTCGGCAGTTGATCCGGCGCGCGTTCGATCGCTCGTCCTGTTCGGCGGCTACGGACGCGGGGAAGGCGGTGTCGCGGTTCGCAATGGTGAGGAGCGACCGCACAACAACCTGGACTTCCTGCTGGTTACGCGCCAACTCGACGGTGCGCGGCGGGATCGCCTCTGTGCGCTGCTCTCGGAGCGACTGCGGCCCCTCGCCGAGCGCTTCGACGTCGGCCTGGATCTCTCCACGGTCGATCAGCGTGCGTTACGTCGCGCCCCCTGCCTCGTGATGTGGCACGACGTGCGATTCGGCCACCACGTCGTCCGCGGTGATCCGAATTTCGTTGCCGGGCTCAGCCGGTTTTCACCGGATCGTATCGAGCCGGCGGACATGGCGCACCTCGTGGCAAACCGCGGCACCCTACTGCTTCTCAACGAGGAGTGGGAGGCGCGGGCGGCGTTGCCGGACCGTGCGGTTCCTCCGGGGTGGGTCAGCAAGCACGCGGCAAAAGCCGTGCTCGGCTACGGCGATGCCCTGTTGTTCGAAGCGAAGCGCTACCACTGGAGCTACGTCGAAAAGCTGCGACGCATCTCCTGCGGTGTCGATGCCCCGCACGGGTTCCGTGGTCTGTACCGTGCTGCGGCGAAGTACCGGTTTCGGCCCGACCCCCACGGGGCCGACTGGGCGCGTGATACGCGCTCGTTGCTGACCCGGCTCGAGCCAATCCACCGCGCGTTCGAGGCCCATCGCCTCGGAGGCGGATCCATGGATTGGGAGCGCGACATGGAGAGATCCTGCCGCAGCCTCGCCACCGACGATCTCGGTTGCTCCCGCAGGATTCTCGGACGGGCGCGGAACGTTGCTCGCTCCTCGCGCGCTCCCCGTGGCCTCTCTCCGACCGCGCGCCTCTGCTGGCGCGCGATAGGCACGCGAGGCCTGCTCACTCTGCTGTTTCCGGTCGTTGCGTACGACGTCTCCGGCGCGGCACGCCGTGTGGCGGCGGAGGCGCTGGGAGCGGCTGACGATAGTCGCGCCGCCCTGCGCGCGGGGTATCTGCGGCTTTGGTCCGAAGCGGGTGACCAGAACTTTCCCCGGGCACTGCGGGAACTGCTGCATTCGCGGCGGGAGGCGTCATGATCGTCCTGACGGGAGATATCCACCACAGCAGCCTGAAGACGGGCAATCAGCGGGCGAGCGACATCCCGGAGGCCGTCGCCGCGCAACACGCGTTGCGATTTGCGGAAGAGGCGGGGGTCAAGCTGACCTACTTCATCTCGGGGCGCACCCTCGCCGAGGAATGGGAGCTCGTCAAGCCGCTCTGCATCAGCGAATCCGTCGAACTCGGCGGCCACAACTGGTCCTGCTTCCAGCCCGCAATCCTGCATCGCGCCTGTCTCAAGCTGACCGGTAGCTACAACGGTCCGGCATGGATGCAGCGTCGAGATGCGAGACGCACCATCGACATCATTCGCCAGCGAACGGGGCGCCGGATTCGCTGCTGGCGGAACCACATGTACATGCACGGTCCGGGCACGGAGCGCGCGTTGCAAGCCGAGGGGATCGAGGTGGTATCGGACGGGGTCCGACGTGCGTCGACCGGTCCCGAGGCGCACCCCGATGGAATCGTCACGTTTCCCATCAACGTCATCCCGGATCACGAGCACCTGTTCCACGCCGAGCGGACGCCGGCCTGGGTTTCCCGCTGGCAGCGCCGGTACGGCTGGTCGGATGATTTCGGCCCCGCCTCCTACTTCATTCACGAGTGGATCGAGATGGTCATCGATCAGGTTCGGCGCAACGAAGCCGCGGGTGCGGTCTCGAACCTGATCGTGCACCCGATCACCATGTATCTCGCCGACGGCTTCGCCGCCTACAGGCGACTCATCGACTTTCTCGCCGACTACGAGACGGTCTGGATGAGCGAGGCCGCGGCGGCGCCGCGTGTCGCGGAGGGGGTCTGCGCATGACCTCACCGCCTGTCACCGTGGTCATGCGTACGAAAAACTGCGACTGGGTCGTGGACCAGGCCCTCGCAGCGCTCTACGCCCAGGACTTCACGGATTTCGAACTCCTTGTCGTGGACTCGGGTTCGACCGATCGCACGCTCGAGATGGTCGGCCGCACGCCCGCGCGCGTCGTACGCATTGCGCCGCAGGACTACGTCCCCGGTGCGGTCCTCAACGACGCCATCGCCACGATCCGCTCCCCGGTGATCGTGTTCCAGAACTCCGACACCGTGCCGCTGCATCCTTCGGCCCTCCGACGCCTGTTGGCTCCGCTGCGCGACGAGCGTATCGCCGCGTCTTTCGCTCGTCAGATCCCGCGACCCGAGGCCCTGCCCTGGGTGCGCCGCGACTACGCCCGGGCGTTTCCCGAGCGGGGTCCTGCACCGGAGTGGCTTCCGCTTTCCTTGCCGTTCGCGGCGATGCGTCGGAGCGTCTGGGAACGCCATCCGTTCTACGTGGATGCCTGGGGCAGCGAGGACACGGAGTGGGGGGTCTGGGCCCGGCGCCAGGGACACTCCATCGTCTATGTGCCGGACTGTCGCGTCATGCACAGCCACAACTACACGCTGAGCCAGATCTACGGCCGACGCTTCATCGAGGGCGAAGCCGACGCGTTCGTGCACCCCGACGCGCCGCAAGGGCCGATCCGTGCCATCCACCGCGCGGCGCGTTCGACAGCGGCCGACGCGCTGGATGCGGTTCGCCGGGGGGCGTGGGGCGAATGCCTCACGGCGCCCGCGCGCCGCGCCGTGTTTCATTGGGCTCACTGGCGCGGGCATCGTCATGGCGCCCGCCGCCGCCGCCGCGGTGACACCGATCTCCGCACGGGTCAGCGCATCGTGCTATCGCGGCACGAGTCGGTGCGCTGAATCCGGAACGCCTTGCCCCCGGCCGGAACCTCTTTCCGGCCCCGGCACCCTCGAGCACTACCGGAAATCCGCCCAACACAGCGATTTGCGGCGCTTTTGGACGGCGGACTGCAACGGCACGGGGTTTGAGATTGCTCGGGCGGAGACCAAACATGATCGTCGCTTTCGAGTCCTCGGATCCCACCATTGTTCGCGTCGACGGCCGCACCCGCGGCGCGTTGCGACGCGAACTCTCCGCGGCCCGCGCGGAGCACAAGAATCTCATCGTTGACCTCACCGACATCGCGGAGCTCGAAGTCCGCGATGTCGCGGAACTGCTCGCCTGCCTGCGCATCGTCCTCGGGCGCGGCGGTGACGTCCGGGTGTGTGGACTGACTCCGGCTAACCGCCTCCTGTTCGAAGTCACCCGGCTCTTCCAGGTGATCGACGTCTGTGCATCCGTCGAGGAGGCCCGGCGCGCGTTCACCCTCGCGCAGAATCCCTCGCCGGCTTCGGCCCTCGCATCGATCTTCGACCCCGTCGAGGACGCGGCCGAGAACGCCGCCTGAGCAGCGACATGGCCCGCACTACGCCCCCCCTGCAGGTCAACGTCTTCATCGACGCCCTTGGCTGGAAGCTCCAGCAAGGCGCGCCGTTCCTGACGGATCTGCTGCCGACCCGGCGCCCGCTCGCCACCGTGTTCGGCTACAGCTCGACCTGTGATCCGACCATCCTGACGGGCCGCCCGCCGCGCGAACACGGTCACTTCGCGTTTTACCGCTACGACCCGTCCGCGTCGCCGTTCCCCGCCGGCCTGTGCCGCGCCCTCGGCGTGCTGCCCCCCGCGCTCGCCGACCGCGGGCGCGTGCGCTCCCTGCTGAGCCGCTGGTTCGCCCGCCACAAGGGTTTCACGGGCTACTTCCAGCTCTACTCGGTGCCCTTCTGCCGTCTACCTTCCCTCGACTACAGCGAGCGCCGGGATCTCTACGAGCGAGGTGGAATCCGCGGTGGACAGGAGACGCTGCTCGACCGCTTGCGCGACGCGGACGTTCCCTGCCACGTGTCCAACTGGCGTCACGGCGATCCGGAGAACGTGGCCGCTGCACGCGTGGCGCTGGAGCAGGGTACTGCCCGGTTCTTCTATGTGTACCTGGCGGGACTCGACGCGCTCCTGCATCGGCATGGCACCGCGGCCCCCGAACCCCGCCGTCATATCCGGTGGCTCGAGAGTGCGCTTCGCGACCTGTTGGCCGTGGCGCGTGCCAAGGATCCGAGTGCGGTGCTTCGTGTTTTCTCGGACCACGGCATGACCGACGTGACCGACCACTGCGACCTCCAGGAACGCATTGCGCGCACCGGGCTGCGCTGGGGAAAGGACTACGCCGCAGTCTACGACTCCACCATGGCGCGCTTCTGGTTTCTGCGCGACGGCGCCAAGGAACGGGTCGAAGAGGCCCTGAGAGCCGAACCCCGGGGGCGCGTGCTTTCCGAGAGTGACCTGGCCGGGTTTGGATGTGACTTCCCGGGCCGAACCTACGGCGAGACGTTTTTCCTGCTGAATCCCGGCGTGCTGCTCCTGCCCAGTGACCTCGGTCGCCGGCCCTTGCGCGGCATGCACGAATACGCTCCGGAGCACCACGATTCGGTCGCGTTCTACGGCTGCTCGGAAACGGAAACACACAGCCCGGTGGGACTCGCGGACCTTCACGATGTCCTGTTGGCTCCCTACGGCCTTGCCCGCCTGCGCGAATCGCGGAGGACCGCGTAATGACGATCCCGCTCGTTGTCCCTGCACT
>Ga0070729_10007390_pt1 | contig 10560 bp, 9 predicted proteins | sample tdDd472_FD_66725 | JGI IMG/M metagenome (GOLD analysis project Ga0070729, IMG submission 66725) | Marine sediment microbial communities from the Atlantic coast under amendment with organic carbon and nitrate - tdDd47.2 | ecosystem: Environmental > Aquatic > Marine > Coastal > Sediment | place...
GCATCTTGTGCTGATTTCGGACGGCGTTCCCACGGACACCGGGCGCTGGCGCGACCTCGTGCAGGCCGGCGCGGCGAGCAAGATCACGCTGTCCTCCGTCGGAATCGGATTCCAGGTCGATCGTCGACATCTCGGACGCCTCAGCACCTGGGGACACGGCAAGCTCTGGTCGGTCGTGCACGCGCACGAGATCCCGCAGGTCGTCACTCAGGACACGCTGCGGGTGGTGCGCACGCGCAATGAACGTGGCAAAGACGCGGAACGCGCGGCGAAACAGAACGAGCCCAAGAAGCCCAAGCCGGATCCCAAGCCCGAGCCCAAGGACCCGGAGAAGTCCAAACCTCCCGCACCTCCGGAACGCGCGCCCGGCCTCACGTTGCGCACCGACTCGTCCGCGCCGCGCGAGATGTTCAAGGGCGTTCCCGACGAGGAGTTGCCCGAGGTCGCGGGGGTCGAGCCCGGCAAGCTCCGCTTCGCTTCGTGGGCCGCCGCATCGGCCGGCGAGGACGAGGCGAAGTCACCGGTGATTGCCTACCGTCGCGTCGGCATCGGCACCAGCGCGGCACTCATGATCGACCCCGAGGCGCGGGGCGCCACGGCTCTTCGCGAGCATGCCGAGTTCCCGCGAATGATGGCGCAACTCGTCCGCTCGATCCTGCCGGACGGTTCGACGGCGAAGGTGCAGGCCACGGCCGAACTGTCGGAGGGCGGCACACGCCTCGACGTCGTGGTGTTCGGCGAGGACGGCCAACGGCGCACCGATCTCGAGGTGACGTTGGAGGTGGAAGGCGACCCGCTCCCGGTGACGCGGCGATCCGCGCGCTACGAAGCGGGTCTCCCCGCGCGCGACAAGGTGCTTTCGGCGCGCCTGCGCATCGGCTCCGCGCAGCAACCGCTGCTTGATCGCAGGTTCGTGATCCCCCAGTCCCGCGATCCGGAACGCGCGACGACGGGCGTGGACCGGGAGGCGCTCATCCGGCTGGCCGGCCAAGCGGACCTGGTCGACCTCTCCCCCGTTGATGCGCTCGCGCCGCCGGTCGCTCCGGTCGAGAACCCACGCCCCCTCGGGCTCCCATTTCTATACCTTGCAGCGATCCTGCTACCACTCGACGCATGGGCAAGACGACGCGCACGATCCGTATCGCACTCACGGCAGGCGATCCTCTCGGCATCGGACCGGAGGTAATCGCCGGTTCGCTGGGCTCCCTGCCCAGTGACGTCGAGGTCACCATCTACGGTGATCCGGCCCAATTCCCCGGAAACCAGCTCCCTGCAAACGCCCGGGTCGTCCCGATCCACTCGCCCTCGCCGCTCCCCGCCAAGCGGGGGCCGAACGAGGAGGGAGGACGCGCCTCCCTCGCCGCCCTCGATGCCGCCATCGAAGCGATCAAGGCGGGGAAGCACGACGCGCTCGTCACCGCGCCCATCTCCAAGGAGGCGTGCGTGCTCGCGGGCGGTCAATCCGACGGCCACACGGCCATGCTGGCGCGCGCGTTCGACACCGAGACCTTGATGACCTTTGTCTGGGATGAGGCAGAGCCCGTTGTGGCGCTCCTCACCCATCACATCCCCTTGCGCGCGGTCCCGGCGGCCCTCACTTCGGACCGGGTGGAGATTGCCGTGCGCCGACTGGTCAAGGGCCTGGCCTCCGACTTCGGCAAGCAGCGGCCGCACATCGGGGTGCTGGGCCTCAACCCCCACGCCGGCGAAGGTGGACGCCTCGGAACCGAGGAAGAGGACTTCGTCGTGCCCGCCCTGATTCGCCTGCGGGAAGCGGGTTTTTCGGTCGACGGGCCGCTGCCGGGCGACGCGACCTTCGCGTATCGCGATCGCTACGACGCCATCCTCGCCCTCTATCACGACCAGGGGTTGGCGCCGGTGAAGGCGCTCGCATTCGACCGCGCGGTCAATGTGACCTTCGGACTCCCGTTCATCCGAACCAGCCCCGCGCACGGCACCGCGTTCGGCATCGCTGGCCGCGGGGAAGCCTCGCCCACCTCGATGCAGGCGGCCATCCACTGGGCGGTTCGAATGGCGCGTCAACGTCTGGGCAGCAGTAGCCGTTGACGCCCTGCACTGTCGCCCTTACAAGAGAGGGTAGGCGTAGGGAAAAAGGAGCGGTATGTCAGAAAAACCCCGCGATATCCTCGAGTTTCTTCGCCGTGCCGGCCGCGAGCCGGCTACCACGGTCGTGGACCCGCCTCCGGGCATCCCGGTCGTGGAAACCCCTGTAACCAAGGGGGATTTCTCCGCGTGGATGCTCGTCAAGCGGCAACAGGTCTGGATCGCAGGCATCGCGGCCGGGCTCTTTGCCGTGCTGACGTTCATGATCGGCCTCGCCATGGGCGGCCCGGATCCGGTGAACGAGCCGGCTTACGGGAGCGTCGGCGTCTGGACGGTGCGGGCGGCGACCTACAACCAGAACGCCAACGGGGAGGTCCGAGCCAAGTCGACGGCGGCCCAGTTTCGGCGCATCTTCGATGACGAAGTGACCATCCAGCAGCTGGACCGACAGGGTAAGCTTGTCGTCGCTGTCGGCTCTTGGCTCAAAAACCCGCGGACGGATAAGCGGGCTGTGGCCCTTCTAAACCGGGTCATAGGCCTAGAAGTCGACGGAAGAGACAGGCATCCATTCGGGGATGCCCAGTTCTATCGTATCGAGAGGTAAGCCATGTCCATTCACAAGAGCCTCAAGCTCAAAGGCATTCTGCGCCGCGAGCGCAACGTCCTCACCCGCAAGGAGCGCATCGCGCTCATGCGTGAGCGTGGAACCTGGATCGCCGACCGGTCGATCTACGGCATCCCCAAGACGCGCGTCCGCTAACGGGACCGAACAGAAGAGCCAAGAGGGGCTGCGGAGTTTTCCGCAGCCCCTCTTTGTTGGCCCAACGGCTGACGCCGTTGGCGCCATGAGTCAGTAAGAAACGAGCGCGATGGTCTTTGGCCCAACGGCTGACGCCGTTGGCGCCATGAGTCAGTAAGAAACGAGCGCGATGGTCTTTGGCCCAACGGCTGACGCCGTTGGACCAACAACTCAGCGGACTCGGACGCGCGGGAGCTGCTTCTCCTTCGCGTACTGCTCGTACTGCTTCCAGTTCTCGCCGTAGTCGCGGCCGGTGAGGTTCGCGAGCGCGCCCGCGAACGCGCGGCGCTGCTCGGCAATCCACGTTTCGCCGTGGCCGCCCAGGATCTTGAAGTCGAGGATGATCCCGTCGCGGATGGTGCCGACGATCGGATCGCCGATGGCCGCCGATTGCGCGATCTCCACGTCGAAATCGCGAATGTAGGACGTCTGCGTTCCCACCATCATGTTGACGCGCGGCGCCTCGCCGAGCCCGAACGAGATGCGTCGCAGGATGACGTCGACGCCGCGCAGATCGTCGAGGCTCGCCAGCGCGTGCGCTGCCATGATGCGCGCCTTGGGACTCTTGGAGTACATCGCCCGCGCATAGGGGAAGAACACGTCCTCGTCCCGGAAGCTGCGAACCGCGCGGAACGCGGCATTCCGCACCTCCGGCTTGGCGTCGAACATGCTGGAGCGAATCAGCCACGGCAATGCCATGCGATCGCCGATGCGTGACAACGTCTTCACTGCGACGATGCGCATGTTCGGATCGGGCGCGAACAGCGCCTTCTCGAGCGGGCGCACCAACGCAGCGTCCGGCAACTCCGAGAGCTGGCGGACCGCCAGTTGGCGCACGTCCGACTCGTCGTCCTGCATGGCCTTCACGAGCTTTTCCGCCCGCTTGCGATGCTCGCTGTTCGCCTTCGGCTGCTTCATGAGCCCGGCGCGCATGAGTCGATCCGCTTCGGCGGGGAGCATCCACTTGCCGGCGCAGAGGACGAATCCCTTGGCACGCTTCGCGTCATCGCCGGTCACCCACTCGCCGCCAACCTTCTCGTATCCGAGTTCGCGACGCGCCGCACGATGTTCGGGGTCGATGCCCACGACGGTTTCGAACGCTGCCCGCGCCTGCGGGAGACGGTTCTCGCGAGCCCACAAGGCGAGGCGGAACCAGCTCGCTGCATCGGCGGCGCCCAAAGCCGCGGCTCGACGCGCATACTCCTCGCGCTTGCTCTCGCCCTTCTGGATTTCGCGCACGCGATCGGCGTCGAACTCCCAGGTTCGATCCCCGCTCGTGACGACGACCTTTCCGTCTGCTTTGACCGCCTTGCCGTGGACCGACAGTCCATTCCGCAAAATGACGGTGTCGGCGAGGGTCAGGGATGTGAGGAGCAGGAGGGCGGGGATGATGCGCATGGGTTCTCCGCCCATGGTAACGACGCCCCGCACCCGACGGTTACGGCATCAGGCGGAATCGCGACCCCAAAAGGAACGATAGAATCGCCAAAAACAGCGCCACGGCCGCGGTCCAGAGCAGCGCCAGCGCCGCGACCTGCACGTCGAATCCGTAGTGAATCATGTTGTAGAGCTGTACCGGCAGCGTCTCCCCCCCCGACCTCGTAAAAATCAGGGCATCCACCTCGCGCAGGCCGAACAGGAACGAGAGCAGCAGTCCGAGCGCGGCCCCGGGCAATACCAACGGCACCGTGATTCTCACGAACCGGCGCCACGGAGTCAGGCCCGCCATGGCACCCGCCTCCAACAACTCGGGATCAAGCCGGCTTCGCACGGAACGCACCGCGAAGGTTGCGAACGGCAGAAGCCGCGCGCCCAGAAGCAACGCCGGAGTCCACCGAAGTTGCGCCCACTCGGTTCCGTACAGCGTCACCCAGCCCACCGCGAGCGACATGGGCGCGATCGCCACCGGCACGAAACAGAAGAAGAGCAACACGCGATCGAGAGTGCGATTGCTGCGCCCCGCCTCGGTTGCGAGCAGCGCCACGATCACCGCCAGCGCCGCACCCGCTGCCGCCAGGCCAAGTGCCGTGAGCGCGCTCTCTTTCACCCGGGGATGACGCAGGCCGCGCCGCAACCCGTCCGCCACCGACGACGGTTTCGCGCGCGGATCATCCGGCTTCATCTGCTGCGCCGCGCCCGCCATCGCGACCGGACTGCCGAAGTGCTCACCACTCGCCGTTCTCCAATGACCGCTCGCGGGCCAGACGAGGGTGGCGCACAGCACGAGCAGCACGAACGCAATCGCGGGGACTTTCGCGCGGCCAAGGGGAAGGGGGTGCGGGGGCCGGAAGTCAGCGCCCACGGTAGCCGCACCACGCTTCTTCTCGATGCGCAGCACGAGCGCAAATCCAATGAGGGCAAGCAGCGCGACCGGCATGCCGATGGCCGTGGCGCGCCCCCCATCGAGGTCGTTGCGCCACGCACGAAAGACCGCGTTGGCATACACGACGATCGTGTTCTTGGCGGTCGTCACGCCGAGGAAGTCGGGCACCGCGAAATCCGATACGACGAACACGAACACGAGCAGCGCTCCGGCGGCCGCACCGGGCAATGCCGGACGCAACGCCACGCGGAACAGCACGTCGCGCGGAGACGCGTGGACGCGAGCGGCGTCGAGAGCGTCGGCGCCCGTGGCACGCAACGCGCGCGCCGTGAACAGACTGACGAGCGGGTACAGCGTGAAGGCGAAGACGAGGGACGCGCGCAGGAACGCGGGCTGGAATCGGATCAGGTCGTGGTAAGAGCCGATCGCCATCAGAATCGGAGGCAGCACGAGTGGCAGCGTGCTCAGGATCTCCACGCCCTTGCGAAACGGGAGCGCATAGGCGCCGAGCAGAATGCCCAGGGGGAACCCGATCAGGAAGGCGAGCAGGGTCGACACGCCCGCCAACGCGATCGTGCCCATGAGCATGTTGCGCTCGATCTGGCCGCTCAGGATGCCGTCGTAGTTATCGAATCCGAAGACGCGCCCGCTGAACGCGACCTGGTCGCGATCGATCTCGCGGATGCGTCCCTCGTCGCGCGGCTTGATGCGCACGTAGCCCTCGTCCTCATCGAGGATCTGGCCGCGAAACACCGTGCCATCGGTCTGGATGACCTCGCCAATGCGGAAGCTCTCGAAGACCATGGAGCCCACCGGCGCCAGAATGAGCAGCGCAAGCAGGCAGCAGGAGAAGACGATTCCGACGCGACTCATGAAGAGGACGGGCTACAAACGCAAACGCTGGGCCGCGGCAAACCGTATCAGTTCGACGACAAAGCGGCCGCGTACGCTTCCATCAGGGAACAGGTGACGGGGCCCGGAGTACCCGTCCCCACCGGCCGCCCGTCAATGCGACTGACCGGCATCACGCCCTTGATCGTGCCGGTCAGGAACACTTCGTCGGCCGCGTCGAGGGCGGCGCGATCGATGGTCCCCTCGCGCGCGTCGGGTCGTTGAGCAAAGAGCCAATCGCGCGTAAGCCCGGGAAGCAATCCCGCCTTGAGCGGCGGCGTCAAAATCGCGCCGTCCTTCACGATCCACAGATTCGCGGTGGTCGCTTCGGTCAAGTGCCCCTCGGCGTTCAGGAAGAGCGCATCGTCGTCGCCTTCGCGTTTCGCCTCGATCATCCCCAGCATGTTGTTGAGGTAGTTGCCCGTCTTGGCGCGGGGGTCGAGTGCGCTCTTGGCGTTGCGCAGGCGGGGCACGACGTGGACGTGGCAGCCCTCTTCGAACTGCCGAGCGGGATACGTAATCAACGCGCAGCCAATGACGTAGAGGCCCGGCTCGTTGCAACCGTCGGGAAGCAGTGAGATCGGTCCGGGACCGCGCGTCGCGACGATGCGGAGGTAGGCGTCGACGGGGCCGACCGCGTGCATCACCGCTTCGAGGCGCGCAGTGATCTCCTCATCGCTCCACGGCAGTTCGAAGTAGATCATCGCCGCCGAACGGCGCAGTCGGTCGATGTGCTCGCGCAGCATGAACGGGCGGCCGTTCGCCGTGCGCACGACGTCGTAGACCGAGTCGCCGTACAGAAAACCGTGGTCGAGAATCGGGACGCGCGCGTCGGAGGCAGAAACAACTTCGGCCCCGTTGTGGACGAAGATCGGTGCGTCGGCCATGTCAGCGGCCCTCGCCCTCGCGCGCGGTTCGGATCAGGCGCCGGGCGTGCTTGCGATAGAGCTTATCGAGTCGCTTCTCGAGCGCCGCGGCCGGGTCCTTCTTCCCGTAGTCCTTCGCAAAGCCGACCATCCACCGCACCATGTTCTCGGCGTCCGCCAGAGCGACGTACTCGCGCGCGACACCGCTGCGCGGCGCGTGGTTGTGATAGTTCTTCAGCGGCAGGCAAAGCGCACCCGCACGGAATCCGCCGCGCGCATACACCGTCGCCTCGCACGCGCCTCCGTCCATCAACGCGCGCTGGTACCGGAATCCATCGTCCTTTTTCAGGAGCCGCTTCGCGGTCGCCTCGAGCGCCAGGGACACCGAGTCGTCGTAGACCGTGATGCGATCGCCGACGCGCAGGATCGGACCGGCGCCCTGCGGCGTGTGGGGCCGTGCGTTCGACATCTCAAGATTGATCACGGTGGTCGACTTGGGGTAGCGCGTCTCGCGCACCCAGCCGAGCGCGCCGGCGAATCCAACCTCCTCGGCTCGCGTGAACAGGAAGCCGACGGTCCCCGCCCAGCGGCGCTTGGTCAGCGTGTCGATGACCGCGAGGCACGCAGCGACGGCGCACCCGTCGTCGATCGCACGGGCGCGCACCTTGCCCGCCGCAATGGAGACGGGCGGCAGGTCGAGCACGAGGGGTGTGCCCTTCTTGAGCTTGGTCGCTCCCTTGAGGCGGACCCTGCCCCCCGATCCCTCGCCGCGCTCGATGACGCGCGTTACCTCCGGATGCACCGGATCGTCGCCGAATGTAGCGAGGCGCGCCCCGACCAATGCGTCGGCGCGAATCCCGCCCTCGATCACGGCGGTATTCGGGCCGTCGATGCGCAGCGCGGGATGGTCGGTGTGGCAGGCGTATATGAGGCTCGGCCGCCCCATTCCGTACACCACTTCGAGGTTGCCGTGACCATCCACGCGGTCGCGAAGACGCGGGTTCGAGCGCACGGCCTCTCGAATCCGAGCATGCACGGCACTTTCGTTGAACGGAGCGGTCGGGAGGGAGAGGATCTCCCGGAGACGGGCTTCAAGCGGCACGGGGTTGGCGCTCCTTGGGACGCGGGGCGTAATATACGTCACCCCCCTTCCGCGGAGAACTCCCTTGCGTACAGCCCTCGTTCTGTTTGCCCTGTGCTCGGCTCTCCTGGCCGAGCCGACCATCGCCGTCAACATCGACGGCGCCGACGACGCCTTCACACCGAAGGCGGGGACTCAGGTCGACCTGCTGGTTACCGTCACGCCGGAAATCGCCGGAGTCGCCCTTGAGGGCCTGAAGGTGGAGGCGACCTCGACGGGTGCCTCGTTCGAGGCCGCAATCCTGCCGCCGCCCGACGAGGAGGCCACCTACGGCGCCCCCTTCACGGTGCGGATTCCGATGCAAGTCACCGCCGACGACGTCTTTGAGGTCGCGGTCAAGGTCACCGGCAAGGATGGAAAGGGCGGCGCGATCGCCGCGAGCGGCAAGGGGGAGCTGTTCGCGTTGCCGAATCCGGACGCCGACGGCACAGGTCTCGGGGCCGGTTTCGGCGAGGAGAAAAAGGGCGTTCTCAAGCTGAAAAGCGCCTCGTTCAAGACGATTCCGGCGAAGGCCGGCAAGCGCAACGTGCTCGTGGTGGAGCTCGAACTGACCGGCGACGAATATCACGTCTACGGCAGCGAAGCGGAGGACAAACTCGGCATCAAGACCAAGGTCATGGTGCTGCCGAACGGACCGGAGCGCGCCTGGCTGGCGACCGGCAACGTCGTGCCGAAGGGCAAGCAGTTTCACGGCACGTTCACGGTCGAAGTACCGATCACCCCGACGCGTGCCGGAACGCACGAAACGCGCGTACGGCTGCTCTGGCAGGCCTGTACCAACCAGTTCTGCATCGACACGGGCATCGCGTACCCCACCATCAGTTTCGAAGCGGTCGAGGGCGACGGCGGCCCGATCGAGGACCCGATGCACGGGGTCGCATCCGGCCAAGCCGTCGACGATGACGTCGGCGCGCAGAGCATCTGGCTGCTGTTTTTCGGCGCCATCGCGGCGGGCCTGTTCGCGCTGCTGATGCCGTGCACCTACCCGCTGATCCCCATCACCATCTCGTTCTTCACCAAGCAGGCGGAGCAGCGGGACGGCAAGGTGACCGGGCTCGCCCTCGCCTATGGATTCGGGATCGTCGCGGTTTTCGCAGGCATCGGCGCGGTCGTCGGCCTCACCACCGTGACCGGCAAGGACGTCCTCGATTTCGCCACAAACCCCTGGGTTAACGGGCTTTTCGCGCTCCTGTTCCTGATTTTCGGGCTCAGCCTCATTGGTCTCTACGAGATCCGCCTGCCGCGCGCGTTCGACAACCTCGCCATGAAAACCGGCGGCGGAGGCGGCTATTTCAGCGTCTTCGCGATGGGCACGACGCTCGTAATCACTTCGTTCACGTGCACCGCGCCGTTCATCGGAACCCTGCTCGTTTACGCGACGCAGAGCGGCGACTGGATGCGCGTTACCGCGTGCATGGGCGTCTTCGGACTGACCATGGCCATCCCGTTCGTGCTGTTGGCGCTGTCCCCCACTGCACTCCAGAGCCTGCCGCGCAGTGGCATCTGGATGAAGCACCTGAAGGTCGTGCTGGGGATCATCGAGCTGGGACTCGTCCTCAAGTTCCTCTCCAACATCGACTTCGCCTTTGGCACCGCGATTATCCGGCGCGACACGTTCATCATCCTCTTCGGCGGGTGCTTCTTTATCGCCGCGCTCTACCTGATCGATTTCCCGGCCCTGTTCCGCAAGGACGGGAGCTGGTCGCTGCGCAAAGGGACGGTGATCGCCATCCTCGTGCTGTGTTCGATCGGCGGGTACTTCTACTCCGGCCTCGGCGGCACGCCGCTCTCCAGCGAGTCCGTAGAGAGCTTCCTGCCGCGGTGGAAAGCGGTCTACGACAAGACATTTGCCGCGATCGTCAAGGAGGACTATGACGCCGGGGTCGCCAAGGCCCAGGAGCTCGGCGTTCCGATCTTCCTGCACTTCACCGGCTTTCAATGAATGAACTGCCGAACCATGGAAAGCGGGACTTTCCTCAACGACGAGATTCAGGACGAATTCAAGCGCTTCATCGAGATCCGGATTCACACCGATCACCCGGAAGCAGAGCTACGCCGCGGCGGCAAGCAGCTGCAGGCCAAGCGCTTCAAGACACTGGCCGCGCCCTACTATGCCGTTCTCGATTCCAGCGGCGAGAAGGTGTACTGGTCGAAAGGCGGGGTTCTGAGCAAGGACGAATTCCTCGCAGGACTGCGCAAGGCGCCGAGCAGCGCGAAAGCCGCTCGCTAGCTGGCGCGCGCGAGAGGCCGGCGATACAGGAGGGCGTCGCGGAGCGGCGCGCGTAGGCAGTAGACGGTTGGCAGTAGGCGGTCGCAGCCAGCGAAGGGAAGGCGTCGGTCGGCCGCCCGGAGGTGCTCAGCTGCGCGCGAAGCGCGTCGGCTGGAGCATCGCTGCTAAACGTGTCCTCACGCACGACGCACCCCGTTGCCGGGGCGCTCAGCTGAGCGCGGAGCGCGTCGGCTGCAGCGGCCCCGA
>Ga0070729_10007393_pt1 | contig 10559 bp, 18 predicted proteins | sample tdDd472_FD_66725 | JGI IMG/M metagenome (GOLD analysis project Ga0070729, IMG submission 66725) | Marine sediment microbial communities from the Atlantic coast under amendment with organic carbon and nitrate - tdDd47.2 | ecosystem: Environmental > Aquatic > Marine > Coastal > Sediment | place...
GAAAATCTTTGCCAGTGATTTCGCGCACCATGCTTGCTTCGGTTTGTACTATAGCCACAATTTCTGACAAGTACTTATTACGCTCTTCGGCCAGCAAATTTCGTTCAGTTAATATTGAACGTTCAGCATCGAGCCGCTTTTGTTCGATTGCATTAATGGCTTCATCCCTTTCTCGCCTAATTTCTTCAACCAAACGCTGCTTACGACGCTTATTAGTAAATAGCTTTCGTAACATATCTCACATTTATTATCCCACTCTCTATTACGATAGCATTAACTTAAAGTTATCCCGATAGTAAATGCTAATTTATATAACTCCCTGTTAAATTAAAGGTAGTTATGTATATATATTGTTTAATGACTCGTTTGTAGTGACGAATCTATTATTCTAAGTGATAAACGGTTAAAGGCGGTCGATGAGTTTTTGTTGTAAATCTATTATTTTATCCTTGGCTTTGGCTAGTTCTGACTTAAGGCGTTCAATTTCGGCATTGGCTTCATCCAGCTTAGTTTCGTACACTGCCGCTTGCTCGCTGGCAATGTTGATGTTGCCTTTGTGTTTGTTGTGGTCGCCCTGCATTACGCTGCCAACTGTTGCTTTTTCAATGTTTACAGTTGGGGTATTGTTAGTTATAAAGTAATCATTAATATCAGTGCCATACTTCTCACATAGAATGTCGATATATGCATCAGGTATCGTCCTTCTGCCTCGCTCAATATCGGATATAAAGCTTTGTTTGCAGCCAAATAGATCGGCAGCAGCGATTTGAGTAATATTATTATCTTTCCTAAAAGCCTTTAAATCAAACATATATAAATTAATATGCATATATACGCAAAATAATCGTCAAATAACTTGCATATAAATGACGATATAGCGTATATTTGTCATGTCCTTCGTTAACAAAGTTAACCAAAAGCACCATATGTGCAAACTGCGCAATGGCGTACTTCTTTAACACAGCGGGGGTAACGTTCTTTCACACGGATTAAATGTAGATTTTTTCATAGGATTTGGGTTAGGTTAGGGCAGGCAGGGAGCGCCAAAACGTTGGCGACCTGCCGCTTTTAAGCCATGGTATTCGTTTACTAATAATCCACAGTCTTGTTGACCAAACGCTCACTCTAATAAGGCGTGCGTTCTACTGCAAGGGCAGAGCGTTAATGTAGAGTAGTAATCCCAAAGAGTATCGGATAAGGCAGTTAAGGCCGAGAGGGTATGGGTAGGGTTAGTATCTCAAAAACCGAGAGACCCACTGAGACGTCATGTGTTTGGTTAGGTTGCAGCTAAAGCAAGCCGCTTTTATGTTGGGGAGTTAAGAACATAAACCTGCCCCTGTAGCTCAATGGCAGAGCAACCAGCTTAACCGGCTGGGGGTTGTGGGTTGGAATCCCACCAGGGGCGCACTGGTTACAATGTCCTGTTCGCAGGTGGAAAACAGTACAAGTAAACTTTGCCCGTGAAGTTTCACACCAATGTTTTTAAAAGCGGGCACCTGCCTCATTAGCTCAGTTTGCTTAGAGCGCGCGACTGTTAATCGCGAGGTCGCCGGTTGAAATCCGGTATGAGGCGCAATTTCAAGCGAAGAGAGCGCAACGAAAATTCGATGATTGTTATCGGCGATGCCCAGCGCCCTGGGCACTTTTAAATCACTAAAATTTATTAGATGAAATCAGGAGTTGAATTAATTGCTGAAGAACGTCAAGAGCAACTTGAGAAGCACGGTTTGAAACCGGAGCATGACGATGAATACACGAAAGGAGAATTAATAGCTGTTGCCTTGTGTATAATAAGTAATAACTACTGCAAGTGGCCTGAAGGTTGGAGTCTCTATTATATGGAAAAATTTATGGCAAAAAAGGGTACAGAGGCCTTAAAGGTTGCCGGTGCCTTAATAGCTGCTGAAATAGATCGGCTTCAACGAATTAAACCACAAATGTGCTACAAAACCAATGAGCCTTGCCAGCACAATTGCCATGGGCAATGCAAAGAGAGTTGCTAATAAATCATATTTCAATGCAAAACTTCAAACACGCATACAACAACATCCGCACCGGCGAACGCATAACACTGCGCAATACCATAATGAAGCGTTGCGGATGGGATCATGTTCAACAGTTTACAATGGCTAAAAACGGCAATCGTCCACCAAGCGAAGAGCAAGCCAAACACATTAGGCAAGTATTTGCCAGCGTGGGCATTAATGCCGATACGGGCCGCGAAATTATAAAGTAGTAGTAATATAAATAGTAGTAGTATGAGTAGTAATGTGGAATTGACCAACAACGAAAAAATGGTGATGACCTATGTTGTGGCTGGTTATACAAAAAAGGAGATAGCCGGTTTGATACACCGCAGCTTTCATGCTGTAGATAAGGTGTACCGCAACATATTCCGTAAACTCAACATACGGAAAGACACCGAAATGGTGCGCGAATGGTTTGTGCTACAGTACAACATTAGCCGCATTGAGCTGAACGAAACGCTTAAGCATCCGGCCGTATACGGTGTAGCGTTATTTTTAACGATAAGCCTCACGCAAATAGTAATGGATATGCCAACCTTACGCCCTGCACGAACTGCCCGTACAACCCGCAGCAGTTCAGGCCGCCGCAATCGCGATAATGACTTTTTGTTAGACCCTAAAAAATTAACAGCATGAGCGATTTTCAACCCGTTGAAGGCATGGTGATGGTGCCTGCTAATACACTTAACAAGTTTGTTAGTCGCCTGGTGCAAGTAGAGCAGCAGTTGAGCAGCTTGGTAAGCGGTAAAGGTACCAATGCTAACATGGATATTAAAGACAGAGCTATGCTGCTTTCAAAGGGCGGCACCCTTACCGGAACCGATGTGTGCAAATTATGTAGCTGGAGCAAAAGCACCTTGTATCGTCGCCTTAATGCAGGTGAAATACTAATGGTGAAAGATGGCCGCGACTTTCGCATAGATGTAAATGAGTTTTTAACCTGGCATGCCGAAAACTTTTAAGCCATGATAGTAGGATTTATGTTACTGGCCCTTTTGATTTCGTGCTGTGCATATATGGTCTATGCCTTATTGTTGCCGGTATTTAAAAAGGAAAGCGATGAGTAAGAAGCAGTACTACTTTAAAAAGGAAGATGCTGAGATATGCTATACTATGGATCGCATCTTATCTGAGATGAAGGCCGATGGTGTTGACGAGCTAACGGTTTTTGAAGCTTACCCATATAAAGAAAATGGAATTTTTTGGTGCAAGCACGATGCTTTTTGTGGAGAGAAAAACGAAGGTATTTGCGGCAAAGAATGCCGGAACTACACCCCTCGAAACGGCAAGAGTGGATGTTGCAAATATTACACCAATACGCTCTACTATCCAGGTGATGAAATATTGATAACCCTTAATAAATAAGCTATGAAAGAACCAAAAATTTATGAATATGAATACCCCGAAAGACGACCTGAAGGTACTGGTATTATTGCCTTTATAATGGTGATGCTGGTGGTGTTGGTTGGGGTTTTTATTTGGATAATATAAAAAGTAAATACTATGCAAAACTTATTTGAAACAAAAGTTCGTTACGAAAAGGTTGACGAGCAAAGCGGAAAGCAAACCAAAGTAACCGAAACATACTTGCTTGATGCGGTATCGCACACCGAGGCCGAAAGCCGTATTTTTCAAGAAATGGAGTCGATAATACGCGGCGAGTTTTATGTAAAAGCTATTCGTCCGGCCAATTACACCGAGGTGTTTGAGAATGAAGATGGCGACACCTGGTACCGTAGTAAAATTTCATTTGCATCGGTTGATGAGAAGTCGGGCAAAGAAAAGAAGGTGAGCAATCAAATATTGGTATTAGCCAATAGTGTTAAAGATGCCTTTGATAAGATACATGAAGGCATGGGAGGTATGACCGTTGATTTTGAAATTGACAGCATTATTAAGAGTCCTATTCTTGAGTTTTTCCCATACTTCAATAACGGCCTTAAAGCCTACCGTGTTGAACACGAAGAGGTGATTTATATAGTTGCCGCGGCCAGCCATGAGCAAGCGCCTATTGTATTAGAAATGGCCCTGGAGCAAACCTTAAACGAGTATGAGTTAACAGGTATACTACAAGAAGAGTGGGCCAGCACCATGCTTGTAAACAACGAAGAGGGTAAGAGTAATTACTCATTGGCCGAACTAATGAGAGAAAGTACCGAATCGCGTGTAATTGGAACAACAGCAGACTGATGAGTAATACAATAAACTGCCAGCGGGGCACCCATGTAATCAAAGATGGATCGACCAAACGTTACCATCATAATCGTACCGAAAAGTGCAAAGATTGCGATGGGGCGGGTAAAATTCGAAACTACGATTACCCGCGCGATGATGACTATAAAACTTGCCCAACCTGCAAAGGGGCAAAGTTGGTTAAGCTCGAATTAGACATTAATATTTTTCCGGCATGAGAATTATCGTTGCATACTCAGGGGGTAAGGACTCACAAGCGTGTTTGATTTGGACTGTAAAAAAGTATGGAGCTAAAAATGTCACTGCCGTTTTTTGTGATACTGGCTGGGAGAATGAAGAAACCTACAAGCATATCGTTGAAACATGTAAGGCTTTAGGGGTTGAATTAGTTATTCAAAAAAGCCAAGTGTATGATGGTATGATTGACCTTGCAAAGAAAAAAGGCCGATTCCCATCAACAAAAGCAAGATTTTGCACTGAGGAATTAAAATCAAAAGCTTTTATCGACTATGTTCTTGAACAGAAAGAGCACCTCTTAATTATACAGGGTATCCGCGCTTTGGAGAGTCATACGCGAAGCAAAATGAAATCGCAATGCAGGTTCTTTAAATATTACTTTGAACCATATGCAACCAACTCTTCTATTGTTGAACATTTAGAATCATTGGAAAAACTAACTGTCCAGCAAAAAAAGAAACTCAAAAAAGCTAAAGATCGCTTGGCTAATGGTAAAGAAGATCCAAAATATCATACTTATCGGAAGGTTGAAGTAAAAGCATGGTGTGAAAAGTATTCTGATGACATTCATAGGCCATTTTTTAATGAAACAGGCTTATATGTTATTGATTACATACTAAAGAATGGGCAAAAGCCTTGTATCCTCTACTATAGAGGTTCTAAAAGAGTTGGCTGCTATCCTTGTATTATGTCAGGTCTTAATGAGCTATTGGAAATACTCAAACGTGATCCTGAACTCTTTGATAGGATATATGAATGGGAATTAGAAATAGGTTCTTCCTTCTTTAAAATTGACGCAATACCTGAATGGGCAAGAACAGGAGTTTGTCCTAGAACGGGTAAGAAATATACTACTGCGATGGATATGAAGAGGTATTTAATTAATAAAAATGCTACTGGCGATATGTTTGCTCAAGATGAGCCAGTTGTATGTTCGAGTTTTTACCATTTATGTGAATAGCTATGGCACGTATCAACTTCTTTGACCAAATGCGCGAATTTTTCACCATTGTTTTTGATGGAAAATTCGATTATAAACCCCAACACATTGCCTTGTATTGCTTCTTGCTACAGCAAAATAACCGCAATGGCTGGGCCGAGTGGTTCAAGTGCCCGTTTGATATTGGAATGGGTGGTAGCGGCATTGGTAATAAAAAAACCTATTACAAAGCCCTTGATGATTTACGCGATAATAAGTTGATTGAATATGTACCTGGAGCCAACATGTGGAAAGCTCCACGCGTAAAAATTTTACCCTTAAAAGTAGAGGTGCAAAATTGTACCGCTATTGTACCGCAAGCCGAACCGCTACCATTACAGCTACCCACCACGCTAACATTGTCGCAACTGTCGTCGTTACTGTCGTCGCTTGTATCTTCTTTACCTACTTCTCAAGTAGGAAGAGATAAAGACTATAAGACTATAGACAATATACTAATAGACTTAAGACAGATAATGGGTGTTTTTGAATCGTTTCAAACCGATGATCAAAACAATGAAAAAAGTGATTTATCGATAGACGAAAAACGAGCAGCTGTTGATAAGTTAATGGCTTATTTCAATTTCACCGAAATAGCCGATCCGCAAAAGATGCTTGAAGCTGGCCGCTTTATCAACCTGCTAAACAGTCAGGGCCTATTTCATAAGTTCACCCAGCAATTTGAAGCCTACAAGCAATTTAAAGACCAAAGCAAACAAATGCCCCACGGCTGGCGCGGTTTTCTTGGTACCATCGAAAACCAATACACCGATGGCGGCTGGGATGCTGAGAATTGGGCCGAGAAGTGCGGCACCCTTTCACCTGATGCTGTTACCACAGCAGAATCAAAAGCAAAAAGCCTTGTATCACACCTTGACTAAATACCTATGGAAGCGCAATACATAATCAGCGAAATAAGGAATATTCCTATTCCAACACGTAAGCAGGCAGTGGCCGAGTTAGTGAGTGAAACCATTATGGACTATGGCCGCGAAATAAAACCTGCTATTGAAGAGCACCTGGTTAAGCGAACTTATCAGATCATAACTCAGCCAAAATACAAATGCTGGCAATGGCGCGAGATAGTCACAGCCTTTGAGCGTGGTAAGCGTGGCGACTTTGGAGGCGAAAGCCGCATAAGCGTTAGTAATATTGAGCGCTGGATGTTCAACTACGGCAACGAACGATCGAGAAAGATTGTGGAGCAAAACATTAAAGAAGCCTATGCCCAAAAGCAAACCGTAGTTGAGATGACGACCAACAGGAGGTATGCAGCAATGTTTCAGCAGCTAATGACTGACCGATTAAAGAAAGCGAAAAAGAAAGAGGATTGGGATGATGTACCATCGCTAAAAGATGTGATGAGTGATTTGGGAGAAGAAAGGAGTGCGGTATGAAGTATAGACCAACAGCAAAATCATACTTCAGTGGCGCAGGCTTATTTGATTTAGGACTGATGCAGGCTGGTGTTAATGTTCAGCAATCATTAGAGATAGATGCAAATTGTGTTAAAACATTAAAGGTTAATTTTTCTCACGATATTGTGCATGAGGATATTAAAGATATTACGGTTACATCGCAACTAAATAGTGATATTATTGCTGGTACTTATCCGTGCACGAAGTATTCAACTATTGCTGACATACATGGTGCACGAACTGGTGATGATCTGTTTTTGCATTTCTTTCGACATATTGCCATAGAACAGCCTGAAGTATACATTGCTGAGAATGTGCCTGGCATGAAAAAATTCCCAATAGTAATGGAGGCAATGACTAAGCTGCCTAATTACTATGTGCATGTCTTTTGCCCTGTAGATGCATTAAACTGGTTGCCTCAAAAGCGTGAACGCTTAATTCTGATTGGTACCCGCCGAAAGTTCAATATTGCACCTCCAGTCAATAGCAAAAGAGTTTTGCTAAAAGATATAATTGAGTCAAATCCTGATGTAAAGGTACCCGACTATGTAAAGAGTCGGATTAATGGTAAGTATCGTGATTTGCCAATAGTAAGTGATCCGAATGATAAAGACAGTTATGCACCTACATGTGTAGCTCATTACTCCAAAGATAAAGGCACTCGCCTGGTAAAAGATAAATCACACCCACTTGGAGTAAGACCATATACGCCGCGTGAATATGCCAGGCTGCAAGGTGTGCCTGATTGGTTTCAGTTTCCGGTATCTGATAACGAAACCTATAAACAAGTTGGTAATGGTGTACCGGTGCAAATGGCCGAGTGGGTTGGGAAAGAAATAGTGAAATATTTTAACTAATTCAAATATGAAAACCACCTGGACACCTGAAAAAGAAGATATACTGCGTAAGTATTACCCACAGAATGGTTACCAATATTGTGCCGATCTGATTGGAGCAACCAAGGGAGCCGTTGAAAGTCGGGTGCGCTTGCTTAAGCTGCGCCGCACCAACTTTCATTCGTCACCTGAGCAAAGGCAGTTTGTAAAAGATAATTATCCGGCAATGAGTATAGAGCAGCTGGCTAAGCAATTGCAATGGAAGCCAGGCAAGGTGCAAACACTTGTTTACAGTCTTGGTTTATCGCCTGCCACATATGTGTGGTATAGCCAGGAGGATAAAACTTTTATTCGCAACCATTATCGTCATATGAGTTATGTCGAGATCGGTGCTGTTATTGGTCGTTCGTTTCATTCAGTAAAGCATCAATGCCGCGTGATGAACCTTAAGCGAACAACAGCCGAAGCTATAGCTATACAAGAACGCACCACGGCCGCCACTCAGTTTAAAAGTGGAGATATGCCGCATAATCATCGTCCTGTTGGTTCCATCCGCATCGATAACAAAGATGGTTATGTGAAAATGAAAATAGCCGAGCCAAAAGAGTGGCAATTGCTGCACCGCTACATATGGGAGAAAGCAAACGGACCGTTGCCCAAAGATAAGATTGTGGTGTTTAAAGATGGTAATCGCTACAACATCAAGCTTGATAACCTTGAGTTGATGACCCGCGAAGAAAATATGCAACGCAACACCATTCATCGCTACCCAGCCGACCTTAGGCATACCATGCGAGTATTGAATAAACTTTATAAAACCATTAATAATCAGTAGTATGAAAGGAACATCATTAGAAGATTTAAGAGGCCATATGTTCGATGTAATCGAACGATTAAAAGAAGGTAATGACCCTGATGCAGACCCAAAAGATGCAATGGAAATAGACAGAGCTAAAGCCATTGCTGGCATTGCTGATAAGGTTATAAAATCGGCAAAGATTGAAGTCGATGCCATGAAATTAGTTAGCCAGCATGCAGTTGGTTACGATGCTGCTAAACACTTGCAGGATTCAGGTATTATACAGGATACTAAAAAGATGTTAGGAGAGTAGGTATGCCAACTAAACCTAAAAGCATACGCCGCCCCTGGCAACCACAACGCAAAGCACAAGAGCGTCGCTTGCACAACAATACCAAGTTTTACACGCTCAAGCCTTGGCGCACACTTCGTGCTTCGTATCTCAGTACTCATCCCTTTTGTGAGTGCGACGATTGCCAAAAGCGTGAGGTGCCGCTGCCATCTCAAATGGTTGACCACGATAAGCGAATTAACCCGCATGATCCTTACGATACTCAGAATGGTAAGTGGGGCGAACCATTGGATGAAGATAACCTGAGAGCAATGAACCATAGTTGCCACAATAAAAAATCGGGCCGCGAGGCTCATCAACGATAAAGCTATGATTAAAAAACTTTTACAACTCCTTAAGCTTAAGTACAAAGCCATTCGGCGAAGTATTGCAATCAAAGAAGCTAACCTGCGTCATGCATCTGATGGTAAGCGCTACTATGTGATTGTTAACAATGGCAGGTATATCATTGCCAATAACATTGGCATCAAGAACTTCAATAAAGGATTGCCTAAGCAAGAGCGCAAAGATTTTCGCTATTGGTTAGAAAACTCTTTATACCACACAGCATGAGTACCACGCTGCCTATAACACAGTTAATAAAACTGTTCATCGCCGATCAGGATGTAAGCGAACTATCAAAGTCATTGTATCGCCGCTTTATCACATTGTTTTTCCAATGGGTTAACGCTAATAAGTTGGATTACAATCTACTTAAGCGTGTCGATATATTGCAATATAAGGCTGAGTTGATGGAAGATAAAAGCCCTCTCACCGTTGATAGTTACCTTACTTCAGTTCGAAAGTTTTACAAGTGGGCAGCGTTCAATGGCTACTTCGATAACATTGCCAATGGCATCAAGTCGCCCCGCAGGTATAAAGGATTCAAAAAGCAAGTGTTAACAGTTGACCAGGTGCAGCAGCTACTTACCAGTGTTGATCGTACCACACTCAAAGGTAAACGTAACTATGCCATACTTGCCTTATTGGCTGTTCGTGCCTTGCGTACCATTGAGCTACACCGTGCCAATGTTGGTGATATTGAACTGATGCAAGGTGTTAAGGTGCTTTGGCTTCAACGTAAGAACCACACCTCAAAGGATGAGTACGCCGAGATTGATGATAATGTGTATGATGCAATAGAAGAGTATCTGACTGCACGTGGCAATATCAAAGATAGTGAGCCATTGTTTACTTCGCTATCACCCAGCAACCGAGGCCAACGCATGACTACTCGCACATACAGTGGAATAGTTAAAGAGCAGCTACGCTCCATCGGTATAGATGATAAGCGAATAACAGCACACAGTTTGCGCCATACAGTTGCAACCATACTAATCAATCAAGGTGTGAGCCTTTATGAAGTGCAGCTTTACCTTGGTCATTCATCACCGGCAATCACTGAGATTTACACACGCATGGCTGAGCAGCAGCAACGACTTATTAACTCACCAAGTAAGCGCTTAACTAAACTATACAATATTAGCCCAAATAAGCAACCAAATGAACAAATAAGTGGTGTTACTCACAGTAACAGCAGAAAATTAAAGGAATCAACCAAAAACCATCAAAAAGAAGCAATATGATGTCAAAATATAATCATTGCTTCTGATATGAAATAATTATCAGAATCTTATAAGAACAGGTAAAAATGAGCATAAAACACCCCATCAATCACTATGAAATAGATATGACTGCAACTTTTTGTAATCATCATGTTATGAGGTTGTTGTGTGTTA
>Ga0070729_10007396_pt1 | contig 10557 bp, 9 predicted proteins | sample tdDd472_FD_66725 | JGI IMG/M metagenome (GOLD analysis project Ga0070729, IMG submission 66725) | Marine sediment microbial communities from the Atlantic coast under amendment with organic carbon and nitrate - tdDd47.2 | ecosystem: Environmental > Aquatic > Marine > Coastal > Sediment | place...
CCGCATCATTTAATTGTTAACTTGCAGTGATTGATATAGAGTTACGGATAAAACATGTGATGGGACTATTTTCAGTAGGTAACCCATACACAGCGACCCGTAACCCAATGATTGCGTGATGCGGATAAGTTGATATGGTCGGGAACTGCTCTGCCTTTGAGCTACAACTCCCACAGATAGGGGAGTTGGCGGGACTCGAACCCGCAACCGATCATTAAAAGTGATAACCCGAACAATTCGACCCGCATCATTTTTTGTTAAAGGATACCTCTACTGAAGTCTGCCATAATATTAGGTGCGGCGGTATCAAACCCGACAACATCTAACATCCCCTTATCATTCGGGTCAGCGATAGAAAATCCATTGCTGGTCATCCCGACGACGATTAACTTTGCATCAATACCCGTCTTATCCCGATATTGGCGTAAGGCTTGTGCAGGATGAATATTGCCATGCCATGTTTCGCTATCGGTATAGACCACAAATGTATCAATTTTGAGCTTGTTTTTAAGCGCATATAACATCGGTTGCGCGCAATCTGTTCCACCAAATGGCAAGTTACTGATTGCTTTAACTACATTATCCAATCGCATCTTAGCCGTGATATTCAACGGAATCATCTCCGTAGAAAATGCTGTGAACCTATAGTTTGGCTCGGTTCGGGCTGTGACCATTGCCATCGCTGCACTGGCATCACGCGGAGTCAATCCAGTGACCCCTGCCACAAATCCGCCTGCCATAGATCCACTGACATCCAATGCCAGCATCATTCGTTTGTTGGTCGGTTCAACATTCATGAACGCGAGTTCAAATGCCTTGTCGAGCGCGTCAATAATCTGTGGAATCGCAATCCAATCAGGCTCTCCACCATAGCGTACTTGTCCACCCCGTAAATTTCGCCCACCAGCATAAACTCGTAAAGCAGATAATACGGCAATCGGATGAATTCGTGCTTTACGTAAACGCCCTGCATCAGTTAACCGCTCAACGACTGTTTTTGTGGCCGCATTCCCGACTTCCAACAAACCAATTTTGGTCATTGTTGCTAGATTACGTAACATCGCCGTCATTGGCATCTTGACGAGCAACGCATCCCATACATCAACATCATTCAACCATTGGGTTGGCAATGCCTCACGGGGTAAATCATAATCCGCGATCAGTTGCAATACTTCATCAACACTTTGTGCTTTCTGAACACGTTCAAATGCCCAAATAAACGCCATAGTATCATTTTCAGGAGCAATTTCTGTGTTACGCCATGCTAATGTATCCAATGGTGTATCATCATTGCGATGTGTCACCCATTGAAAAAGAGCAGTCTGTGTTTCATTAATCGGGGTTGGATGTGCTAACCGCAATACATCACGGTGTGTCCAACCATCACGTTGGCGATACTTCACGGTTTGATAAGCAAGTTTTCGTTCATCCATGTTCAAATACCATGCACCCACGCCACGCCGTAAACCACGTCCCCAGCCACGCATCCCTTTGATGTATTCTGCGAAGCTAAACAGATGTGTGCCGATACGGCAAACTTTTGGCAGGGCATCTAAAGCCGCTTTACGAGTGGCATCATCTCCTACACTTGCCGCCAATGCTAATGCAAAAATCGCAGGATCATTTTTAGGTGCGCGCCCATCAACAGATAAACTTACGATCTCATCAACGACACGTAGCCCATCTGCTTGAATCGCAGCAATGACGCTATTGGCGTTTTCAACGGTCAATTGATGTTGATTGATGTAGTAAGTGCCACCCTCGCTACCGAGAATCAAAAATCGTTGTAGCCGTCCCCATATATCTAATTCCCAACTATATCCACCAGCTGAGTTTGGTACTTGAGCTGTATTAGGAATAGCGTGAGATTGAGGTGTCTGTTGTAAAAAGTTTTTCAGATATGTCTTCATGTTGCACCTCCCATATTAGGGTTAACGTGAAGATAGCATATCATGAAATATCTTTAATTGTCAATAGATATTTTAAAGGTTCATATGAGGTCAAATATATAATGTGTATTTGACCTGATAGCTAGATGATGAATGTATCTGCTCTCTAGTTACTGTGTAATTGTGACTTTCGAGAGTCCACGTGGTTTATCGACTTCAAAACCGCGTACAATAGCCTGTTGCATTGCAAATACTTGCCCCGGTATCACACTGATAATCGGTGATAACCATTCTGGAACAGCAGGAATCGGAAGTTGTTTGGTAGCTTGGCTCAATAAATCAGCATCGTTGCTGATAACTAACGTTTCGGCTTTTGACGTATTCAGCTTTGCTAACATGTCTGCCATCTGTGGGAATACTTTGCCTTGTGGCGCGACGACCATTACAGGAAATCCGCTATTTACAACTGCAATCGGACCATGACGGAAATCGGCTTCGCTGAATCCTTCGCTTGAAATGTAAGTGAGTTCTTTGACCTTAAGACTGATTTCAAATGCAGTTGCATAATTAAAGCCGCGTCCCAACACAATAAACCGATCCATATACCGATAGCGATCTGCCCAATCAGGAATCGTCTCGGTCAATTTTAAGGTGTCGTTTGTAAATTTAGGGAGTGACTTAAGCGTATTTAGCATCGTGTCGTCATCTGCTAAAAGTGTGGCTAACATCGCAACTACTGTTAATTGGGCAGTGTAGGTTTTAGTCGCCGCAACGCTCAGTTCTTCTTCTGCGAGAAGGGGTAAATGATGTTGTGCAGTTTGCGCCATTGGCGAGTTTTCAAAGTTAGTAATCGCAATGGTCAATGCGCCTTGTTCATTGGCATCTTTCATGACAGTGCGGACATCTTCTGCTTCACCCGATTGTGAAATGCCGATCACGAGTGCCTTCGATAGATTGGGTGGTGTACCATAGATGGTATGTAGCGAAGGTGCTGCTAACATGACAGGCAATCCTAATATATTGCCAAAAAGATATTGAGCGTATCTGGCGGCATTATCTGATGTCCCGCGTGCCGCAATGCAAACATAAGCTGGATCAAATGCCTTAATGGCTTTGACAACAGTTTCGGTTGCGCTCATACTTTCATGAATCAATCGTCCCATGACGGTTGGTTGTTGTGCGATTTCAGATTGTAATAACATAGTTCCTCAATATTGCTTATGCGATAAATGTGGTTGTTGATGGGGAAGGTTTGTAGTCTTCCCCTGCATAAAATATCGTTAGGTTAATCCCCAAGCGGACGATAATTGACATTCATGGCATCAAGATGGGGTAAATGCTGTTTCAGTCGCGCCTCGAATTTTTCATAATCTCGATCTTCTGGATATGTCCAAACTGCCTCAGCAATTGCCAAGGAGCGCGGATATGCCATATATTCAACTTGCTCTGAGGTTGGAATATATTCCGTCCAGACGTTGCCTTGTCCACCTAAGATATGATGGGCTTTTTTAGGATCAATATCGGCTGGAATCACTTCAAATTGATACACATGTTTTAAAGGCAAGTATCCACCAATTGCAGCTGGTTCGCTATCGAGGTCTTCACCCTGATAATAGTCGAGGTAGCAATAAGTATTGGGGGACATAATCACATCATGACCAGCATTTGCGGCATCAATCCCGCCCTGACTACCACGCCAACTCATAACCGTTGCATTTGGTGCTAATCCACCTTCAAGGATTTCATCCCAACCGACTAATCGTCGTCCCCGATCATTCAACCATGTTTCGATACGACGGATGAACCAGCTTTGTAGGGCATGTTCGTCTTCAAGACCTTCTGCTTTGATCCGTGCCTGACAATCTGGACACTCTTTCCAGCGATCTTTCGGACATTCATCGCCACCAATATGAATGAATTCACTTGGGAATAAGTCCAGTACTTCTGTTAAAACATCTTCCATCAATTCAAACGGAGCTTCTTTTCCTGCACAGAATACATCTTTGGCGATACCCCAGCGTGTGCGGACTTCATAGCCTTCACCAACACAGCCCAATTCCGGATAAGCCGCCAATACGGCAACAACATGCCCCGGCATTTCAATTTCAGGTACGACAGTGATAAACCGTTTCTTTGCATAAGCAACAATCTCACGGACTTCATCTTGCGTATAAAATCCGCCATATGGTTTGCCGTCACCTTGATCCCGATTCTCTGGAATGGGGGTCTCTGTACGAAAGGCACTGATTTCAGTCAGCTTAGGATGTTTCTTAATTTCAATCCGCCACCCTTGATCTTCGGTCAAATGCCAATGGAAGGTGTTATATTTATATAGTACCATCATATCAATGAACTTCTTGATAAATTCGACAGGGAACATATGTCGTCCGACATCAAGATGTAAGCCACGCCATGTAAATTTTGGTTCGTCAGTGATGGTGACGGCTGGAATTGTCCATTGAACATTTTCGGCAGTTTCATGACCCATGATAGGGGCAGGTAATAATTGGCGTAACGTCTGAATGCCATAAAATAAGCCACTTGCTTTTGGAGCAGTTAATGTGATCGCATCTGACGTGACGATAAGTTGATAGCCTTCTGGATTATTGCTAGATTCGTCTGATAGTTCCATCAAGATGACGTTGGTTTCGGCATCGGATTCTGGATCAATTTTGAGTTCAAAACCCGTGGCAGGTTGTAGATAGCTAACCACTAACTCAGCTAGGGCGGATTCGGATGTCACAATTACCGTATCGGCATTGAGGGAGAATTGACCTTCGTTCTCTTCAATATGTTGAGGTTGTGGAATAATCGCAAATTTAGTCATTAGGGTTATTGTCCTCTATGGTGAATATTAAATATCGTCAAGTGAAATAACAGCAGTCAAATTATGGGGATTGTCGGGATTTTGCCCATTAAACAATGAACGGTGATAGCCCATTAATTGTAAGATTGGTAGATATAAAACAGGTGTATTCCACGTTGGTAAGTCCGTTGGGAGTTGGATATGATGCGCAAAGTCTGTATCATCTTGACCAATCGCTAGAATCGTAGCGCCCATTTTTTGCATGTCTTTTAAAACACGGATGTCATGTTGTGCGGATGCAGGCGAAATCAACCCAACAACCAAACTATCTTTTGCTACCATAGACATCGGACCGTGACGGAATTCCATCATATGGAAGGCTTCGCTATAAGATAGTGACATTTCCTTCATCTTAAGCATGGCTTCGCAAGCGATACCATATAGTGTATCTGAGCCTAAGAAAAAGAATTTCTTGATTTTTTCATTTTCGCCCAATGATTTCGCAAGATCAGCATGGGTATCGAATAAATCCTGACAAGCCTTCGCAAGTGTGTTGCTGGTTGTTAAGTCGTGTCCACCGAGTAAGCCTGCCATCTGCTGTAAAATGACAGTCATACTACTAAATGAGCGTGTTTGAGCAACACTTTCTTCTTGTGCTTGGTCAATCGAAAAAACAACATCCGCATAACTCGCGAGTGGGCTAGTGCGATCGCAGGTCACGACAACGACTTTTCCGTCAGAATTCTTCTTAAACGCTTCAACGGCGCGCACCGTTTCCGTCGTTGTGCCTGAGCGTGATACCGCAATCAGCAAATAATTCAGATCGACGGGATAAATTGAATCGGGATAGAGTAGTAATTCTGATGCGGGATGCGCTCGTGCCACCTCATTGGAGAATTTTTGGATCAGTCGTGCCCCTACCATAGATAAATAATATGTTGAACCACACCCTGTTACGATCACATCGTCGATCGTATTGGATGCCATTAGTATATCTAAGTCTTCTTGATGCTCGTTGAATGCTTTTAAGGCATGTTGCCATACATCAGGCTGGCTTTGAATTTCGTGTAAAGTATGATTGCCACGTTCCACATTATTCTCCCTCTGGTGAAAGAACTTCTCACATTTTATCAGTAATTATCAACTATTGTCAACTATTTTCAATAATTATCATTTGGTGTACAATTAATATATGAAGGCTGTGTAATTACACCCTCATTGTAACAAGATTGCAAGAGATTATCCTTATTTTTGGCATATCCAACAAATCTGACGAAGGATTTCTAATATGTCTATCAAATCAGAACGACAAGATCAAATCCTAGACATCATCAAACAAAATAGCCGCATGACATTAGCAGAGATTAGTGAGAATTTTGGTGTCAGTGAAATTACAATTCGGCGTGATGTCAAGATGTTGGAAGATCTCGGCATTGTCCGGCGCGCACATGGGGGAGTTGTCTATTATGCTGAGCCCGAGACAGAAGCTCCTGTTGTCCGTCGGCAATTAATTAATTCATCTGCCAAGCAACAAATCGCCAAACAAGCTGCGGCACTCATCAATGATGGGGATTCTATATTTTTGGGCTCTGGGTCAACCGCATCTTATGTCGCACAATATCTTAAAGGGCATGATCGTTTGACGATTACAACGAATGCTGTCACAGTCATTCAAGAATTGGCATCTGTAACGAGCATCAACTTGATTGTGTTGGGTGGATTATTGCGCCCTTCAGAATTGTCGATGATCGGACATATTACAGAACAAGCCTTGCGTGAAGTGCGGGTTGATAAGGTGTTTGTTGGGATGCGTGGCATTGATATGGTAGCGGGATTGACGAGTGATTATTTGCCAGAAGTGATGACAGATCGCGCCATTATGGATATGTCGGCTAAAGTAATTATTCTCGCAGATAGTACAAAACTAGGGCAGATTGCATCAGGGTATGTTGCACCAATTGAGCGTATGACGACCTTGATTACCGATTCAAAAGCTGATTCAGATATGATTGCACAAATAAGAGCCAAAGGAATTGAGGTCATTCTCGCATGAAACGCACCATAATCGAAAATAGCCAAATTTGGCAAGAGGATACATTTATCACCAATCACGTTATTGTCACTGAAAACGGTAAAATCACAGAGATTATGCCACAAATGGACCTTATGCCTGAGGATGATGATAACACGATTGATGCACATGGTCATTATGTCATACCGGGATTTGTGGATGTTCATATTCACGGAAGCAACGGTTTTGATACGATGGATGCCACTCAGGACGCATTGCAAGGTCTATGTGATTATCTGGTAACTCAAGGTGTTACAACGGTCTTGCCTACAACCATGTCTGATTCCGATCAACATATTACCAATGCACTCCATGCGGTCACCCAGTTTGCCAGCCGTCCAAATACGCCGTATGCTGGTGTTCATTTAGAAGGACCGTATCTAAATTGCGATTTTCGAGGGTCACAGCCCGACACCCATCTGCGCGCTTCAAAACGTGACGAATATCTAAAATGGTTTGAATCAGGACAAGTTCGGCTTATTACAATCGCACCTGAACTCGAAAATGGGGATCAACTCATTCGAGACGCGCGCGATCATAATATTACTGTGGCACTTGGTCATAGTGGGGCAACATATGAGCAAGCCCATCATGCGTTTGAGGTCGGATTAAGTCAGATCACTCATACATTTAACGGTATGGTTGGGATTCATCATCGTCAACCGGGGGCATTGGTCGCCGCATTTGAAAATCCCGATATTACTTTTCAGATCATCCCTGATGGTGTTCATGTGCATCCAGCGACAGTCAATATGCTGGTGACGCTAGTCGGAAAAGAGCGGATTGTGGTGATTACCGATGCAATGCGCGCAACCGGTTTAGCTGATGGACATTATCAATTAGGTGATGTGGATGTAACGGTTACGGCTGGTGAAGCACGGACAAGTGCAGGTGGTTTGGCTGGTAGTACACTGACGATGCCGAGGGCATTACAAAATATGATGCGCTTTTGTAAGTTGTCATTGGCGGAAGTTGTGCCGATGATGACCCGTAATTCTGCTCAGTCAATTGGCTTGTATCCACAGAAGGGATCACTCAACATTGGGGCAGACGCAGATATTGTAATCTGGGATCATGACACAGGCGTTCAAGCAACCCTTATCGGTGGAGAAGTTGTCTTTCAGCGATAATTAAAATGCAAGCCAATCTTCCTTAATATGTCTCATAGTCAAGCGATTCTGCGTAAGATTCGATATAATTCGCATTTTGAGGAGTTGTGGTTATGGCAAACATAAAATTTGGTTGGAATGTCCCGACGGCATCACCAGAGTACATTACTGGCAAAGAACATGTTGACCGTGTGATTAATGCGCTTGGTGCTGTTCATGAATCGTTTGACTCGGTGTGGGTCTACGATCATTTTCATGCGCCACCGTTTTTCGATGCAGATGATTATCCCCGTTTGGAAGCATGGACAACAATGACTTACCTCGCACGAGCATTTCCGAATTTAACGGTTGGTAACATGGTCTTGGGACAATCGTATCGGAATCCTGCGCTACTTGCAAAAATGGCGGCAACGTTACAATCACTGACAGATGGAAAAGTTGTTCTGGCAATTGGTGCTGGCTGGATGGAATCAGAATATCACGCCTATGGTTATGATTTTCCTAAAGCATCAGTTCGCGTTGCCCAATTAGAAGAAGCTGTTCAGATTATTAAATTGATGTGGACGGAAAAGCGGGCAACTTTCGAGGGTAAATATTATCAGGTCAAAGATGCCTTGTGTGAGCCAAAGCCGAACCCTGTACCACCGATTATGATTGGGGGAAACGGAGAACAACTTACATTAAGGGCAGTGGCACGTTATGCTGATTGGTGGAATGGTATTGGGCTTGATCCAGAACAGATGGCGAAAAAATTGGATGTGTTACGCTCACACTGCGACAATGAAGGGCGTGATTATGATGCGATTACTAAGACATTTGCGGGGATTATCTCGATTGCGGAAACAGAAGGCAATGCAAAACAGATTGCAAACGCATCACCACGTTCTGCCAATATGAATTTTGTCGGGACTTCGGCGCAGGTGATTGAGCAGATAAGACCATACGTTGATGTGGGTATTTCTCACTTTATGTTAGATTTTAGTGATTTCCCAAGTTCAGCAGGGGCGCGACAATTTGCCGACGAGGTCATTCCAGCGTTTCGTTAATTATTGTTGCACCATGTACTTTACACTTATTTTACAGTTTTGATAGATTCTGCACATAGTTATGATCTATTCTAAAAGTGGACATGAATAACCCAGTGTAGAACGACAGAGAAAATCCCCCTCTCCCAAAACTCTGTCGTTTTGCATGTCCACCCAAAATCCCTACAAAAATGAGAACACTCTAGGCTCTACCAATTGTTGATAATCTGCAGATTTCATCGCTATAGAAAAACGCCGATCGCCTGCATTAAATACAATGCGCTCATTGCTAAATAATTCAGGTGTGACGTATACAGGCAAATTAAATAAGTTGCCAAATGGCGGAACACCACCCGATTGTACGCCGTTTGTTAGCTCTTGGACTTCTTCATCTGTCGCAAAACGAATATCCTTCGCCTCAAAATACGTTTTTACAGTGGCATTATTAAATTTCTGATCGGCTGGAAAAACGATCATCACAAACTGTTTATCTTTTTTGGATTTTTTGACCCGTAAGATAATCGCTTTTGCACCGTGGTGGAGCTCGTATCCGGGGCGTGTTGTGGCGGCTTCTTCGCTTGTTCGCACAGGTTCATGTTCAAATGTCTCATACCAGCAGGTGTTATCATCAAGCAAGGTTGTGATTTCTGCAACAATCGGGTGTAAATCGTCAATCATTATTTTGTCCAGTGTGATAAATTTCTCGACGCTAACCATACTTGAAATTCATAACCGGGTTAAGTGTCTTTTTGAGCCATTATAGAATACTGTGAAATAATACTTTTAATTATGAGTTTCAGCCAATACACTATTGGTATTAACCAACCCAAGGTCGATGGAGTTATCATGAAATCATTTAGTTTACGGTTTGTTGTGCTGATCGGAACATTCTTACTACTGGGTATCTCGTCGTCACTCGCACAAAATGATGCGATTATTGCGCTTAAAGCAGATAGTACGGCTGTTCAGACAGGACAATATTATCCATTGACCCTTTATCTACAAGATGTCAGCGAAGTATGGCAAATTAATGCCGAGATTGAATATGATCCGACTTTAATCTATGTCGTCGGAACAATTTCAGGGTCACCCATGACCGCAGGCGATTTTTTTGCAGAAGAACCTGCTATTGTGATTCGCAATGGTATTCAAGCAGGGAAGATTACGTTTACAAACTCGCTTGTTTCTCCTGCAACGCCCAAAACAGGTAGTGGTGTAGTTGCGACATTCCAGATTTATCCGCTATCGGCTGGCACAACTCAACTTCGTTTTACAGTTGCCGATCTTACAAAAGTCACCTTTACACAGACTACAGATGGCAAGCGCGAGGTTACAAGTACAGAAGATTTACCTGTGTTACCCGCATTGCTTGAATTATCAATCACAGGGGAAACGGTTCCGCCACCTGATGAATCCACACCGACACCCGAACCAACCGCAACATCTGAATTAGGTGGACGTGGCGAAGATGCAACTGCTGAACCAACACTGGTTAATGTGACGCTTGCACCGGATGCACTTCCGACGCTGATTCCTGAACTTGCAGAAGAAAGTGATCGTGGTAGTCTACCGATTTTACCAATTGCCGTTGGATTGTTGGTCATCGGTATCCTTGGTGGGCTTGGTTTGTTCGTAATGTCACGTCGCCGATAAAGAC
>Ga0070729_10007400_pt1 | contig 10552 bp, 9 predicted proteins | sample tdDd472_FD_66725 | JGI IMG/M metagenome (GOLD analysis project Ga0070729, IMG submission 66725) | Marine sediment microbial communities from the Atlantic coast under amendment with organic carbon and nitrate - tdDd47.2 | ecosystem: Environmental > Aquatic > Marine > Coastal > Sediment | place...
CGTTCGTAATGCTTGATACGTTGTACCGAGTTAATGGAGCGCGATTGCGAACCAATAAGGACCACGAGCGCGATAGAAAGGATCATCAAAGCAGCCATCACTTCGACCAGCGTGAAACCCGATTGGGTTTTCCCTTTCCAATTCATGGCTGCGCCCCTTGGTCAGGCTCGGTCATGTCAAGAAATTGCTCCACCTCTTCAGGTTTAAGACGAAACACCTCTCCTTTGCCCGAAATGAGATTTAAGCGGGTGAGCATCGCCATTTCAATGCGCTCATCCTCATCTTTGATACCCAAGACAACGGACATGCTTATCAGGCCACGGCCTTCCGCGATATAGACGGTGGCGTCTTCTCCATTCTCATCAAGGTGCTCCTCTCCTTCTTCGAAACGCAGGTTTTCAGGAAGATAGAGCCGGTCGTTGAGCTTCAGAGCCAGAACCTTGGCCTTGGATTCAAATTTTGCTTTAAATGTTTCCGTGGTTCGGGGATCTAAATAAGAAAAGGCTTTGTCTTTCGCTCCAAACTGCAGAATAAGGGGAACACCGGTCGCCTTGGTATAGTCCAGCATGCTTTTCATGAAAGAGATCATGTGGTTGGCGTCCCCACGAATCTTTACGGATTCCCTGCCATTCATGAACATCACCGTTCCTGCTCCAAGCAGGACGAGGATCAACACGACAACCGCCATCAGCTCAACGAGCGTAAAGGCATGCCTGGCGCGGCTCGATTTACAGTACAGGCAGACGTGCATGCAATCCCCTCATCAGATTATGACCAGCTCGTTTTGAATAGAAAAGCTGGCAAACCTAGTGACATAGCCACGAGCTCCCATAAAGGGAAGCAAGCGGCGTTTTTCGCGATTATTCCTCTTCTTCTTCGTCCCAGCTCTTGATGTCCTTGGCGGCTTTTTCGCCTCCTTCGCGACCATCCTGACCGTAGCAGATGATTTCATAGTCACGTCCATCATTTCCAGGAACCGTAAATTCGTATTTATTTCCCCAAGGATCTTTGAGTTCTTTGTCCAGATAGGGACCGTTCCAACCGCGAATTTCTTCTGGCTCACGAACGAGGTCACGAATCTTTTCCGGCATTTGACCTGTTTCCATGCGGTAGAGTTGAATCGCCTGCTCAATCTTTTTAATGTCTGTTTTAGCGGCTGTAACCTTTGCCGTATCAACTTGTGAGAAAAATTTCGGTGCGATAAACGCGGCCAGAATGCCGATAATTACGACAACTGCCATCATCTCGACCAGCGTGAAAGCTTCTCCATTTAAATGCGTTCGTTTTGATTTCTTCTTGTCTAACATATGCTTCTCCAGTGTAAATCCGTTATACCGCAGCCTGGCTCAAACTTGTTACAGCGAGCAGCATTGCGGCGACAATGAACCCGACAACCACAAACATGATGATGATCATCACGGGTTCGAACATTGCCAAGAGGCGTTTAATGTTGCGTTCAATGTTCTGCTGGTAAATTCCAGCTACCTTTTGAAACATCTCTCCCAGGGTCCCCGTTTCTTCGCCCACGGTAATGAGATGAATCACCATTTTAGGAAAAACACCTGCCTGAGTGAGGGCTGCGTTCATGCCATCCCCGCGCTTGACACATTTGATGGCAGGTTCCATCGATTTTTGGAAAACTGCATTTTCAAACAGTTCCTTGACGATGGACATTGCCTCCAGCAAAGAGACCGAACTGGTGAGTAGAATTCCCAGGGCATTAGAGAATTTGGTCACCTCGACTTCGGTAATGATTGTTTTCAGGATAGGTGTCTTGAGTTTCAATGAATCCCATTTGAACCTTCCCTCAGGCGTACTCTTCCAGCGCGCAAACCAAATCCAGATAACTAAGAAAAACACGATAAGCGGCCACTTATAAGTGGAAAGGAAGGTAGTCATATCCACCAGTAGGCGGGTGATAAAGGGAAGTTCCTGGCCGACCTGCTCGAAGACCTCCTGAAAACGAGGTAGCACGAAAAGAACAAGAACCAGAACTGTGCCAATGCCGACAACCAATAAAATGGAAGGATATATGAGGGCACTGACCAAGAATGATTTCAGATTCTGCCTCGATTCCTGGTAGTCCCGCAGACTGAACAGAATCTTTTCCAACACACCGGCGGCCTCTCCGGTTTTAACCATATTAATATAGAGCCTGCTGAACACTTTGGGATGTTTTGCAAGCGATTCTGCGAAGCTCTTACCCGCAGATACGTCCTTGAGGACGGTCTGAATCACGTCCTTCATGGGTTCGTGTTGGGTGGTGTCGATCAACAATTTCAGGCTCTTGGCAAGTGGAAGACCTGCTTTGAGCAGGGTCGCCAACTTATCGGTGAAATCCAGAACATGGGCGCCTGATATGCGGTTGGAGGGAAGGTAGGCCTCAATATCGATACCCTTGAGGGAGATATCCTTGCGTGCCTGCTGCTTATTCGAGATTAAGATGGGGAAAAGCCCCATCTTTTCGAGCTTTTCAAGCGCATGCTGTTTGGTTTCGGTTTCGACCTGACCCGTCTCGACCTTGCCATGACTGTTAGTCGCCCGATAGTAGAAGGTTGCCATCAGTGGGTCTCCTGGGTAACACGGAACAGTTCTTCGACGGTGGTTACCCCATCGAGCACCTTCTTCCAGCCATCTTCTCGCAGCGTACGCATGCCCTTCTTACGCGCAAGGGCTCGAATTTCACCCACATCGGGGCGTTTCATGATGAGAGCTCGAACTTCATCGTCGAGCCGGAAAAGTTCGTAGATCCCTTTTCTGCCTTTGTATCCGGTTTCTCCGCAGAGTTTACATCCTTCTCCACGATAGAACCGGGCCTGCGTCGGATCGTCGACCATCTTATAAATATGTTTGTGAAAGCCGTAATCCGGTTCATAGGAGACTTTACATTCCGGACAGATGACTCGAACAAGTCGCTGCGCAAGCACCCCCTGCAGAGTTGATACGAGCAGGTAATCCTCGATCCCCATATCGAGCAGGCGATTCACTGCACCCGGCGCGTCGTTGGTATGCACCGTGGAAAAAACGATGTGGCCCGTCAAGCTTGCCTGAATCGAGACTTCCGCGGTTTCAGCGTCACGAATTTCACCAACCATGATGATATCGGGATCCTGGCGCATTAAGGTCTTCAAGCCAGAGGCAAAAGTGAGCCCAACTTTCGAGTTGACGTGAATTTGGTTCACACCTTCAAGTTGGTATTCGACCGGATTCTCAATCGTAAGGATCTTCTTCTTTTCGTCGTTGAGCAGGTTCAGCGCCGCATAAAGGGTGGTGGTTTTACCGCTACCAGTAGGACCGGAAACCAATATGATGCCGTGAGGCTGTGAGATCATCTCTGTAAGGTCCTTCTCGAGTTTGGGAGAGAGCCCGAGATTACTCATGCTGATCAGTGAAATGGACTCTTTGTCGAGCAGACGCAATACAACCGACTCACCGTAGAGCGTGGGCACCGTCGAGATCCTGAAATCGATTTCCTTGCCAAGAATTCGCATCTTGAGTCGGCCATCCTGCGGGACACGCTTCTCGGCGATGTCCAACTTGGAAATAATTTTGATACGACTGATCACGGCCGGAGCCAAATTGACGGGCGGTGATTCCATTTCTTTAAGAACACCGTCGACCCGGTAGCGAACTTTCAGGCTGCGTTCAAACGGCTCAATATGGATATCACTGGCGCGCATCTCAACAGCCCGGGAAATGACGAGGTTAACGAGGCGAATAACCGGTGCTTCCGAGGCGAGGTCGCGCAGATGTTCAACATCGTCGTAGTCCTCGTCCATGGCATCAACGCCCGAGACGATGTCCTCCATCTGAGTTGTGCCCGCACCAAAATAGCGTTCGATCGTGTCTATGATAGCCGTTGGCGGCGACAAGTATATGCATAATTCACAATCGAATTTCTCGCGCAGGATATTGAAGACAACTTTGTTAGCCGGGTCTTCGACCGCAAGGTGCAAAATAGCTTTGTCATCTTCATATTTAAAAGGAAGTATGATGTTGGTTTTCAGAAATTTGACCGAGAGTCCTTCGAGATCCGGACCCAGCTCGGGAAATTGCTCGGGATCCAAATAGGGAACCTTGAGCTGATCGGCCAGGATGAGGATAGCATCGCGCTCGGTGAGAAACCCCATGTCCACGAGGATTTTACCGATCTTTGTGCCAGCCTCCTTTTGTAATAGAAGCGCTCGGTCGAGGTCCTTTTGCGTAATGCGGTTTCGTTCCAGCAGGTACTGGCCAAACTTCTTACGTCCGAACTTGAATTTTGGTTGTTCGTTTACATCCTGTTCCACTTGTTGTTCCAACGATCCGTCCCCTTGGGCAATTCCGTGTCTCGGCCCCCCTTGTGACGAGGGGGACCTGAAAAAAGTTCACAGTGATTCGTATTCTACTTACTTTTTGACATCAAAACCATGTCAAAACGTTGCCAACCGGGCGAAACGATCACACTAGCGCATCCCTCAAGCCCCTTAGAATGCACTCGTGGACTTGCTGTAGTACCAAAAAAAAAGTCCGCCAAAGGCGGACTGGAAGGAGTAATTTATTTTGGGATTAACCGGACATGGCCAGGTTTCCTGCAGAAGAAACCTGGGCACTCTGCTCGGCGGCAACCTTAGCCCAGGATGTACGCAGGTCCTGCATCATACTTTTGATGTGATTGAGTGCTTTTAAATCGTTATCCAAGCTGACACGCATCAACTGGGAGCTAAAGAAATTGTAGAGCCGATCGAGATTAACAGCGATTTCTCCGCCACGTTGAAAATCCAATGTGGATTGCAGTTCTTCAATTATGGCGAGCACTTTATTAACATGAATGATTTTCTTTTGAACATCATTGTCATTGATGCCTTGCTCTGCAATGGTTAGAAAGCGGATCATACCGTCATAACACATTACGACCAGCTGTTCCTGAGACGTATTCACACTGTTTGCGCGGTATTGATTCGCACTGTAATTGGCAGCATACATTGCCTGGGTCCTCCATTGTTCGTTGGCCGAGTGATTTCTATCACCCATTGACTTCATACCCAACTCATCGGCGCCTATTAAAAAATTCTTTAGCCATTTGAAAAATTTTCTCTAAGTCTTTTGATACGTTTTTGAAGGGCACCAGCCCCCCAAAGCGGTTCAGGTTTGAGACGTCCTGTGGTATAGTTGGCCGCTTATCTTGGAAGGAGTTCGCGCATTTTGATATCATTCGATCTTTTAAAGGAAGACGGAACAACCCAAGCCCGACGGGGCAGAGTCCACACGCCCCACGGGGTAATAGAGACGCCGGTTTTCATGCCCGTTGGCACTCAGGGAACCGTGAAAGGGCTCACCCCACTACAGATCGAAGAGACGGGAGCCCAGATTATTCTCGGCAATACCTACCATCTGATGCTGCGACCCGGCTCGGAACGCATTCGTCAACTCGGCGGGCTCCACCGATTCATGGCGTGGAAAGGACCCATCCTGACCGACAGTGGCGGGTTCCAGGTTTTTTCCCTTTCTCAGTTGAATAAGCGAACCGAGGAAGGGGTCACCTTTTCCTCGCACATCGACGGATCCAGGCACCTGATGACCCCCGAATCTTCCATGAAGATTCAGGAAGATCTGGGCTCTGATATTGTCATGGCCTTTGACGAGTGCCCTCCCGGCGATGCGGACTACGATGCTACCCGCAAGGCAACGGAGCGCACGCACCGTTGGGCTGACCGCTGCTTAGCCGCCTTCAAGGGCCGGAACCAGGGACTCTTCGGTATCGTTCAGGGCGGCATGTTTGAAGACCTGCGAACTGAGAGCGTGGACTTTCTGAAAGAGCGTCCATTTTCCGGTATGGCCATTGGGGGATTGAGCGTGGGAGAGTCCAAGCCGACGATGTACCGCATTCTACGCCATACTGCCCCGCTCTTGCCGCGGGAAAAACCGAGATACCTGATGGGTGTCGGAACCCCGGCCGATCTGGTCAACGCCATTTCCGTGGGTGTCGACATGTTCGATTGCGTCATGCCCACCCGCAACGCCCGAAATGGACAGGCATTTACAAGTGAAGGCCTGATCAATATCAAACAGGCCCGATTCCGGGAAGACAACACGTCATTAGACTCAAAGTGCCCCTGCTATACATGCCGCACATTCAGCAGGGCCTACCTTCACCATATATATAGAGCCAAGGAGATCCTGTCATCGGTCCTGATGACGCTCCACAACATCGCCTATTACCAGAACCTGATGATTCAGGTTCGAGAAGGCATCGAAAATGGTTCGTTTGAACAAATAAGACAAACAACAATCAAGCAGTACGGCGCCTTGGATATCGCCGGCAGCCTGGAGGAACTATGAACTCATTCTTTTTAACGACCTTATTGCACAATGCGCTTCTGCAGGAAGCACAAGGAACCAAAACCGAGGTGGCTGGCTGGTACCAGATCCTTCTTTGGGTTGGATTCTTTGCCATCATGTACCTTTTCTTCCTGCGCCCCTCTCTGAAACAGCAGAAAGAGCAGAAGAACCTGTTGGACAATTTGAAAGCAGGTGACAAGGTCATCACAAACGGTGGCATCTGGGGTGAAATCGAGGTCGTTGAGGCCAATCGCGTACGCCTGAAAATCGCCGATAAAGTGAAAATTTATGTCAGCCGCAACGCCGTTCACGCGTCCCAGGCAAAAGCAGCAGAACCCGAAAAAAAGTCCTGAACAAAACAGCATTCCATTCCGGAAACGACCTGGATTCTGATGCGAAAAATGGCCCTCTTTTCAATGCTGAAAAAGGGCCAATTCCCAAGCATTTTCAGGCCAAAAAGCGTTCTTGGCAATGCATGGGCGTTATGCTAGACTGTGCGTCTGTCTGGGATCAGGTCACTTTGATCCGGAAGATTGAGGAGAAATAAACATGAGATTTCGTTGGATCATAATCCTTGTAGCCGTTCTCCTTAGCTTGTTCCATCTTTTTAAGACAAGCGAAGGCGATGGCTATTTTTCAACTAAACCAAATATCAAATACGGTCTTGACCTGCAGGGCGGCATTTTCATGCAGCTTGAGGTCGATACAGACGACGCCCTGCGTCAGTTTATCGAAGAACAAACCGGAAGCATCAAGGTTAACCTGGAAGCCGATGAATTTACCGTCGGATCCGCTGAACCGTTGACCGAAGAGAAAACAGTCCTGCTGAAAGATGTCAGCAAAGCGGGTAGCGAAGATGTATTTGGGGACATTAAAGATGCTTACCCCAACTGGGTCGGAACGCAGAACGGTACAGAAATTCGACTGACCCCCCGCGACCGCCTTATCACTCGGGTTCACGAAGACGCCATTAATCAAACTGTCTACAAGATCCAGAACCGAATCGACGAATTAGGCGTTACCGAACCTTCGATCACACGTGCCCTTAATTCAAACCGAATTATCCTCGAGCTCGCTGGAGCCGACGATGTCGAGCGCGTACACAATATCGTAAAAGAACCGGGCAAGCTCGAATGGCGCCTCGTTCAACCAGGTAGCCAAACCGCCATGACCGAAGAGGAACTCCTCGCCCCCTTTGGCGGAACAGCTCCAGCTGGAACACGAGTTTTTAAGAACATCAGCATGCCTGGTCAGCCTGGATTCACACTGCTCCAGGAAGTTCTCTTGACCGCATCTAATATTCGCGATGTCTATCCCTCACGCGACAATAACGGGATGCCCGCCGTAGGCATCACCCTGGATCGCCCCGGTAACCAAATTTTCTCAAGGGTCACCGCTGACAATATTGGGAACCAACTGGCAGTTGTGCTTGATGGCAAAGTCATCTCCGCACCACGCATTCAGTCTCACCTTCCCGATCCGCGTTTCATCATCACCGGCCAATTTACCGACCTCGAAGTTGGCGACATGGTCGTCAAAATCAAGTCGGGTAGTCTACCTGCCGAAGTTCGAATTCTGGAAGAGCGTATCATCGGTCCCACCCTGGGTCGCGACTCCATCGCTTCCGGAACCCAATCAGCCGCTCTTGGCCTGATTCTGGTCATCTTCTTCATGATGTTCTGGTATCGCCGAGCCGGTGTCTATTCGGTTATCGCCCTGGTATTGAACCTGGTCCTGATAGCAGGCATGCTCTCGGCGCTCGGATCGGTACTAACCCTTCCCGGTATCGCCGGCTTCATCCTGACCATTGGTATGGCAGTCGACGCGAACGTTCTCGTCTTTGAGAGGATCAAGGAAGAGCTTAAGGCAGGCCTCTCCACCAATAGGGCCGTTGACGCGGGCTTTAAAACCGCTTACGTAACCATTCTCGACGCCAACATAACAACCTTTATCGCCGCGTTCTGTCTGCTACTCATGGGTCAGGGCCCAGTGAAAGGTTTTGCCGTCATGTTGATGATCGGTATCGTTTCCAGTATTTTCACCGCCGTCTTCTGTTCCAGGACCTTCTTCCTGGCCTACCTGGGCAGCTCAAAACACAAGCCATTGGGTATTTGGCCCTTGATTGGCAAGAATCCAGTTGAATAGTACGAGGTGCACATCATGAATGAATATAATTTCATAGGAAATCGAGGCGTCTTTGGCGTCATTTCAATCATTTTGGTGATCTCGTCCCTGGTTCTGATCTTCACCAAGGGCATCAACAAGAGTGTCGACTTTGCCGGTGGAACCCAGCTCTCAGTGAAATTCGCCGAGTCCGGGATCAAGGAAGATACTATTCGAGATCTGGTCAATCAGATCGACAACAAAGCCACGGTTTACATGAACGAAATAGAATCGGGCAGTAGCTTCACCATAAAAATCAAAAACCCAGAAGTTGAACTGGGCAAGGAAGCAGAGGCCTCCATGGAGCGTCTCCACAAGCTGGAAAAGGTATTCGCCAGCATCCAGCAGGACGAACAGAAATTGCTGGAACAGATTTCCAAGCTTCCAGCGAGCAAGATCCAATCCTCGCTTCTGATCGAGAATCCTCTTGGCCTTGTAGGCACGGATGAGGAAGTAAACGCGCGATACGCTTTAATCGCAACTGGCATTCTTGAACAGATTGCAGGGTCGACGTCCATCGCTGATCTGGCAGAAAAAGTTGATAGCGCCGAAGCAACACGCCTTGAAAACGGTATTCGCCTTGCCTTCCCCGCCATCAACCGCGTCACGAAAGACTTCCTGCACGCGACCTTAAAGAAGTTCAATCCACTGGAGCGCGGATTAGATGCCGACTACCAGGATATCGCCGCTCAGGTTGTTTCCTATCGCGAATCGCACAATGACTTCATCAGTAACCTCGATGAAATGAGCGCGAGTGTTCAGGTGAAGGAAGGGGAGTCAGCAGAAGACCTGAGAGATTTCTTTGAGAGCCATTTCACCATGGGTACCTACAACATCACCTCAAACGAAACCTTCTCGCCCTCTATCGCCGCCGAACTTCTCAACAAAGCGTGGGAGGCGATTCTCCTAGCAATGATCGGTATCCTGATTTACATCTCGATGCGATTCACCATGGGTTATGCGGTTGCGTCAATCGTCGCGCTGCTGCACGACGTGATCATCGCACTCGGTGCCTTCTCCCTCATTCAGGCAGAGCTATCCAACCCGGTTGTGGCCGCCTTCCTGACCATTGTCGGTTACTCGCTGAACGATACGATTGTTGTGTTCGACCGAATTCGAGAAAACGTGCTCAGCAAGCGCAAAGGCGAACTGGACAAGATCATGAACTCGTCGATCAACCAAACCATCAGCCGTACCTTGGTTACCTCGTTGACGACCTTATTCGTTGTCGTTGTCATTTACTTGGGTGCCAATGCAACACTTCGTGACTTCGCGTTCCCCCTGTTGATCGGTATCATTGTCGGTACCTACTCTTCAATTTTCGTTGCAAGCCCAGTTCTCCTATTCTGGAGCAAAAAGATTCGCTCGATCAACAACGACTAGTCGGTGAAGAATTTGCTTGATTAATGAATCACTTCCATACATATTGATAAAAAACGGGGCTCGATGAGTCCCGTTTTTTTTAACCCATCACGAAAACAGCCTTTCGGATGGAAATCGACAACCCCATTTATACTAATAACCTTAAGGTAGTCAGAGACTTGTAGTATGGAGCTCAAAGACACCCTCCTAAAAGCCCTTCGTAAAATCGTTCCCACCCGAACGAAGGACAGCATTCTGCGCTATGAAGATATTCAGTCTGAAGTGCTGAAGAACCATAAGGATGCCGATTTGAATTACCTGGCCACTGCTTATGCGTTCGGTGCTCAACACCACCACGGGCAAGTGCGCAAATCGGGTGAACCCTACTATTCCCATCCCATTGCGGTTGCCCACATCCTGGCCACCAATAAACTGGATCTTGAGACGGTGGCAGCTGGTTTCCTGCACGACGTTGTAGAGGATTGTGATGTCAGCCTCCAGGAACTCCAAGAACGATTTGGTGAAGGTCTCGCCCAAATTGTCGACGGCGTAACCAAAATCGGGAAGGTACGTTATCGCGACAAACTGGATTCGCAGGCCGAGAGTTATCGAAAAATGATCCTGGCGATGTCCAACGACCTACGCGTACTTATTGTCAAGTTGGCAGATCGGCTCCACAATATGCAGACCCTGCATCACCTGCCGC
>Ga0070729_10007403_pt1 | contig 10548 bp, 8 predicted proteins | sample tdDd472_FD_66725 | JGI IMG/M metagenome (GOLD analysis project Ga0070729, IMG submission 66725) | Marine sediment microbial communities from the Atlantic coast under amendment with organic carbon and nitrate - tdDd47.2 | ecosystem: Environmental > Aquatic > Marine > Coastal > Sediment | place...
TTTATTGTAAATTTATGTACAAATGTATTTATTTTAAAATAATCTAAGAAGGTTTCGTTTTAAAACATGTTTTAGAAGTAAATTAAAATTTTGTTTATTATCGAAAACTTTATTTAATTTATAAATTAACCTAAATAATTTTATATCATAATATATTGAGAGTATGAGTGTAGGAGCTGATATTTCGTTAAAAGATTACCTGAAAAAACATTTTGGATTTAATACATTCAAAGGAAATCAGGAAGTTGTTATTAGAAATGTCCTTGATGGGAATGATTCTTTTGTTTTAATGCCAACTGGAGGTGGAAAATCTTTATGTTATCAATTGCCATCTTTAATAATGGATGGTACCGCGATCGTAATTTCGCCATTAATTGCCTTAATGAAGAATCAGGTAGATTCAATGCGTGGGTTTAGTTCAGAAGAAGGAATTGCACATTTTTTGAATTCGTCGTTAACGAAGACACAAATGCAGAAAGTTAAGCAGGATGTTCTGGATGGAATAACCAAATTGCTTTATGTTGCACCCGAGTCATTAACAAAAGAAGAAAACATAGCCTTTCTGAAGCAGGCAAATATTTCTTTTTATGCTGTTGATGAAGCGCATTGTATTTCTGAGTGGGGACATGATTTTAGACCTGAATACAGGCGTATTCGTCCAATTATAAATAAGATTGGAGTTGCTCCCTTAATTGCATTAACAGCAACAGCAACACCTAAAGTGCAAAGCGATATTCAAAAAAATTTGGATATGGTTGATGCACATGTTTTTAAATCCTCATTTAATAGGGAAAATCTCTATTATGAGATTAGGCCAAAAATTGATGCCGCCAAAGAGATTATTAAATTCATAAAAAATAATTCGGGAAAATCAGGAATTATTTATTGCCTAAGTCGTAAGAAAGTTGAAGAACTTGCTGAAATATTGAAAGTAAATGGGATTAAGGCTTTGGCTTACCATGCAGGAATGGATGCATCAACACGTAGCCAAAATCAAGATAAGTTCCTTATGGAAGATGTTGATGTAATTGTTGCGACAATTGCATTTGGTATGGGAATTGACAAGCCTGATGTGCGTTTTGTGATACATTATGACATTCCGAAGAGTTTGGAAGGTTATTATCAGGAAACAGGACGTGCTGGACGTGATGGAGGCGAAGGGAAATGTATTGCATTTTATAGTTATAAAGATATTCAGAAGCTTGAAAAATTTATGCAAGGAAAGCCTTTGGCTGAGCAGGAAATTGGCAAGCAATTATTACTTGAGACAGTAGCTTATGCAGAAAGCGCTGTGTGTAGAAGAAAAATGTTGTTGCATTATTTTGGAGAAGAATATCATGTTGAAAATTGTGAAAATTGTGACAATTGTAATCATCCAAAAGAACAATTCGAAGGACAAGATGATGTTGTGTTGGCATTAAAGGCAATTATTGCAGTTAAAGAGAAATTCAAATCCGAACATGTTGCAAATGTTCTTAGTGGTGTTAAAAATACCGCTATAAAATCATATAAACACCATGAACTGGATCTTTTTGGAGATGGTTCTAAAGAAGATCCAAAATACTGGAATGCAGTTTTAAGACAAGCACTTATTGCTGGGTTTATTGAGAAGGATATTGAAAATTATGGTTTAATGAGTGTTAATGAGGCTGGACGAAAATACATTAAGAATCCAACCCCATTTACGCTAACAAAAGATCATGATTATGAGTCTGAAGATAGTGATAATGATGCTAAATCGGGAGGAGGAAAAACAGGAGCAGTTGATACAGAACTTTTTAATATCTTAAAAGATTTAAGAAAGAAAGTAGCAAAAAATTTAAATCTGCCTCCATTTGTAATTTTCCAGGATCCTTCTATTGAAGATATGGCAATTCAGTATCCGATAAATCTTGAAGAAATGCAGCATATTGCAGGAGTTGGATCGGGAAAAGCTCAAAAGTATGGAAAACAGTTTGTTGAATTGATTGAAAAATATGTTGAGGAAAAAGAGATTATTCGTCCTATGGATATGATTGTTAAGTCTGTGGTTAACAAATCTGGAATAAAAGTTTACATTATCCAAAGTATTGATCGACAAATGCCATTAAAAGATATTGCTGATGCAAAAGGTTTAGAAATGCCTATTTTGTTAGATGAAATTGAATCTATAGTGCAGTCAGGAACAAAACTTAATATTGATTATTATATTAACGAAACAATTGATGAGGACAAACAAGATGATATCTACGAATATTTTAGAGAAGAAGCAGAAACAGAATCAATAGAAGCTGCATTGGAAGAGTTGGGTGAGGAAGAATATTCAGAAGAAGAGATTCGATTAATGAGAATTAAATTCTTTTCGGAACTTGGTAACTAATAAAAAACGTATTCGTCTTTAATAAAATTCATAAGGGAAGATTTTTAATTCCCTTATTTTTTAACTAAAAAATTAGATCAGTGGAAACAGTATTAAAAATAGATAACCTTAGTAAGAATTACGGGAATTTGCAGGCCGTTAAAAATGTTTCTTTTGAGGTAAAAAAAGGTGAAGTTTATGGTATTCTAGGACCTAATGGAAGTGGTAAGACTACCACTCTTGCTGTTGTTCTTGGAATATTAAATGCAAACAATGGAAGTTATCAATGGTTTGATGAGCCTCTAACAAAATTAGCAAGACGTAGAATAGGATCATTAATTGAAACACCTAATTTCTATCCTTATTTATCTTTATGGGAGAACTTAAAAATTGTTGCAAAAATTAAAGATGCCTCTGAAGATGATATTAATTATGCTCTTGGGGTTGCCAATCTTCTTAAAAGAAAACATACAAATTTTGGTCATTTGTCATTGGGAATGAAGCAAAGAATGTCCATGGCTTCTGTTCTTATTGGGGATCCCGAAGTGTTAGTCCTTGATGAGCCTACAAATGGATTAGATCCAGAAGGTTTTGCCGAAGTAAGGCATGTTATTCAAACACAAGCTAGCAAGGGAAAAACAATCATTATTGCAAGTCATATTCTTGATGAGATTGAAAAAGTATGTTCGCATGTAGGAATATTGAAATCTGGAGAACTGATTGCAAATGGAAAAGTTGGAGAACTTTTATCTTCAGAGGAAACGGTGTATATACAAACTGAGCAAATAGATGAATTGGAGAAAATATTAAAAGCATCAGACTTGGTTAATAAAATTCATAAAGCAGAAAATGATTTGGCTGTGGTTTTAAATGCTAATTATAAATCAACTGATTTGAGTAAATTCTGCTTTGAAAAAGGATACCCTCTTTCTAAAATAGTAGTTAAAAAACAGAGTCTTGAAGATCAGTTTTTAAAGTTAGTTAAATAGATTTTGTTCTGATAAAATAATAAATAAGATGAAAAAATTATTCACACTTGAAAAAATAAAAGCATTATCATATCCAGCGTTTAAAACATTAATGATAATTCATTTCTTACTTTTCTTTTTAGTGATTTTAGTTGTTTCGAGATGGCATTTTAGCGTTCCTGGTTTTTCAATAAAAGGATTATATCAATTTCCTAATATCTGGGAATTTTTCCCTTGGGTAGCCAGTTGGTTTAATTTGTTTTTAGCAATTGTGGTTATTGTTTTAGTTGGTAATGAATTTTCATATAAAACATTTAGGCAAAATGTAATTGACGGACTAAGTAGAAATGATTTAATAAAAGGTAAGCTGATTTTAATTCTAACAATTGCTGCATATACTTTTGTTATGGTATTGTTGGCTGTTCTGATTTTTGGATTTTTTAATACAAAAGAATTTAGTTTCTCAGTAATGTTCGAAAATTCACATTTAATACTGGTTTACTTTGTGCAGGCAATTGCTTACATGACATTAGGATTATTGATTTCTATCATTTTTAGAAATAATGGTCTTTCTATTATAATGTTTATTTTATATTATTTCCCAATTGAGCCAATTATAAGAGTGATGTTTAAGGCAGAAGCAAGGAAATATTTTCCAGTAAAGATTATTTCGAATTTAACACCAACGCCAGAATTTCTGACAATGACATCAGAGCAATCATATACAAATGCTGCAGGAACCAGTTCGTTGGATTTAACGCAGATTGGTTTATTACCTGAAAAACTCCCTGTAGGAACAACTGTTTTAATTGCTGCAGTTTATATCGGCATTTTTATAGCATTATCTACAATATTGCTAAACAAGCGGAATCTATAAAATATAAATCCCGGGTTTATCCTGGGATTTTTCTTAATTTGACCTATATTCCTTGAATATAAAAAAGGCATTTATTTTTATCTGTTTGCTAGTTTTGAACACGTTTCATAATCTTCAATACTTATAAAATAAGATATCAGATCGCTTAAAAAAACCTCATCATGATAATAAGGATGTTTGTTGTCAAAATCTATAGCACCCTTGATAGTAAGCTCCATGTAGTCATCACGGTTAATTGCCTTGTCATTTTCTTCAGATATAGTATTGTTTGAGTTTTCAGTTACAGACTTGCTAAAATTATATAGGTATTTTTCAAGATACTTATTGATTTCCCTTTGCAGTTTCAGACAGTCATTGTTTTCTGCCAATATTCGTTTATTGACTTTAAACTTCTCCTCCAATTTTTTTGAGCGGATTTCTGAAACAGGCTCTTTAAGGATTTCCTTAATCTGTAGTTCATTCTGATGAATTAACTCTAAATTAATACGAACCTTATCTTTTAAAATTTCCACCGAATTCTTTAAACTCTTCTCCATAATCTCATCAAAATAAGTTGTCCTTTTAAAAGTGAAAACAATTAACAATATGATAATGTTCTTTTAATTTTGACTAACGTATTAATTGAATGGATTAATGAATTAAAACTTTGAATTAAAACAAATTAAGACTTAGTATCGAGGGCATCTCTTAAGCCATTACCAACTAATGTAAAAGATAAAACCATAAGCATTATTGCTATTCCTGGGAGGATTGCTAGATATGCTTTATCCATAATTATATAGCCATAATGTTCTTTTATCATGGTTCCCCAAGATGGAACAGGTGGCTGTACCCCAATTCCAAGGAAACTTAATCCAGCCTCCAAGAGAATTGCAGTAGCAAAATTAGCAGCAGAAATAATGATTACTGGGCTCATGGCGTTGGGTAAAATATGACGAAAAATAATTCTTGTATTACCAAAACCTAGAGCTTTGGCAGCTTCAATATATTCTTTTTCGCGAATACTTAATACTTGACCTCTCACCACTCTAGCTACTTCAACCCACATTGTTAATCCTACAGCAATAAATATTTGCCAAAATCCTTTTCCTATAACTAATGTAATTGCTATAACCATTAAAAGTGTTGGAATCGACCAAATTACATTGATTAGCCACATGATGATATCATCAACTAGGCCCTTGTAATAGCCAGCAACGGCTCCAAGTGTTATGCCAATCAATAATGAAATGAAAACGGAAATAAATCCAACAGAAAGAGAAACTCTTGTTCCAATTAGTAACCGACTAAATAAATCACGTCCAAATCGATCTGTTCCTAATGTAAAATGTTTTGTAATAATGTGTTCGTTTTCAATTATTTTTTGTGCTTGTTGAAAATTAATCTGTTTCTGAATACCTTTAATATTGGTATAAGAAAATAAATTTTTACTAAAACCTATTTTGGTTCCGTACTCCAATTTATCGATTACATCAATAGGGTTTATTTCTTTCAAAAAAGGTTCTTCGCCTGCTATATCATTGAATTCTTCTACAATCAATTTTGAATTTTTAAAAGAGTAGCTATTAATAGGCATGTATATAAACTCATTTTTTTCGCCAAAAATCATTTTCTTAAAGAATCCCACCTTTTCGGGTGGTTCATTTTTTGTGATTTTTAGCATCTGGCACTTAAACCCAGGTTTTTTTGTAGATATTTCCAGAATTTGAGTATTAGCAAAACTACTTTTATCAGGAGTTATTGAATATCCAAGAATCCCAATAATAATAGCAAACAGGATAATGAATAAACCACTAAGCGAAAGCTTGTTTTGTTTGAATTTTTGCCACGCAAGTTTGTTTAGCGAACCGCTTACTTCTATATGTTTTTTCTTGAATATCATTTACAAGTTCAAAATTATCTTTTTTAATGATATTTACGATTTTTCCAGTTGAAATTTCCTAATAATCCAAAAATTACGGTAGTTGTTATATAAGAAGGATAAATAATTTGTAAAGGGAAAAATAACCATAGTAGGTTTTGTTGCTGAAAGAATTTAGTAACAGGAATTAAGATAATTATATCAAATATTGATTTAATAATAAGTAAGCTCAGGAAGAAATTTAAATGTGTAAAATTTACAAATGAATAAATAAGACTTGCAGCTAATGTTAAATTTGTTAGAGCTACTATTCCTGCAGTATAAATAATATCAAAATCTCTGTAAGCTTTACTTTTTGATGTCCAGCGAATTCGTTGATTAAAAAAACTTCGAACATCTGTTGTTACTTTGGTATAAACAATTGCTTCCTTTGATTTTATAAAATGAACACTTTTTCTATTTATTTTTTTAGTATGAAGCATCAAGAAAATATCATCACCCGAAGCTAAATTATTTTGAAGATTAGCTTCTTTATAAAGTGATTTTTCGAAAAGTAAATTAGCACCATTGCACATTATGGCTCGATTAATTCCAATTGCTCCGGCTCCAGCTCCTATTAAACTTAAAAATTCCAGAGTTTGAAATTTTTGGAATACATTTTTTGATTTTCCAAAAGTAACAGGCGCAATAATCATTTTTGGCTTGTTTTGTACATAATATCCAACTAAAGAACTTAACCATTTTTGTTGCATAGTACAATCGGCATCGCTTGTTACAATAATTTCTGATTTGGCTTCACTTATTCCAAAAGCCAGAGCTTCTTTCTTGCCAGTTTTTTTTTGAGGGAGTTTAAAAAGTTTTATGTAGCTGTAATCATGAATATAATCATTTATAATTTTTGTAGTATTATCTTCCGAATGATCATCAACAATAATTATTTCGGTATGTTCTTTTGGATAATTTTGATTTGTGAGAGAATTTAAAATTTGTGAAATATTACTTTCTTCATTTCTACAAGCAATAACAATACTTACAGGTATCGAATTCAGATTCGAAAGAGAATTAAACGGTTTAAGTTTCAACCATCCAACAGCAAATGAGAGAATTGTTATTGAATAAATTGCTATTAAAGAAAGTCCGATGTATTCAACTACTATCATTGGTATCAAAAGTAATAAATTTACTTAGATATTGATTTAGGTATTCAATTTTCATACCTTAGCTTAAATCAATTGTTATGAGAAAAAGTAGGTTTATATTAAAAGGCTTGTTACTATTTTTTTTAGGAATAACAGTGGTTTATTGTAATTCTCAAACTAAAGATACATCTCAGCTAAAGTGTATAGATCGGCAGTCAGTTGTTGCAGGAACTTTTTATCCTGATAATCCCGAAGCATTAAAATCTCAATTGGAATTATTATTTGCTAAATCAGAAATGGTTAAAACTTACGATCATGTTTTGGCCATAATATCACCTCATGCTGGATATGTTTATTCTGGCAAGGTTGCAGCATCAGCCTTTAATCAGATCGATCCGGATAAGGAATATGAAAATATTTTTATTCTTTCAGCGAGTCATCGTGTTTTGTTCAGAGGTGCTTCTATTTATAGTCAGGGTGATTATATAACTCCTCTTGGAAAAGTAAAGGTAAATAGAGAGCTTGCAAGTAAACTAATTAATGAAAATAAGATTTTTACATTTAATCCTGATGCACATTCTTCGGAGCATAGTTTGGAAGTTCAATTGCCATTTTTGCAATTTAAAATGAATAAGGAGTTCCAGATTATCCCTATCGTTACAGGAACCCAAACTTTAAGTGAGATAAAGGAGATATCGGAAGTTTTAAAACCATATTTTAACGAAAGGAATTTGTTTATTATAAGTTCTGATTTTTCACATTATCCAAAATATGAAGATGCCCTTAAGGTTGATAAAAAAACTGGTGATGCAATTATATCGAATTCGGTCAATAAAGTAATTGATGCCATAAACGAAAATGCATTAGCAAATGTCGAAAATTTGGTTACAAGTTTGTGTGGTTGGCCTGCGGTATTTACTCTTTTAAATATTACTCAAACCGATAGAAATATTCAAGTAATCTCTGTGGATTATCAAAATTCAGGAGATGCCTTAAGCGATAAAAGTCGGGTTGTAGGCTATCATGCTATAGCTTTTGCAAAGAAAAAAACACAAAATATGTCAGAAGATCAATTTATATTAAGGAATCAGGAAAAGGAAAAGTTATTAGAAATAGCTCGGCTTACAATTAATGAGTATTTAAAATCAAGGAAAGTATTTAAAGTTGATGAATCTGAGTTAAGTGATGTTATGAAATCAGAATGTGGTGCATTTGTTACTTTACATAAAGAAGGAGCTCTTAGAGGATGTATTGGTCGATTTGTTGCTGATGAAGCCTTGTATAAAATTGTTCAGAAAATGGCAATTGCAGCAGCAACAGAAGATCATCGTTTTCCAGTGGTTGAGCAAAAAGAAATGAGCGAAATAGATATTGAAATATCTGTATTAACACCTCTAAAAAAAATTGAATCAACTGATGAAATTGAAATGGGGCGACATGGAATTTATATCAAAAAAGGATTTGCATCTGGAACATTTTTGCCACAGGTGGCTCTTGAAACAGGATGGACGAAAGAAGAGTTTTTGGGTTATTGCTCAAGAAATAAAGCTGGCTTAGGCTGGGATGGGTGGAAAGATGCAGATATTTATATTTATGAAGCTTTTGTTTTTGGCGAAAGCGATATTAAAAAAGAATAATTATGAGCACTTACGGATTTTTACCTGTTGTTGCAGTTAGCTTATTTGTGTATACCTTAAGTTATTTGCTAACCAAAACAAAGTATTTAAGATTTCTGTCACATCGTAGAATATGGAATATCTTATTGCTTATTTCTTTTGTGGTTGCAGGACTTATTGGAATTTTCATGGCATTTATTTACAGTTTTGAACTCAATGTAGATATACCATATGTTATGCTTCAAATTCATGTAGGTTTTGGACTGGTATGGTTCGTTATTGCCTTTTTTCATTTTCTGTGGCATCTAACATATTTTAAAAAGGCATTTAAAGTTTTGTTTTCAAAGTGAAGTTTAATAATCGTTCAATAAATATTGTTAAACCCAGTATTATTTTGCTGGGTTTTATAGCATTGGTTAGTCAGGTAATTTTCTTGAGAGAGTTCCTTACCTTATTTAGTGGTAATGAATTGGTAATAGGAATTATCCTTGCTAATTGGATGTTGTTAACAGGATTTGGCGCTTACATTGGAAGGTTCTTTAGTAATGATGATTACAGAATTCAATGGATTCTAATATTGTTAGGATTGTTAGCTTTTCTGCCCTTTTTATCGGTTTTATTATTACATATTTTATGGTACTCAATGTTTCCTCCGGGGATAATGGCTGGAGTGCTTCATGTGTTTTATTACTCTTTATTTATTCTAAGTTCGTTTTGTATTGTTGCAGGAATTTTATTTACTCTTTTATCTAAGGAAGAATCTTTGCTTTGTAAAAAGAATAAAATTGGCGATGTTTATGCCTGGGAATCAGTTGGGAGCTTGGTTGGAGGGCTTGTTTTAAACCTAGTGCTAATTTGGATTTTATCTACTTTTCAGAGTTTGTTTTTTATTTTGTTACTGCTTGCTTCTTTTGTTATTACGTTAAGTCTTAGGATGCATTATTATTTGATATCGGGTGTTTTTATTTTTATTAGCCTGGGATTTATTTCTTTATTTTTAGGAAATGATTTAGATGAACAAATTAGAAAAACAGCTTTCCCCGGGCAAGAAATAACATATTCGAAAGATTCTCCATACGGTGTTCTTGTGACTACAACTCAAAATGAACAAACAAATTATTACGAGAATAATGTATTAATATCATCATCAGGAGATATTGTTTCCAGAGAAGAATCTGTGCATACAGCTATGATTCAGCATCCAAACCCTCAGAATGTGTTGGTCCTTTCCGGAATAGTTTCTGGTATAATGGATGAAATAATGAAATATTCTGTTCAGTCAATCGATTATGTTGATGTTAATCCTGAGATAATTAATATTGCAGAAAAACATTTCAAAACGAACTCGTTCAAATCTCTTCATTTAATCAGAAAAGACGCGATAAGGTTTTTAAAAACCAATGTAAAGAAATATGATGTTGTATTGATTAATTTACCTCGGCCATCAACAATACAATTAAATCGATTCTACACAAAAGAGTTTTTCCAACTTTTAAAAAAGAATTTAAACGATAGCGCAGTTATTTCATTATCGCTTCCGTCCAGTGCTAATTATATGAACGATGAAACGAAGAGATTTCTATCCATTATTTATTCAACTTTAAAATGTGAGTTTCAGAATGTATTCATTCTTCCTTTGGACAAAGATTTTTTGATTGCTTCTAATGCTTCGTTAACAACCAATATTATTCAAAAAATTACTGCTAAAAATATTCAAACCGAATACCTTAATTCATTTTATATTGATGA
>Ga0070729_10007404_pt1 | contig 10547 bp, 9 predicted proteins | sample tdDd472_FD_66725 | JGI IMG/M metagenome (GOLD analysis project Ga0070729, IMG submission 66725) | Marine sediment microbial communities from the Atlantic coast under amendment with organic carbon and nitrate - tdDd47.2 | ecosystem: Environmental > Aquatic > Marine > Coastal > Sediment | place...
CCGCCAGCGGTTGCAGCTCTCAGGGTGCGTGCTGTTCGCCCGGCGCGCCCGCCGACAGCGCCCTGGCCATGGGCTACGACGCCGCCGACCTGGAGGCCATGGCCGACGGCGCCAATATGGGCCTCGGCTGCGGCAATCCGGTGGCTATCGCGTCCCTGGCGCCCGGCGAGACGGTCGTCGATCTGGGCAGCGGCGGCGGGTTCGACTGTTTCCTCGCCGCCCGGCAGGTGGGCGAGACCGGTCGCGTGATCGGCGTCGACATGACCCCCGAGATGATCGCCAAGGCCCGCGCCAACACGGCCAAGATGGACGCCGGCAATGTCGAATTCCGCCTGGGGGAGATCGAGCATCTGCCGGTCGCCGATGCCAGCGTCGACGTCATCATCTCGAACTGCGTCATCAACCTCGCCCCCGACAAGCGGGCGGTGTTGCGCGACGCTTTTCGCGTCCTGCGACCCGGCGGCCGGCTGATGGTCTCGGACGTGGTCGCGACGGCGCCGATCCCCAAGGCGCTGGCCAACGATCCGGCGCTGATCGCCGGCTGCATGGGCAACGCGGCCCAGATCGACGATTTGCGGGCCTGGCTGACCGAGGCCGGCTTTACCGACGTCACCATCGACGTCAAGGAGGAAAGCCGCCGGATGATCGCCGACTGGGCGCCCGGCAGCGGCGCCGAGGGTTACACCGCGTCGGCCGACATCCGGGCGGTGCGGCCCGCGATGTGATGGGGCGCGGGCACGCCGGCGGCAATCGCGCCATTGTCGGGATGGGGCCTTTTCCCTAGTCTTGCGCCATGGCGGAGGGGCCCAAGAAGCTGATCCTGACCGGTGCCAGCCGCGGCATCGGTCATGCCACGGTCAAGCGGTTCAGCGGCGCCGGCTGGCATGTGATCACCTGTTCGCGCGAGGCGGTGCCCGACGCCTGCAAGCGCGACCCCAACTGGACCACCCATATCACCGCCGATCTGGGCGATCCGGCGGACAGCGCCCGGTTCGTGGACGAGGCGCGGGCGTTCCTGGGCGACGGGCCGCTGCACGCGCTGGTCAACAATGCCGGGATGTCGCCGAAGACCCCGTACAAGGAGCGGCTCGGCTGCCTGAACGGCGATCTGGCCCAATGGCGGGGCGTCTTCGAGCTCAACATCCTGGCGCCGCTGGTGCTTGCCCGCGGCTTCGCGCCGAACCTCGCCCGCGCCAAGGGGGCGATCGTCAATATCACCTCGGTCGCCGGTCATGCGGTGCATCCTTTCGCCGGGTCGGCCTATTCGACCTCGAAGGCGGCGCTGTCGGCGCTGACCCGCGAGATGGCGGTCGAGTTCGCGGAGCTGGGGGTGCGGGTCAACGCCGTCGCGCCGGGCGAGATCGAAACCGCCATGCTGTCGCCGGAGACCGAGGTGCTGATCCCCCGCATCCCCCTGCACCGCCTGGGCACGCCCGAGGACGTGGCCGACGCGGTGTTCTATCTCTGCGCGCCCGGCGCCGGCTATGTGACCGGGACCGAGATTTTCGTCACCGGCGGCCAGCACCTGCTCTGACGATACGGACGGCTAGGCCGGCTTGGTGCCGGTGACCCGGTCCAGCATTCCCGGCAGATGCGCGTCGTAGGCGACGTCGGTAAACCCGGCCTCGGTCAGATAGCCCATGCAATCGGAGATCGAATGCAGGCCGCCGGCGCTGTTGTAGATCGCCTGGGCGACCGCCCAGATCGCCGGCACCACCGGGCCGGTGCGGTCGTCGTTCAGCATATGGCCGATCAGATGCATCTCGCCGCCCGGATCGAGCGCCGCAAAGGCCTTGGCGGCGATATCGCGAATGGCCTCGGCGCTGAACAGCGACAGGTTCGAGGCCATGACGGCCACATCCACCCCGTCGGGGAACGGGTCGGCGACCATGTCGCCGGGCTGGGTCCGGATGCGGTCGGTCAAGCCGTGCTCGGCGATGAATTCGGCGGCGACCTCGGTCACCGCCGGGCGGTCGAGGACGATGGCGGTGATTTGCGGGTGCTTCTGGCAGGCGGCGATGCAATAGGCGCCCGACCCGCCGCCCAGATCGAGGATCCGCTTGCGCTTGGAGAGATCGACCTTGCGGGCGAACAGGCGCCCGGCGCCCAGCCCGATGCTGTAGGTGGCCTGGTGATAGCGCTTGGCCGCGTCGTAGGAGATATCCGCGTACATGCCGAGGACGTTCGGCGGGCGGGTGTCGCGGATATGCTCGGACAGCCGCCCCCATTCGTTCCATTCCGGCTTGGTGAAGGTGATCCAGGGCCCGGCATAGCCGTCCTTACCCTCGACAAGGAAGCGCTCGACGTCGGGGACGTTGCGGATGGTGCCGTCGGTCTTCTCCAGCAGGTCGAGCGCCAGGCAGGCGGTGACCATGCGCTCGGCATTCGTTTCGGTGATTCCCAACGCCCCGGCGAGGTCCGCGAAATCGGTGACGCCGTTGGATATCTGGGTGAACAGCCCGATCTCGACCGCCGCCCACAGGACGGCCGAATTGAGATAGGCCTGCGACAGATTTTGCAGCCTAACGGTGGTCAGGCGTTCCTTCGCCATGGGCGTTCCTCCTCCCCGGTTTAGGGTTCTTGTTGTCGGGTCGGGCGGAAGGTTACCACGCGCGCGGCGGGCGCGGCCATGGGGGCGGCGGTTGGGGCGCGGTCAGATGTCGGCGCGGCGGGCGCGGAACCAGGCGAGACGGTCCTCGGTCGCGGCGATGTCGTGATCCAGCCAGCCGGGCAGCAGCCCGTCCTCGGCGTCGAGCTCGGCGCGCAGCGCGGTCAGGCGGGCGATCTCGCCGGCGCAGGCCTCGATGGCGGCGTCGATCTGAGCGCGCCGGGCGTCGGCGTCCAAAAGATGCAGGAAGCGAAGCTTGAGGGCGAGGGTCAGGCGGCCGACCTCGTTGAAGGGCGCGCGGATCTGCGCGGTCAGCAGGGTCTTGAGTTCGGTGTCGCCGGCCGCGGTGATCGCCAGCCGCGTCTCCGGCGTCACCTGGCCGCGGCCGCCGTCGGTCGCGGCGATCAGCCCTTCCAGGCGCAGGAGCTCGATCGAGGTGCCCATCAGGTCCAGCGACGGGCCGGTCAGATGGCCGATGAAATGCCGCACCGCGAGGGCGAGATCACCATAGGTCCTGGGTCCGCCGCTCAGCTCGCCCAGCGCCGCGAGGCGCACCGCCTCGCTTGGGATCAGGGAATTGTCGCGCAGCATGGCCTTGCGTCCCGTCGCCGTTTCATTCTCCGCCACAGATGGTCTTATCTGTACCGGCGGCGCGCCGTTTCCGCAAGCCGGGCCGGCGGCGCCGCGCTCAGGCCGCCTTGCGGATATGGAGGATGTCCCACACCTCGGACAGGGCGCGCACCAGGCTGTCCATCATGGCGTCGTCATGCAGCGGGTTGGGGGTGATCCGCAGCCGCTCTGTCCCGCGCGGCACCGTCGGGTAGTTGATCGGCTGGATATAGATGCCGTAGCGCGCGAGCAGCAGGTCGCTCGCTTCCTTGCATTGCCGGGCGTCGCCGACGAGGACCGGCACGATATGGCTGACCGACGGCATCACCGGCAGCCCGGCCTCGGCCAGCCGCCGCTTGCAGGTGGCGGCGCGCTCCTGGTGGCGGGCGCGTTCGGCCTGGCTCGATTTCAGATGGCGGACGCTGGCCAGCGCCCCGCCGGCGATCGCCGGCGGCAGGGCGGTGGTGAAGATGAAGCCGGACGCGTAGCTGCGCACCGCGTCGACGACCGCCGCCGATCCGGCGATATAGCCGCCCATCACCCCGAAGGCTTTGCCCAGGGTGCCGTTGACGACCGAGATCCGGTCCATCTGGCCGTCGCGTTCGGCGACGCCGCCGCCGCGCGCGCCATACATGCCGACGGCGTGGACCTCGTCCAGATAGGTCATCGCACCGTAATGCTCGGCCAAGTCGCAGATGCGCTCGATGGGCGCGATGTCGCCATCCATCGAATAGACCGATTCGAAGGCGACGATCTTCGGGGCGTCCGGATCGGCGTCGCGCAGCAGGCTTTCCAGATGGTCGAGGTCGTTATGGCGGAAGATGCGACGTTCGCATTTGCCCTGGCGGATGCCCTGGATCATGGAGGCGTGATTGAGCTCGTCCGAGAACAGGACGCAGCCGGGCAGCAGGCTCGCCACGGTCGACAGCGCCGCCTCGTTGGCGATGTAGCCCGACGTGAACAGAAGCCCCGCTTCCTTGCCGTGCAGATCGGCAAGCTCCGCCTCCAGCAGCACATGGTAATGGTTGGTGCCCGAGATGTTGCGGGTGCCGCCGGCGCCGGCGCCGCATTTCTCCAGCGCCTCGCGCATGGCGTCCAGCACCACCGGGCTCTGGCCCATCCCCAGATAATCGTTGGAGCACCAGACGGTGACGTCTCCGGCCGTGGCGCCGTCATGCCAGACGGCGTGGGGGAAATCGCCGGCGCGGCGCTCCAGATCGGCGAAGACCCGGTAGCGGCCTTCCGCCTTCAGCCGCGCCAGGGCCTGGGTGAAGAAATCGTCGTAATTCATGCTCGCTCTCGAAACGTCCCGATCGGCGCCTAAACTCTCCGGCTCCCCCGCGCCGGATCGCGGCGGGACCCTAACATAGGATCGCGCCGCCCGCACCCGTCGCGCGGCGGCGACAAGCCAGCTTAGCCGATACTTTCCCCGTCGTCGGTCAATATCGCGTTAACTCTACACGGAAAGGTTGTCTTTCCCGGTCAGATCAATCCGCGCTGGCGGGCCTCGGCCTCGGTATCGGCCAACGCTTCGGCGAAGCGGGCGAGGAGCATGTCGGTCTCCCCGGCATCGATCACCAGCGGCGGACAAAGCGCCACCGTGTCGCCGATGGCGCGGACGATCAGCCCGTGCGCCAGGGCACGGTTCTGGAGGAAGGCGGGGATGCCCTCGGCCGGTGCGAAGGTCTGGCGGGCCGCCTTGTCGCGCACCAGCTCGACCCCGGCGACCAGCCCGACGCCGCGCACCTCGCCGACCAGGGGCGATCCGGCAAGGGCCGCGAGCCCGTCCTGGAAGCGCGGCGCGAGGGTCCGCACATGGCCAAGGATGTCGCGGTCCTCGTAGATGTTCAGCGTCTCCAGGGCGACCGCCGCGCAGACCGGGTGTCCGGCATAGGTCACGCCATGGCCGAAGATGCCGATCTCCGCGCTTTTCGACGCGATCGCGTCATAGATGTCGGGCGAGATCAGCAGCGCCGACATGGGCAGATAGGCCGAGGTCAGCGCCTTGGCGACCGACACCATGTCCGGCACCAGCCCGTAGGTCTCGCTGCCGAACATGTTGCCGGTGCGGCCGAAGCCGCAGATCACCTCGTCGGCGATCAAGAGAACGTCGTGGGCGCGCAGGACCTTCTGGACCTTGTCGAAATAGGTCGCTGGCGGCGGGATGACCCCGCCGGCGCCCATCACCGGCTCGGCGATGAAGGCGGCGACCGTGTCCGGGCCCTCGGCGCGGATCAGCTTGTCCAGATTGTCGGCCAGGCGGGTCGCGTAGGCGTCCTCGGTCTCGCCGTCGGCGGCACCGCGATAATAGTAGGGGCAGTCGGTCCGCAGGATGCGGTCGATGGGCAGGTCGAACGCCTGATGGTTGGTCGGCAGCCCGGTCAGCGACGCCGCGGCCACGGTAACGCCGTGATAGGCGCGCTCGCGGGCGACGATCTTCTTCTTTTCGGGGCGGCCCCGGGCGTTGTTGTAATACCAGACCAGCTTGACCGCCGAATCGTTCGCCTCGGAGCCGGAATTGGCGAACAGGGCGTGGGACATCGGCCCCGCGGGCGAGGGCGGCGCCATCGCGCACAGCCGCTCGGCGAGCTCGATCCCCGGCCGGTGCGAGCGGTGGCTGAAGCCATGGGCGAAGGACAGCGTCCGCATGGTCTCGGTCGCGGCGGCGACCAGGCGCTCCTCGCCATAGCCCAGCGACACGCACCACAGGCCGGCCATGCCTTCCAGATAGGTCCGGCCCGAATCGTCGCGGATGAAGACGCCCTCGCCGCCGGTGACGATCAGCGGCCCGTCCTTTTCGTGGCGGCGGAAATCCGTATAGGGATGCAGGAAATGCGCGATGTCCCGCGCCGCGTCCGATTTCGCTCCTCGCGCCATCTTTTCGCTCTCCTCGGCGTCGCTGCCGTCGGACCTTCTTAGAGGGTTTTCCCTTCCGGTTGAAGTCCCGGGAGTCCAAGGGCGTGCGCCCCTGTCCGGGATTCTGTCCACAGACTTATCCCAAGGGTTTGGGAAGGTCACGCATAGATATCCACAAGACTATCTTCATGAAATTGGCGGCGAATATTTATTTTTGGTTGATGGCCGGTGGAGCGCCGTCCTAAATTTCGGTCTTGGGGAGGCAATGGCAATGGGGGGGCGCCGATGCGTGAACGGGAAATCGATCTCGAACGGGTCGTCTCCGATCCCGTCTACCGGCGGCGGATCATCGACTATCTGAACGGCCGCGCCCCGCGGCGCGAGTCGGACTCGGACGAGATTTCCCGGACCATCGAAGCCGCGCCCCGAAGCGTCGCGGCCGGCAACTGACGCCACTGGCAACACCAGCGCGGCCCAAGGAAGGTCGGCCCAAGGAAGGTCGGGCCTTTCAGTCGCGGCCGTAACTGTCCTCCAGGCGGACGATGTCGTCCTCGCCCAGATAGTCGCCCGACTGGACCTCGATCAATTGCAACGGTTCCTTGCCGATATTCTCCAGCCGATGGACGACGCCCAGCGGGATGTAGGTCGATTCGTTCTCCTTGAGGACGATCTCGTCCTCGCCGCGGGTGACCTTGGCGGTGCCGCTGACCACCACCCAATGCTCGGCCCGGCGATGATGCTTCTGCAAGGATAGCCGCCCGCCCGGCTTGACGACGATGCGCTTGACCTGGAACCGGTCGCCCCGGTCGACTCCGCGATAGGACCCCCAGGGCCGGTAGACGGTCGAGTGCAGCGCGACCTCGTCGCGGTTGTCGGCCTTCAGCCGCTCGGCGATGGCCCGCACCTCCTGGACCCGGTCCTTGGCGGCGACCAGCACGGCGTCGTCGGTGACCACCACCACCATGTCCTCGACCCCGACCGCTGTCAGCAGGCGCTCGTCGCTGCGCAGATAGCTGTCGCGGGTCTCGTGCGAAACGACGTCGCCGATGGCGACGTTGCCGGCCGCGTCCTTGGCGCCGATCTCCCACAAGGCCGACCAGGAGCCGACATCGCTCCAGCCCATGTCGGCCGGGACCATGGCGGCGGCCTCGGTATGTTCCATGACCGCGTAATCGACCGATTCCGACGGCGCGCCGGCGAAGGCGTCCGCGTCCAGGCGCAGGAAGTCCAGGTCGCGCCGGCCCTGGGCGATGGCGGCGCGGCAGGCGGCCACCATGTCGGACTGCAGCCGCTCCAGCTCCTTCAGGTACGCCGCCGCCTGGAACAGGAACATGCCGCTGTTCCAGAAATAGCCGCCCTCGGCCAGATAGCCCTCGGCGGTGTCCCGGTCGGGCTTCTCGACGAACCGCTCGACCCAGGCGCAGCCCGACGCGCCGTCCATCTCGGCGCCCGCGCGGATGTAGCCATAGCCGGTCTCGGGCGCGGTCGGCTTGATCCCGAACGTGACCAGGGCGCCGCGCCGGGCGGCGGCGGCGCCGGCGGCGACGGCGGCGTGGAAGGCGTCCGTATCGCCGATGACATGATCCGACGGCAGCACCAGAATCAGCGCCGCCGGGTCGGTTTCCAGCAGCACCAGGGCGGCGGCGGCCACCGCCGGCGCCGTGTTGCGCCCCACCGGCTCCAGCAGGATGTCCTGGGGGACGATGTCCAGGGCGCGCAGCTGCTCGGCGACGATGAAGCGATGGGCGTCGTTGCAGACGATCAGCGGCGGCCCGTACTCGGCGCGGCCGGCAAACCGGCGCGCGGTCTCCTGGAGCATGGTGTTGTCGGCGGCGAGCGGCAGCAGTTGCTTCGGATACAGGCTGCGCGAGACCGGCCACAGGCGCGTGCCCGAACCGCCGGAAAGGATCACCGGATGGATGGGCGCCCTGGGGCTTTCGTCTTCGCGCATGTTTTGCTCCGCCGCTGCTGGTCCGACGGGCATAGCCCATCTGGGGCGGCCTGCCAATCTTTGGCGCGGCGGGAAGTGGCCGCGACGGCGCGGCTCGTCTAGACTGGCGGGAAAGGATAACCGGCAACGGAGGAAACGTCCCGTGAGCGAGGCAACCGGCGCAACGGCCGACAAACCCCTGCCGATGGCGGGAATCCGGGTGCTCGACGCCGCCACCTTCCAGGCGGCGCCCTTCTGCGCCACGATCCTGGGCGAGTTCGGCGCCGAGGTGATCAAGATCGAACAGCCCGGCGCCGGCGATCCGCTGCGCGCCTATGGCACCATCGACCCGTGCGGCGACAGCTATATCTGGCTGAGCGAGGCCCGCAACAAGAAGTCGATCACCCTCAATCTGCGGGACCCGAAGGGGAAGGAGATCTTCAAGCGCCTGGCCGGGCGCTGCGACGTGCTGTGCGAGAATTTCCGCCCCGGCACGTTGGAGAAATGGGGACTCGGCTACGAAACGCTGCGCGCCGATCATCCCGGCCTGGTCATGCTTCGGGTTTCGGCCTACGGCCAGACCGGCCCCGACAAGGACAAGCCCGGCTTCGCCCGGATCGCCCATGCCTTCAGCGGCGTCAGCTACCTGAACGGCGACCCCGACCGGCCGCCGGCCTCGCCGGGCATTCCGGCCCTGGGGGACTATTTGGGCGGCCTGTACGGGGCGCTGGGGGTCCTGCTCGCGCTGCGCGCCCGCGAACAGAACGGCGAGGGCCAATATATCGATGTCAGCCTCTACGAGCCGATCTTCCGCATGCTGGACGAGGTGGCGCCGGTCTATGCCAAGCGGGGCATCGTCCGCGAACGGATGGGCGCGGACATGGCGCTGGCCTGTCCCCACAGCCACTACCCGACCGCCGACGGCAAATGGGTGGCGATTTCCTGTTCCAGCGACAAGATGTTCGAGCGCCTCGCCGGGCTGATGGGGCGGCCCGAGCTCGCCGCCGCCGACGCCTATGGCAAGACCGCGGCGCGGCTGGCGGCTCGGGACGAGATGAACCGCCTGGTCGGCGACTGGACGGCGGGCCTCGACCGCGACGAGGTTCTGCGCCTGTGCGACGCCGCCGACATGCCGGCCGGGCCGGTTTATTCGATCGCCGACATCTTCGCCGATCCGCAATATGCGGCGCGCGGCGATTTGCTGAAGATCCTCGATCCGCGCGCCGGCGAGTTGGTCGTGCCCGGCGTGTTTCCGGTCCTGTCCGAGACCCCGGGCCGGCTCGACCATGCGGGGCCGGCCCTGGGCGCCCAGAATGACGATGTCTATGGCGGGCTGTTGGGCATGGGCGCCGACGACATCGCCGCGTTGCGCCGGGACGGCGTGATCTGACCCCGGACACCCGCAGGCTGGTCATCGGCTTCGCGGCCGCCGCGACCTTTCCCTTCATCTGGTCGGGCTGGGTGGTGCTGTCGCGCCTGTCGCTGCTGTCCAGCCTGACGCCCTTCGACCTGACCTTCCTGCGCTACGCCCTGCCAGGGCTGATCTTTCTGCCCGTCCTGCTGCGGGGCGGGATCGCCGTCGGCAAGTCTCGGATACTGAAACCCCTGGCGCTCACCGCCCTGGGGGGCGTGCCCTATGCCGCCGTGGCGACGGCCGGGCTCCTGTACGCGCCCGCCGCCCATGGCGCCGTCCTGCTGCCCGGCACCCTGCCGCTGTTCACGGGCTTTCTCGGCTGGGTCGTCCTCAAGGACGGGCTCTCGGCGGGGCGGATCTTCGGCATCTTCCTGATCATCCTCGGCAGCCTGTTCGTCGGCTGGCAGGGGATGGCGCAGACGGTGCCGGGGGAATGGATCGGCCATCTCCTGTTTCTCGCTGCGGCCTTGATCTGGTCGAGCTTCACCGTCCTTCTGCGGCTGTGGGAGGTCTCGCCGATCCGCGCCTCGGCGATCGTCTCGGTGCTGTCGACCGTCCTCTATGCTCCGCCCTATATCTACTTCGCCGGCGACAGCCTGTTGACGGCGCCGGTCTCGGAGGTCGCCTTCCAGGCCGCCTAGCAGGGGCTCGTCGTCGGGATCGGCGGCATGATCGCCTTCATCACCGCCACCGGCGCCCTGGGCGCGGCGCGCGCCTCGGTCTTCGCCGGCGCGGTGCCGGCGCTGGCGACCCTGCTCGCGGTCCCCGTCCTGGGCGAGACCGTCGGCTGGGTCGAGGCGGCGGGAATCGCCGTGGTGTCCTTCGGGATCGTGCGCGCGTCGGGCGGGCGTCTGCGGACGGCGCCGGCCTGATCGCGGGTCAGCCGCCGAAGAAGGCGGTTTCCAGGTGGGCGCCGCGCCGCAAGGCCGCCGCGTCGCCAGCCAGCGCGACCCGCCCGCCGCGCATCACATAGCCGCGTTGGCAAATATCCAGGGCTCGGGCCGCGTTCTGCTCGGCGAGAAGGATGGCGGTCCCGCCGGCGGCGATCTCGCGCAGCTTGGCGAACAGCTCGGCGGTCAGGACCGGCGCCAGCCCCAGGGACGGCTCGTCCAGCAGAAGGACGCGCGGCG
>Ga0070729_10007406_pt1 | contig 10546 bp, 10 predicted proteins | sample tdDd472_FD_66725 | JGI IMG/M metagenome (GOLD analysis project Ga0070729, IMG submission 66725) | Marine sediment microbial communities from the Atlantic coast under amendment with organic carbon and nitrate - tdDd47.2 | ecosystem: Environmental > Aquatic > Marine > Coastal > Sediment | place...
GGGGGAGAACTGCGCGCTCCCGGCTGGAACGACTACGAATCGCGCATGGTGCCCTCGACCGCCTTTTGGAGGTCGGGGAACGTGCGGATGGTCCGTGCCTGCGCGTTCAAGCGGCGAATGATCTGCGCGGAGCGCTCGGCCAGATCGGCGCGCGCACGCTCCGTCGGATCGGGCAGCTCGCGCAGGCGCTCGCGTACGGGTTGCAGCTTCGCCGCAACGCTCTCCAAACGCTCGACGGCCGGTTGCACGGTGTTCCCGTCGACCACGGTCTCGACCACGCTTGCCGCCTCCTCCAGAAGGTCGATCCGCATCTTGCACAGATCGTCCGGGGAGTCCGTGTCGCTTCCCGAAAGAATCGGGAGCAGGATTGTCGCCGCCATCGGCTGCATCGCCCCGACAGCCTACCGAATTCGGGGTACGCGGGTCACCCCCCCGGGCGTATCCGTTTAGTCCTGCTTTGAGACACTCTCGCGCTTGTCGGCCAGAATCTCGCGCAGGACCGGGTCATTCATGATGCGCTTGCCGACGGCCCCCTGGCGAGGCCCCAGCTCCTTGAGTCGCGGACCATACTTCTCGATCAGCTGCTCCTGTTGCGCCGGGGTCATGTCGCCCAGCGCTTCTTTGCGCTGCTCGATGTCCGCGAGCTGCTTGCGAAACTCGACGACCTGCGGAAGCAGCGCGCGCGCGCTCTGCTCGTCGGTGACCTGTTCGAGAACGTCAAGGTAAGCAGCCAGCGTCGCGACCGATTCGGCCGCAAGGGCGTCGTGCGTATCGGGGTTGACCGGCTGGTCCGCCTCCGATCCGCAACCGGCGACGAGGAGCACGAGAGCAAGAAGCGGGATCATCGGGATTCGCATGGGTCCCGCACGGTACCGATCCCTCGGCGGGAATCGAGCTATCCCGACCGGTCCCGCCGAGGACGCCCCTACTTCCCGAGCCGGGCCGCGATCTCCGCCTTGATGCGGCGACTGTCGAGAATCGACTCGATCGACGCTTTGGCCTTCTCGCGGACCCTCGCATTCATCGAGTCCAGCGCAGGAGCGATGTTGGCGATCAACTCCTCACTTCCCAATGAGGTGGCGAGGTCCATCGCGCTCATGGCCGTCCCTGGTTGGTCGGAGCGCAGAAGTCGTTTCACGACGGGGAAGAGGCGCGGAGAAGGGGTGTACAGAACCAGGGGTTTCGCCAGCGCCAGCAGGGTGCGTTCGCCGACCTCCGGATCCTCGTTGAACTCAAGCAGGCGCTTCTCCAGCAGCGGATAGGAGGGCGGGAGTCCGCTTCCGACCATCAACTGCAGGACGCTCGCGTCCGCCTTCCGCCCGATCTCCTCCGCAATCGGCGTCCGCGATTTCCCGCGCAGCATCTGCGCCAACATCATGGCGACGCTGTCGTTGATTCGGCTCGGGTCTTTCGCGAACGTCTTGGCTGCGCGCTCGACGTCCGCCGCTTCCAATTTGAATTTCACGATCCGCCAGGTCTGGAAACTCGCGGCGCGAACCCAAGATTCCAGGGGGAAGAGCTCGGGGCTCGACGCCAGCCACTGCCACTGTCCAAAGGACCGGCCCATATTCGGCAGTGCATCCAGAAGGGCGGCGGCGACCCGCTCCCGTTCCGCCTGGAGTGACTTCACGGCGCGCGTCCTGTGAACGTACTCAGCCGCGCGGTAGGCCAACGTCGAGCTCGCGTCCGTAGGCAACTTGGCGAAGAGTGCGGGGAGCAAAGGAAACAGCACGCGCGAAGCGTAGGTGCGGCCGGGCTCCTCGACATTTCGATTCGTGGCCGGAAACAACCGAGTCAGGGTCGTGAAGCGGTTGCCATCTTTCTTGTTCGCGACGGCGACCGCGGTCGCCATCAGCGCCGCCCGTGCCTCGCCCTCCGGGATGCGTGTGGCCAGCGTTTGGAAGAAATGGGGGTAGCTGAACGGCCCGCCCATCCACGGGGACAGGGTCGGCCACAGTTGCGCGACGGCACGCAGGTACTCGCTTGTTGCCTTGGGGTTCTCGACAGACCGCGCAACCGTTTGCGGAACGTCCCGGCTCGAGTCCGACGTGGCAATCATTCCGGCCAACACCGTCCGGATCAGGGCGACGTCTTCAGCCCTCTCGAATCCCAGCAGCGGCTGGATCGGCTCACTGCCGAACAGCTTCTGACTTTGCTCGACAATGCGTTGGCCATCTGCCTCCGGCAGCGCAACGATCACCGTGCGAAGAAACGTCATGATCGGCAACGGACTCCAGTCACTCCAATTGTCCGTCCCTCGAATCTGCTTCTCCCAGCGCTGCAGGATCGACAGATAGGCGCGAGCATCGACCGACTTGCCGACCTCCGGGTCGATCGAATCGGCAAGGGCGACGGCCAGCCCGTCCACCAAGGCCTTTGCCGCGAACTTGGGATCGGCCTCGGCTGCGTCCAGGACCGCCGTGAGCGCCTGCAGCCGAACCGCTGCAGGAACGTGAGATGCGTAGGTACCGACCTGGCCACCGCTGTAGTCCGGCTTCCGGAGCAGGCAATAGACGATGAACATGTCCGCCGGCTTCTTCGTTTCCTTCCGGGCCAGCCAGTAGCCGTAGTATTGGGCCGCCGTTACTTGCAGCGCCGGACGACCGTTCCGCATCCACTCCAGCACAAGCTTCTCGCTCTCGACCCTGTCGCTGCGGCCAGCGAGCATCCCGGCCGCGGCCAACTCGAGCCCGGGCTGGTCCGCGACCCACCGAATGAACTCCATCGAGAAAACCACGGCGTGCCTCAGGCGCTCCAGCTCTCCCTTGCGCTGGCCTTTCGGAAGCTTGCGAAGCGTCGCCTCCAGCTGGGCGATCTGCTCCGGGTTGCGCTTGGCGAACTCGGCAAGCGCAAATCCACCACCGTGGCGAGCGGGGTCCCACAGCTCCAGCAGGTCGGGAACACCCATGCGTGCCAGGATCTGAAACGCATGCCAGCTCAAGTCGCGGTCTTCGTGCTGCAGCAGTTGGCGGACGTACGGGATCGTGCGCGGCCCCAGAACCTCGAACTCGCGATAGACGAGTTGGCCCCGCCTTCGCGCACCCCCGCTGTAGCTCAGGGCGAGCTTCATCGTGAGTGCCTGGAGGTTCGTTTCCAGCGCCGTTCCGAGCTTCACATCCTCGATCGCCTTGCGGTATTCGTCGACCTGCGCGCGAAGGTCCTTGGGCAGCCCCTCCACCGCAGCGAGCGCGGCCAGACGGGCGCGCGCTTCATCGGAACGGCCGAGTAGCACGCACGTCACCGCAAATCGGAACTCGGTCTGCCGGCGCAGTCGATCGGGGAGTTTCGGCGCATCGAGGAGTTCGAGATAGGAGCGTGCCGCCTCGGCGGGCTTGCCTTCGATCACTTCGAGCACGTACGCATCGTGGTAGCGCTTGGATAACAGTTCGTCCTGCGCCACCGCGGGGAGCGCGAACAGGAGGGTGATGAGAGTGAATCGCATGCCCGTCACTTTGCCTTCCGACCTACGAGTCCGGGTCGCCGTCTCGTCCGCGTTTTGTCGGCGAACGGTCAAAGCGATAGCCCACGCCGCGTACGCTCGCGAAGTGCTCGCCCCCCAACTTCTTGCGCAGCGCCATCACGCCGTTGTCGACGACGCGGCTCACGGCATCGACTTCCGCGCCCCACACCCCCGCCAGCAACTCCGTGCGTGAGAGCGCCTTGCCCTCGTGCGTCGCGAAGAACCGAAGCAGGTCGAACTCCTGCGGCGAAAGACGCAGGTCCACCCCATCGCGCACAACACGCCGAGCCACGAAATCGGCGGAGACCGTTCCGAAGTGCAGCATGTCCTTCGAAGTCAGACCGCGTTCGCGATCCCACGCGCGCAGCCGTGCGTCGACGCGCGCCAACAGCTCGCGCAGGCCGAACGGCTTCACGATGTAGTCGTCCGCGCCGAGCTCCAGCCCCTTCACGCGATCCTGCTCCAGCCCCCGCGCGGTCAGGCAAAGCACCGGCGTCTCCACGCCGTCCGCACGCAGGCGCTGCAGGACGTCGAACCCGTCCATTCCCGGGAGCATCAGGTCGAGCAGAATCAGGTCGGGGTCCTCTGTCAGTCCGGCGTGCAGCCCCTTCACGCCGTCCGGCGCCTCGATCACGCGATAGCCTTCCGCCTCCAGAGCGTCGCGCAGCCCTTCCCGAATCGAGGTCTCGTCTTCGACAAGCAGGATCGTGGACTCACGCACGTTCACCTCCGGGGAGGCGCAGCTCGAAACAGGCGCCGGGCTCATCGTTGCGGTACTCCACCGATCCCCCCATGCCTTCCATCAGCTCTTTGACGAGCGACAGTCCCAACCCCGTGCCCGCGATGCCGTCGATTCGCGATCCTCGCACGTAGCGCCGGAAGAGTCGACCGCGTTCGCTGGCGGGCACCCCCGGTCCGTCGTCCTTGACGCGCACAACAACGCCCGACCACGCGACTCGAATCGACGTGCCCGGCTTGGTGTACTTGCCCGCGTTGTCGAGGAGATTTGTCAGGCAGCGCTGGAAGGCACTCGAATCGACATGGACTGACGCGTCCGTGTCGCCTTCGCAGGTAAGGTCGTCCGATCGATCCGGGTAAAGCTGCCGGAACTCCGCCACGCACGGTTGAATCAGATCGTCCATCCGCCGCGTTTCCGGCTCGTAGACTCGCTGACCGCGATCCAGTCGCGACAAGTCGAGCAGGTTCGCCAGTAGCTCGCTCGCTCGCGCCGCCTCGCGCTCCAACACCCGGAGGTACTTTTCCTCGCGGTCGGCGCGGCGCTTGGGCGACGCGAGCAGCTCCGCGTGCAGGCGCACGGAGGTCAAGGGCGTGCGCAAGTCGTGCGCGATCTCCGTTAGGAATCGCGCGCGCGCCTCATCGAGCTGGCGACGACGACGCATGGTTAGCGCGAGGGCCGAGAGCACGGCGAGATAGACCGCCGTCACCGCCAGCGCCGGCCGAAACCACCTCGCGTAGCGAGGCACGTTCCACCAGGATCGACCGCGCCGCGCTTCCAAAGAAAACGTCCCCCTCACAGGCGCATCGATTTCGGCCGACCAAAGCGCAGCCGCCGACGGACGATCCCCGTAGGCGACCGTCACCAGCTCCCCCATGGTGCGGCGACACAGCCCAAACGGTTGATCGGGCGGCCAGAACCGTAGCTCGAACCGATCCCCGATATTGAGGCGAAACACCCGCCCAAGAGGCGTTCTGTGCAGCCCTTCGACGGTGGGAATGCCGTGCACTTGGAGGTAGGCCATCTGACGCAGCGCATCGCGCGCAGCCGAGCGTGACTCGGGGAAGTGTGTGTCCGCGGGAAGCCGGTCCAGCAGGTAGAGCACCGTACCCGCCGGAAGCGTCGCGACGCGCAACGCATCGAGCGACGGATTGCGGTAGAGCGCCGCGAACCGATGACGGTCACTCCTGGACGTCGGAGGGTCCAGCACCGCCGCGGGCGTCCCGCCCTCCAGTTCGGAGCGCGTCTCGGAATCGGCCAGCTCCCCTGCACCCGCACCCTGCGGGTAAGGATCCTGGAACTGCCACTCATAAGTGCGACCGGTCGAGTCGGGCAAACTCATGGTGTATGCGCCCGTGAGGCGGTAGACGCGAAGCACGCGCGACCGATTCAGATCCACGTGAAAGTAGTGGCCCTGATCACCCTCAAGCGAGCGGGAGACCCACGTTCGCGCCGCTGCGATTTCCCGCCTCAGATCCGCGCGGTAGGCCCGCTCCGCCCAAGTCGCATACGCGACGGCGGCCAGCACCGGAGCCAGAAACAGGACAACGAGCGGCCACTCGGCGGGAACACGGCGCACGCACGCAACCTACCGGCCGCAGCCGCGGGAGTGTCGGCGAATTGTCAGCCCCCCCCCTCCCGGGCCCACTCCCTTTCCCTATGTGAATAATGGTTTTCGATGTCGCAGCAAAACGCCTTCTCCCGTGTTCTCCTCAAACTCTCCGGCGAGGCGCTGATGGGAGATCAGGGGTACGGACTCGACGCAGCCAAGGTCGAAGGGATCGCGACGGAGCTGCAGGAACTGCACGCGAGCAAAGTCGAGCTGGCCATCGTGGTCGGCGGCGGCAACATCTTTCGCGGGCTCTCCGCCAGCGAGCGTGGGATGGATCGCGTGGCGGCAGACCACATGGGCATGCTGGCCACGGTCATCAACGCGCTCGCGCTGCAGGATGCGATCGAGAAGGCCGGGCTGCCGACCCGCGTGATGAGTGCGATCGAGATGCGCGAGGTCGCGGAACCGTTCATTCGGCGGCGCGCGATCCGTCACCTGGAACGAGGCGACGTCGTCATCTTCGCGGCGGGTACGGGCAACCCCTACTTCACGACCGACACCGCGGCCGCGTTGCGCGCAAACGAGATCGGCGCCGAGGCGTTCCTGAAGGCCACGCAAGTCGAGGGCATCTACTCCGAGGATCCGCGCAAGAACCCCGATGCGAAATTCCTGGCGGAGCTGACCTATCAGGAGTGCATCGAGCAGCGCATTCAGGTCATGGACCAGACCGCGTTCAGCCTGTGCTACGACAACCGCATGCCGATCCACGTGTTCAACCTGCACACGCGAGGGAACATCCTCCGCGTGGTGCGCGGCGAGCGCGTCGGCACCGTGGTTCGCTAGTCGCTAGTCACTCAGACTGGCAAGATCCGGCGTCGGGTGGTGGTCGCCGGACCAGTCGTGGTCCGAACCCAGACCGTTGTCGCCCGTATGGGTGAACGTGACGACGCGATAGCCTGCACCCGGCCCCGGAAGTTCCGACTTCGGGATGACGAACACAAGCGCGTCGGCCACCTGGATGATGCGCACCGCCGAAGCCAGCTCATTTCCGTCCGAGTCGATGAGGCTGGCGCTCCAGCCGTCCCCGGGGACGAAGTCGAGCAGGTACCAGCGATCGGTGCCCTGGAACGGGTCGTTCGCCTGCTGCGCAGCGGGGGCGTAGTTATTGCCCGTCTGGCCGTCCGAGTCGGCGGCCACCGCGAAGCGCCAATGGCGTGAGCTGTCGATCAGGTCGAATGATCCGTCCAGGCCGACGAAGATCATGCGGTAGTCGCCGGTCGGCATCGCCGCAGGGGTCGTTGCTTCGTAAACGGTGCCGTTCGAGTGCGAGCCGATCGAGAACGCTGCGCTCCCGCCGGTAAACGCAGCATCGAGATCGTCCGCATCGAGGTTCACCTCAAGCGAGCCGTAGTAACCGATCTGGCTCAACGAAATGTCCGGAATGCGATCGGGCACGCTGACGTCGCCGTGGCGCACCGCTTCGCCGTAGTTCACGAGCGCGATGCGGCTGGCGAGTGCTTCCTGCACCGACGGATCGGCTAGGAGCGTCAGGAGGGCGCCGACCGTCGGCTCCTCGTCGTCGCAGACGTTGCGCACGATCAAGTCCGCCGTGGCGGATCGTCCGGGCACGCCCTGGTCGCCGACGAAGTACGTGCGCATCTGGAATTCCTGCACGAAGAAGTCGCAGTCGCTCGCGAAGATTTCGACCGTCGTCACCTCGCCCGACGCCAGCGTCCCCGTGGCGGGGTTGGCCGACAGCTTGGTGTCGGTTTCGGGGAGGAACTGAAACGTCACCGGATCGGAATCGCCGGAGCCCGTGTGGCGGATCGTCACGATGGTGACGCGCTGGTTGTTGCCGTTGGCGGGGTCGCAGCAGAAGCGACCGCCGAGCGCGATCTCGAGATCAATCGCCTCGCCAATCGCTGTGTCGTCGGGGATCTGATCGCCCTTCTGGTCGTCCTTGAAGATCTCGTCGAGGCCGCGCTCGATGAGCGGCGCGATCAGGGACGCCGCCCCGCATCCGGGAAGCCCGATCAATGCGAGCATCAGTACGATCCCGGTCAGTTTCATGGTGTGAGTCATCTCGTGTACAGCCCTTCTCTCCAGTGGTTCGGCCAACGGACCATAGAAGAGGAGAATAAGAGGTTCAATTCCTGAATCCTAACGGTGACCGAACGGTGGCAAACCGCGTCGATTTGAGCCGCGCAACCGGTAAAAGATCACCATTTTCGCGCTTTTGTGGCCCGTCGGCGTTTCGTGGCGGACTTGGATAGCATCGGTTCCATGAGCGCGATCAAGATCTCCGAGCTCCTGGGCGACGGCATTGGTCCGGAGCTGCGCGACGCCGTCCACCAGGTGGCCGACGTCCTCCCGATCGAACTCGAATTCCAGCCGATCGACCTGAGTATCGAGAACCGGCGCATCGCTGGTGTGTCGGTTTACGACGACGCGGTCGAATCGATGCGCGCCAATAGGCTCGCGCTCAAGTACCCCACCATCACCGAGGCGGAGTCGCCCAACGCGGTCCTGCGCACGCGCCTCGATTTCTCGGTGATCCACCGTCCGGTGCGCTCGATCGAGGGCATCGACTCGAACTTCAAGCACAACGTGCATGTCGAGATCGTGCGGGTCGCGACGGGCGGCACCTACGACGATCCGGGCAAGATGATCGGACGCGACAGCGCCGTTTCGCTGCGCATCGTCGAACGGCAGCCGGTGTTCAACGCCGCGCACTTCGCGTTCCAGCTGGCACGCAAGCGCGGCTTCACCGTCACGTCGACGAGCAAGCACACGATCCAGCGCGTCACAGACGGGTTCTTCGAGTCGATCACGCGCGACGTGAAGCTCGACTACAAGGACGTGCATCACAAGGTCGAGTTGTTCGATGCGCTGCTGGCGAAGCTGATCCTGCACCCCGAGGACTTCCAGGTCGTGCTGTGCCTCAACGAGTACGGCGACTTCCTTTCGGACATGGCGTGCGGGCTCGTGGGCAGCCTCGGAACCGGAGCGAGCGCGAACTACTCGTTCAACAGTGACGGGCATGTCGAGGTCGCGATGTTCGATCCCGCCGGGGGCACAGCACCCGACATCGCCGGGGAAGACAAGGCGAACCCGACCGCGGTGCTGCTCGCGTTCGGAATGCTGCTCGACCACATCGATCGGCGCGACCTGGGCCGGCCGCTGCGTCGCGCGATCTTCGAGCTGATCGAGAATGGCCAGTGCACCGCCGATCTCCGTGGCGCGCTTTCGTGCTCGGCTTTCGCGGAGGCCGTCGCCGCCAACGTCCAGGCGCGCATCGCCGCGGAGAGCTAGCCACCGAGGCCTAGCCGCCGAGAGCGAAGACGGCGGGATACTCCGTCGCCCCGATGCGCCCGAGGTCGTTCGAGGTCGGATCGACCATCGAGGCGTGGATGCCGATGCTCGTGATCCGACCGATCACCGGCAAGTCCATCGTGCGCAGATGACGGAGCGTAGCCTCGAGCTCGCCTTCGTCGAGAAAGATGCTCTGGGTGCAGTGCGGAACCCACGAATCCGGCATGTAATGCGGATCGGAATCGGCGAAGAACGAGCCGAGCCGCGCGTGTACGCTCGCGTGCAATTCGAGGAGGGCTCGCGTCGCTACCGGGAGCAGGATGACGGTCCCCTGCGGTCCCGGAAAGCTGCCCAGGACGCTAAGCGTGACAGGCAGCGGTGCGAACTCCGACGCGAGCGCTGCCAGCGCATCGGGCGCGTCCTCGTGCATGTCGGATCCGAGCAGTACGGATACATGCGGCCGCATGCCCCAATGCAGCAACGGGGACGGGAGGCCGGCGTCCCGCATGCGACGACGTTCGCCCTGCAGGACCTGTTCGGTCGCCTCGTCGAAGAACAGCTCGATGGAATGGCGCTTTACACGCATTACCCGGAGCGGGCGTTCTTGACGATCGTGCGGAGGTCGTCGAAGCAGTTCCGCACCACCTTCATCTGGTCGTCCGTCAGGATCGGATCCAGCTTCGCTTCGGTATCGGACCGCACCTTCTTCAGATCCTTCTTGAGCTGCATCGCGGTACTCAGGCTCTTCCCGCTGTCGCGCGCTTTGAGTGCCGCTTTCAGAACCCCCTCGCGCATCTCGGCAACGATCGGCCGCGTCGCGTGGTACTGCTCCTGCGTGAGTTTGAGTTGGTCAGGCAGTTGCGCGATCCGCGCGCGAACGTTGTTGCGCAGCGCGGTCTTCTGTTCGACGGTGAGTTCGGGGGGCGCGCTGCAAGCGACGAGCGCGAGGAGGAGGAGCATCGGACGCATGTCCGGATCTTAGCGATCCCTTCCTACCGCGTCGCGGAAAAGTGCGGCACCGCTGACGCACCCAGCACAACTTAAACCTTTACCGGATAACGACCTAAGCGCGCCAAGTCACTTGATAGGCGCATGCTGGTGGTAGTCGTGGCAGGTGACGCAGCGGCGGGAGGCGCCGCCGCGGCGGTGGCAGTCGCGGCAGTTGGCGATACCCGGCAGGCGGAGATCCATCGAGGACTCGCTGTTCTCGATCTCGTGGCAGGACGAACACGCCTGCGAGGCGTGCGGCCGATGGTCGAAGCGCGACTTCGGGAGCCAACGGTCCGGGATCTCGGGGACGCGGACCTTGCCCTCCTCGAGCGTATGGCACACCAGGCAGCCGCGTTTGCGCCCCGGTTCCAGCAGCCCCTTGAGCGCACGGCCGGTGCGTCGCACGAGCGTCTCGGCCCAGTCGGGGGTTTCGCTCGTCCCTAAACCTTCCCGCTTCGCGATCGAGTTGTCGTTGCGCATCTGGAACAGATAGGCG
>Ga0070729_10007407_pt1 | contig 10544 bp, 11 predicted proteins | sample tdDd472_FD_66725 | JGI IMG/M metagenome (GOLD analysis project Ga0070729, IMG submission 66725) | Marine sediment microbial communities from the Atlantic coast under amendment with organic carbon and nitrate - tdDd47.2 | ecosystem: Environmental > Aquatic > Marine > Coastal > Sediment | place...
TCGCCGCCGGCAGCGGCCGGGCCTTCCTCCAGCTGGCGGGGCAGGAGGGAGAGTGGGATTCGTCGTGGACAGCGGACCGCCTGGCGTCGGAGCTCGCGGCGCAACACGCTCCGCAGGAAAACCTCCATGCCCGGATCCGTGCCGAGGCGTGGCATCAAGGGCAGGCCGCGCTGATCCACCGCGACGACTTCCCGGGTGCGGACCTCTGGCGCGCCTGACCGTCACGGGATACTCTTCTTCCATGCCGATCGATCAGGAACTGCTCGACATCCTCGTCTGCCCGGAATCGCATCAGCCCGTGACGATGGCGGATGCGGACCTCATCGCGAGCGTAAATGGGCGCATCAAGGCGGGTGGCCAGAAAAACCACCAGGGCACGATGCTCTCCGACGCGATCGCCGAGGGCCTCGTGCGCGAAGACGGGAAGTGCCTCTACATCATCGACGATGGCATTCCGAACATGCTCATCGACGAGCGCATCGACCTGTAGCGCCTCATGCATGGGTTGGGGCGCCCATGCATCAGCAATATGGGGCGCCCAGCCAGCAGAAACTCAGAAGACCTGGATGACTTCCTTTACCCAGGGAGCCTTCTCCTTGAGGAAGTTCTCGATTCCATGCTTGAGCGTCAGGGTTGACGACGGGCAGCCACCGCACGCGCCTGCGAAACGAAGCTGCACGATGCCTTCGTCGTCGACGTCGATCAGTTCGCAGTCGCCACCGTCACCCTGCAGGTAAGGACGGATCTCATCGATCAGCGGCTTGACGATTTCGACGGCATCTTCCGGCACGACTTGGTTCATGCCGTAATTTTAGCAGCCACTCTGCGGGCTGGCACGAACGGCGTCGGGCGGCCATCATGACGTCGATGTTCGCGCGCGCCAGTGGGCTTCTGATCCACATCACCTCCCTCCCGGGGGGCAGGCTCGGCCCCGCCGCGGACGAATTTGTCCAATTCTGCGAAGCCGCCGGTCAGCGCTGGTGGCAACTCCTCCCGTTGGGCCCGCCCGGCTACGGCGAATCCCCCTACGCCGCGCTGAGCGCCTTCGCCGGCAACGAAGCCCTGCTCCCCGCTCCCCGCACCCCTCACCCCCGATGGACGAAGCGCCCGCGCTGGCTCCGCGACTACACGTTGTTCCGGGCACTCAAGGACAACTACGGTCAACGTCCCTGGTGGCAATGGCCGCGTGCGCTGAGGGACCGCGAACCGGAGGCGCTGCGGCGGGCGCGGGATCGGCACGCCGAACGCATCCGCCACTACGAAGAGGAGCAGTGCCGGTTCGATCATGAATGGACCGCGCTCAAGCGACGCGCCAACGACGCGGGCGTTTCGCTGATGGGCGACATCCCCCTGTTCGTCGCGCGCGATTCGGCGGACGTGTGGGCGAAGCGCTCGCTGTTCCGGTTCGACGTGGTGGCCGGTGTGCCGCCCGACTACTTCTCGAGCGAGGGGCAGCTCTGGGGCAACCCGCACTACGCGTGGGCGGCGCACAAGCGGTCGAAGTTCGCGTGGTGGGTGGCGCGCTTCGAGCGGGCGTTCGAGCTGTTCGACGCGGTGCGCATCGATCACTTCCTCGGGCTGCATCGCGTGTGGCAGGTTGCCGGCCGCGCGAAGACTGCGCGCAAGGGAGCGTGGGAGCTGGTGCCGGGGGAGGCGCTGCTGAAGGCTGTGCGCGCGAAGCTGGGGCCGGTGCCGATGGTGGCGGAGAACCTCGGGATCTTGACGGCGGAGGCGGAGGCGTTGCGCGAGCGGTTCGGAATTCCGGGCATGCGCGTGCTGCAGTTCAGCTTTGGCGGCGACCCGTCCGCGCGCCCGTTCTGGAATGCGCAGGACAGTGTTGTCTACACCGGGACCCACGACAACGACACGACGCGCGGGTGGCTGGCGACGGCGAACGGCGACGGCACGCGCGCGCTGCGCTATCTCGGCTGCGAGGCGCGCGATGTTTCGCAGGCGATGGTGCGGTTGGCTTGGCAGTCCGCTTCGAACCTGGCGATTGCGCCCGTCCAGGATGTGCTCGGGTTGGGGACGAAAGCGCGTATGAACGTGCCCGGAACGACCGAGGGCAACTGGAGCTGGCGGCTGCGGCGCGGACAGCTGGATCAGGATTACGCGCGACATTTGAAGGCGTTGACCGAGGACGCAGCGCGGTGAAGCGCATCGTGTTTCTGCCCGACCGCCCGGTCGATCGCGACGGGGACTTGTTCCACGCGCTGGTTTCGGAGTTGGGGCTGGAGCACTGGGTCATCGACGAGGAGCCCGGGCACGACGACGTCGTAGCGTACGTCGGCAAGGAGCGGGCGACCGAGGCGTTCGGGGAGCGCGTGCGTACAGGGCCCTTTCGCGGCGTCTACGTGCTGCCGAGCACGGCGCCCGAGCATCGCGCGAAGTTCTACGAGGGCGTGTGGCGCAACTTCGCGAGCTTCGTACTGGGTCGCGATCTGGCGGTGCGGGACGAGTTCAAGGGGCTGCCGACCGAGGAGATCAAGGCGCGCCTGGATGCCCAGCGCTTCGAATTCGGGCTGTTGGCCGCCAACGTCGCCTACGACATCAACATCGGGTCGATCGTGCGGAGCGCCAACGCGTTCCTCGCGGCGGAGGTGGTGTTGTACGGCCGGCGCAAGGCGGACCTGCGCGGCGCGATGGGCGCGCAGAATTACGAAAACCTCGTCCACGTTGCCGACGCTGGGGAGCTGGACGTGCTGCTCGAAAATCGCGCGTACTCCCTGGTGTGCCTCGAGGACTCGCCGGGAGCCGTGGAGCTTCCGAACTTCGAGTGGCCCGCGCGCCCGCTCCTCGCGTTCGGGCAGGAGGGGCCGGGGTTGCCCGGAGAGGTCCTTGCGCGTGCGGCCCACACCGTCGTGATTCCCCAGTTCGGATCCATGCGCTCGATCAACGTCGGCGTGGCGGCGGGCATCGCGATGTACGACTGGCACGCGAAGCGGGCTAGGATGAACCCGTGATCAACGAGCACTGCCCGCACTGCGAGAACGACTGCGTGTCGAACACGCGCAAGCTGTTCCTCTTGCCGGGCACCACCACACCCTGCCGCAGCTGCGGAGAGCGCGTCAGCGTGCCGATCTACGCGATCGTCTCCGTGTTCCCGCTCCTGATGGCATACATGATCATCGTCCATGCTCCCGAAGGTGCGCTTAACATGCGTCTCGGCATCGCCGGCGTCCTGATGGGCTTCGCCGCCTACTATCAGGTCTACCTGCTCCCCCTCGTCGCTCGCTAGCGCGCACCGCGGGTGGGTCAGCGGACCTTGCGGCGACGGTTCTTGAGGAAGTCGACGAGGACGAACCCTTCGAGGCGCGCGCTTTCGGCGAAGTAGGCGCGGCCGCGGTTGACCTCGGTAAACTCTTCGACGAATCCGCGCAGGTACGGATCGCCGGTCAGCATGAAGGTCGTGATCGGGATGTTCTTGCGCCGGCAGCGCGCGGCTTCGTCGAGCGTCTTCGCAACGACCTTCTGGTCGAGCCCGTACGGGTTCTTGTACAGCTGCCCGTCCTCATGGATGCACGACGGTTTGCCATCCGTGATCATGATGATCTGCTTGTTGGCCGCCTTGCGCCGCTTCAGGATTTCCTGCGCGGTGATGAGGCCGGCGCGCGTGTTGGTGTGGAACGGTCCGTTGCTGATGTAGGGCAGCTGCGTCAACGGAACGACGTGCGCCTCGTCGCCGAACAGGATGATGTCGATCGTGTCCTTCTTGAACTTCGACGTGATCAGTTCGGTGAGCGCCAGCGCCACACGTTTGGCCGGCGTGATCCGATCTTCCCCGTACAGCGTCATCGAATGGCTGATGTCGATCAGTAGTGCGGTCGCAACCGAGCTCTGGAACTCGCGCTCGCGCACCTCGAGATCGCGTTCCTCCAGGTGCCCTTCGCCCGCCGTGCGACCGAGCCAGTTCGACAGCGTCTTGTTGACGTCGAGCAAATCCGTCGTGTCGCCGAACTGGTACGAGCGTGTCTCGTCGGTGGCTTCTCCGGCGCCGCCGGCATGGGGCGTCCGATGGTCGCCGACGCCGCGCGCCGCAAGCTTCGCAAAGATGTCGTGCAGCATCTGCTTGCGTATCGCCCGCTCGCCCTTGCGCGTGAGCTCCAGCTGACCCGCGGTTCCGCGACGTACCTCACCCTTCTGCTGAATCAGCTCGCGGAACTGCTCCGGTCCGAAGTCGTCGCGCCACAGCCCGTAGCGCTCACCCACCTCATCGAGGTAGTCGAGCGACTTCTCGACGTCCCCATCGAAAATCACGAGCAGCTGTCGGAACAGCGACATCAACTGCCGAATCAACTCCGGCAGCGAATTCGGCCGACCGTAGCGCCAGTACACGGCTACATTCCCTTGAACATGTCTTTGAGCATGTCGCTGTAGTCGAACCCGTCTTCGCTCCGCTCCTTCGCCAGCAGCGATGCGCGGTGCAGCCCTTCGAGCACGACCTCGGCGGCCAACGACGCGTCCTTCTCGGCGGGGTCGACGGATGCCGCAACGAGGTCGGCGAGCCCCGGCACCTGCTCCAGCTCCGCGAGCCCTGCATCTTCGTCGGTCACGGAGGCCGAGTTCCCGGCAGCAAACCAGTCGACCATCGGCTTGTAGACGTCCTTTGCTTCCTTGTCGGGATTGCCGCCCTGATACGGCGCCGGGAAGTACCGCGCGAACACCGCCGCGACGCCATCCCCGAGAATGCGATCGGCCACCGCCTCCGGCCCCTCGCGCTCCCCTTCGAATACCAGTTCGATCTTGCCCGTCACCGCGGAGTCTGCCGAAAACAGATCGGCGAGCCTCGCGGTGGTGGAGTCCTGGCCAAGATGCAGCGCTCGGCGCTCCGCGTTCGACACGAGGTTCTCCATCAGCGAAACCGTGAGCCGCACGCTGACGCCGCTGGCCTGATCGACCAACTCGCTTTCGCGCGCCTGAATCGCGACCTCCTCGACCACCTCGCTCAGCATCCGCGGCACATGCACATCGACGGTGTCGCGCTTGGTCCACGCCTCCTGTCCGGTGATCGTGAGCGCGATGTCGAGATCCTTCGGGTAGTGCGTGATCACCTGGCTGGCGATGCGGTCGCGCAGCGGCGTGATGATCGAGCCGCGGTTGGTGTAGTCCTCGGGGTTGGCCGAGAAGACGAGCAGTACGTCGAGCGGGAAGCGCACCGGGAAGCCGCGCAGCTGGACGTCGCGCTCCTCGAGGATGTTGAGCAGGCCGACCTGGATGCGCGGAGAGAGGTCCGGCAATTCGTTGATCGCAAACACGCCGCGGTTGGTGCGCGGGATGATGCCGAAGTGGAGCACGTCCTCGTCGGCCAGGCTCAGCTTGCGCGACGCCGCCTTGATCGGATCGATGTCGCCGAGCAGATCGGAGATCGTCACGTCCGGCGTCGCGAGCTTCTCGCGATAGCGCTCGTCGCGGTCGATCCACGTGATCGGAGCATCGTCGCCGTGCTCTTGGACAAGCCCCTTGCCGCGCCGCGAAATCGGCGCCAGCGGATCGTCGTTCAGCTCGCAGCCCTCGAGGATCGGCATCTGCTCGTCGAGGAAGTTTGTCATCAAGCGCAGCATGCGCGTCTTCGCCTGCCCGCGCAGCCCCAGCAGGATGAAGTCGTGGCGCGAGAGAATCGCGTTCTCGACCTGCGGGATGACGGTCTTGTCGAAGCCGAGAATGCCCGGCCAGCGCTCCTCGGCGCTGCGGCCGCTCTTCAGCGCGGCAACGAGGTTTTCGCGGATCTCGTCGCGGACGCTTCGCGAGCGCCAGCCAGACGCCTTGAGTTCACCGAGTGTGCGGGGGTTCATCGTTGCCATCTTAGATGCAGGGTATTCTGACTCGGTCCGGTCCAGCCCGCATTATTCACACCGACGTGGGGGCAACGGTCCATGGCCCGCGATGTAGTTTTGGACGAGCGCCGAAAGCGTGATCTCACGGATGGACGCGACAGTTCTGGGCGAGGACAGCTTGTCGAGGTCAAGGAGAGAGACCGATGGCGACCCGGAAGGGTCGTCGAGGGCGAACGACGCAGAGATTGGCGAGCTGGTCCGGCCAGAAACCGCGTCGGTGTGAATAATGTGGGCAGATGGAGCCCCTTCTGATGAAAAACCTGTTTCTCGCGCTGGCGTTGCTGGCGACACCGATCCTCGCCCAGGAGCAACCCGAACCCTTTGACCCCGCCTCCATCATGCCCGCCGACACGATCGTGTTCGCGCAGGCTGACGGTGGCGCCGTGGCCGCGAATCTGGCGAAGCTCGACATCGTGCGCGTCGTCTACGGAGAGGCGTTCAAGAGCTTCTTTGAGCCGTTGCGCGCGGAGTTGCCGCCGACGGTCGTCGATCTGACGAATCCGATCTCGATGTGGCTGCCCGGTCAGGCGGCGGTCGGCGTCAGCGGAATCTCCGTGCGACTGCAAAACTTCGATGGCACCTGGGAACGCGTCCGCATCACGCCAGGCAACCCGATCAAGGGTTCGCTCTTCCAAAAGATGATGCGTTCGGCGTGGGTCGACTCGCGCGGGCCGACGATCATCTGGGATCTCGAAGCGATTGCCGTCGTTGAACCCGGCCCCGCCATGCGCGAGGCTCTGAGCGAGTTCCTTGAGAACCCGCCGATGCCGTTGACGCAAAAGGTCGTGCAGCGTGGCGCACGTCAGATCCTGACGCTCAAGTTCGAGCCGTTCGTCGAGGACGACATCTGGATGGCGCCGGAGATCCACGCGGACATGACGGGCGACCGGTGGATCATTGCGACGACCGCGGAACTGCTTGATAAGGCGACGGCGAAGGAGAAGCGCGCTTCGCTGGCGGAGGATGCGCAGTTCGTGGCGGCGCGCAAGCGTCACACGTCCGGCGCGCCCGCCCTGTTCGCCTATGGGGATGCACGGCGGTTCTTGGAGGTCGCGCGGCCGCTGCTGCCGCCCGTTGCGCGCGAGATGGCCGACGACCACGGCATCACCTCGATCAAGTCCTTCGCGATGGGCTGGTCGCTCGTCGAGGGTGGGATGCGGGAGAGCTGGGGCGTGGGCCTGACCGAAAACCCGAAGGGCTTCTGGCGGCTCCTCGATTCGATGCCGACCGGACTGGACTCGATCAAGTGGGCACCGAAGCGCGCCGTAGGCATCGTCGCCACGCGATTCGATGCGGCGCTCTTCATGAAGCGCTTCGATGAGGTCGTGGGCGAGCTGTTCCCGGGAACCGAGAAGATGATTCGCGGCTTATGGGCGCAGGAGTTGCTCGAGCTGGGCATCAACATGGAGGCCGACGTGCTCCCGGCGCTGGGCGACGAGGTCGCGTTGATTGCGATGCCTCCGGGCGGCTTCGGAGTCCCGATTCCTGACCTGTTGTTCGCAGCCAAGGTGCGGGACGAAGCGGCGTTCGGACGCATGATGGGCTCGCTGATCAAGCTGTCGGAACCCCCCGTGGTCCTCAAGGCGACAGAGCCCGTGGATGGCAAGGCGACGTGGCAGATGCAGTGGCCGGTGCCGCCGGGCAAGGTTGATTTCCGGATGCACTCGGGCCACGTGCTTGGTTCGACCAGCCCCATCTGGATGCGTCACTGGACCAGCAAGTGGGATGCGCCGCCGGATTCGTTGGCGAACGACGGTGTGGTGTTCCAGAAGGTCATGAAAGGAATGACGGGCGGCGAAACGGACAGCCTCGCGCTGCTGGTCTACGGCGACCTGCGCGTATACCTGCCGCTCCTGACCGCGTTTGCCGCCGGCACCGGCATGCTCCCGGACGAGCTTTTCAAGACCAAGCCGATGCCCGACCTGCGCAAGATGGGGGATGAGTTCTCCGGGCTGGCCATCGGAATCCGTCGTGACAAGCACGGCGTCGCGTTCGAGTCGTTCGGGCCGACCGGTGGCTTCATCTCGCTCGTCTCCGTTGCGCCGATCATGTTCTGGTCAGTGGGCGCGGCGGAGATTCGAGCTGTCCCGGTCCCGGTGCGCTGACATGGAAGCATTCACGCGAGACCTCCGCGACTTCCTCAAGTTCGACCTCGATGAGGCGGCGCTCGATGCCATGGAGTGGCGCGACTACGGCAAGGGCGTCGAGCTCGCGAAGCTTGAGAAGGGCGCCGAAGCGAGCCTCGTGCTCTACCGCGTCGCCGACGGTGCGCCGCGCGACGGCTTCGCGCGTCACCGCCATCCGGGGGGCGAGGCATACCTCGTCCTGAAGGGCACCATCGCCGACGAGTTCGGCACGTACGAAGCCGGCAGCCTCGTCTGGTTGCCGCCCGACTCGACGCATACGCCCTGGGCCGAGGGTGACACGGTTGTCCTCGTGCTCTGGCCCCGCGGCGTGAAGCTCGCGGACTAGCTCGCGCCCGTCTAACCCCTAATCCGGTAGACGCAGCGCCGCTGTCCGTCGAGTAGGTGCTCGGTGCGCTCGACTTTCACGCCGCGCCCCAGGACGCGTCGGAACAGTTCCATCTCGCCTGCGCAGAGGCCTTGGCAGACTTCGGCGGCGGCACAAATGGGGCAGTGGTTCTCGATCAGCGTGAACGAGCCGTCGGCCTCCTTGCGCGATTCGGCGAGGTAGCCTTCCTCGGTTCGGAGCCGCGCGAGCGCGCGCACGCGACCGCGAAGGTCATCCGGCATGTGCTTGCGATACTCGGCAGCCTGCGCGTTCGTCCGTTCACGGATGAGCTTGTCGATGCCCTCCGGTCCGAACGCCTTGCGCACCGCCTCGATCATCCCGACGGCCAACTCGCCGTGGCTATCCGGAAACCGCGCCGCGCTTGCCTTCGTCAGATCCCAGATCCTGCTCGGGCGTCCGACGCCCTTGGCCTCGTCGCGGTAGTCGACCAAACCGTCATCCATCAGCCCCCCGAGATGCTGGCGGATGGCCACCGGCGTGACATCGAGCCGCTTGGCCAGGTCCGACGACGTCTGGGGCCCCTTGGTCTTGAGCAGGTGGAGGATGCGGTCCTTGGGTCCGGGCACCCGCTATTTATAAAGCGCGAGCTTGACATATTCAATAACGAAATGATAGCCTTTGGATATGAAGATCTCCAACATCGACCACCTGAACCTCAGCGTTCGCGACTTCGACGAGACGGTCGCCTGGTACGGCCGCGTGTTCGGATTCGAACTCGTCGAGGAATCCACCCAGGCGGACGGCGTTCGCTTCGGCGTCCTGCGCGCCGGCGACGCCATGCTCTGCATCTACGAGCATCCGGCCCTCGAGTTCCGGCACTGCGATCAGATGCGCGCCAAGGGCTTCCACGCCATTTGCCACTTCGCGCTGCGCTTCGGTCCGGACGAACGTGCGGCGTGGGAGCAGACCGTCGAGCACGAGAACCTGGATCTGGAGTACGGTGGCGCGATTGGCTACGCGCACTCGACGTCCTGGTACGTCCGCGACCCCACGGGCTGGAGCATCGAGGTCGTCGTCTGGCACGAAGATGAGCCGGCGTTCGCCTAGTAGAGGATCCGCGAGCGGATCGTGCCGTCGATGGCGCGCAGGCGCGGCAGAAGCGTCTCGCCCGTCTCGCGCTCGATGTCGAGCACCACGTAGCCGACGTTGTTGCGCGTCTGCAGGTACTGACCGAGCACGTTGATGCCCTCGTCTCCGATCAGGTCGTTGATGTTGCGCAGCACGCCCGGCACGTTGTGATGAATGTGGAGCACGCGATGCGCGTTCTCGTGCTCGGGCAAACTCAGTTCGGGGAAGTTCACCGAAGCGACCGTTGTGCCGCGGTCGGAGAACCCGACCAGCTTGTTCGCGACCTCCACGCCGATCTTTTCCTGCGCCTCTTCGGTCGACCCACCAACGTGCGGAGTCAGCACGGCGTTGGGCAGTCCGCGCAGCGGATTCTCGAGCGGTGCGTCCGGTGACTTCGGCTCCACCGAAAATACGTCCACCGCCGCCGAGGCAATCTGACCCTTGCGCAGGGCGTCGGCCAGCGCGGGCTGATCCACAACGACCCCGCGGCTGGTGTTAATGAAGCGCGCGCCCGGCTTCATTGTCGCCAACTCGGCCGCACCGATCAGCCCGCGCGTAATGTCCGTCTCCGGCACGTGCAGCGTCACGACGTCGGAATGCTCGAGCAACTCGCGCATGGTCGCGCAGCGATTCGCGTTCCCAAGCGGCAAACGATCCGCGATGTCGTGATAGATCACGCGCATGCCGATTGCTTCGGCCAGCACGGAGACCTGCGAACCGATGTGACCGTAGCCAATGATGCCGAGCGTCTTGCCGCGCACCTCACGGGAACCACTGGCGGACTTCGGCCACTGCCCGGCATGTACCGCAGCGTTCTTCTCGAACGTACCGCGCATCAGCATGATGGCGAGCCCGATCACGAGTTCCGCGACGCTGCGCGTGTTCGAGTGGGGCGCGTTGAAAACCGGCACGCCCCTGCCGGCCGCCGCGGCCAGATCGACCTGGTTGGTGCCGATGCAGAAGCAACCGATGGACATGAGGCGCTTGGTCGCCTCCAACGCCTCCGCCGCGATCTGCGTGCGGCTGCGGATGCCGACCATGTGCGCCGTCGCGAGCGCCTTTTTCAAGTCGTCGCCCGTCAACGCGTGGCCGAGGCGCTCGACGTTCGAG
>Ga0070729_10007409_pt1 | contig 10540 bp, 8 predicted proteins | sample tdDd472_FD_66725 | JGI IMG/M metagenome (GOLD analysis project Ga0070729, IMG submission 66725) | Marine sediment microbial communities from the Atlantic coast under amendment with organic carbon and nitrate - tdDd47.2 | ecosystem: Environmental > Aquatic > Marine > Coastal > Sediment | place...
GAACAGGAACAACATGTACATCTGTTGTACTGCAAATTACATGCGGTTTAGTATCCTGAGAGTAGCAATTTAAAGAAAACAAGATTAAACCAATTAATACTATATTTTTCATTTTAGTAGAAATATGAGGGCAGCAAATCTGCTGCCCTCTATGTTTAATACTTCAATGGTACTATTAACATTCTAAGAAAAATGGATGATAACAATTAATATCCGCCAGTTTGTTCCATGTTCTGATTGTTTCTCATCTCATACTCACTTATAGGATAAGCAAACGATTTATCAGGGTAGGCAACAAGTGGTTTTTGTGCAATCTCTGGACGATCTATATCTTTTTTATATCGTGCTAAATCAAATAACCTTAAACCTTCAAAAGCGAATTCAAGCTGCCTTTCATTAAGAATAATCTCAGCATCTATAGAAGATAATTCAGAAGCCCCCCTCTTGTTACGTATTAAATTAAAATCATTTAATGGGGTATCTCCAACACTTGTTGAAGCTCTCAGGTTAGCTTCTGCTCTAATAAGATACATTTCAGAGAAACGGATAACCTTAGTGTTATTTACACTTTTATTAACCCCATCTCCGGGGTATTTATATATACTATAACCATCGGCGCCATTATCTTTAATTACACTTGTGCGAATATCACCAGCCTCATACATACCTAATAAGCCAACAGGTGCACCTAAGTCTTCATAACCAAGATATATACCTCCAATATCTTCACCTCTACCAGGAAAATTACCATCACTTAAGTCCATATTGATCTCAAATATACTTTCAGAGCCATTTTCTCTTTTTAATGACCAGTAATTTGTGTAAGTATCAACATCTAAAAGGTTATATCTGTTAGATTTTATCACTTCGTCAGCCATTTTAGCTGCCAGCGCCCAATCTTCTTTATATAAAGCTACACGAGCTAACAAAGCTTTGGCAGTGGTTTGCGATATATATACACAACCTTTTGTATTCTCTAAAAGGGAAATAGCGTTCTCCAAGTCTGTAATAATATAATCATACACCTCTTTAAGCGTATTTCTTGCCGGCTCTTCAATTTCGCTATTAAATTTATATGGAACACCTAAGTGTCCTCCATTGCCATCAGCTCCTTCTTCAAGCGTTGCATCACTAAATGTGTAATGCTGACTAAAGAAATTAACCAAATTAAAGTGCATTAAGGCTCTAATTGTTAAAGCTTCACCTTTCAAATTATCAATAGAACTTTGCGGTTCATTTTGTGGATCAAAACCATTTGCATCAATTGCATTTATCACATTATTTGCCGAGGTTATTGCTTGATAAGCATTACTCCACAAACCTGATGCCGTAGATGTTGGAAAGAAAGTCATCGTCAACTCACTTTCATAACGGTCAGTTTCTGCAGCTGTATTACGAATTAAGTCGTCACCTTTAGCTGAGCCTGAAATAGGAATAAAGGCACCATAAAGATCTGTTCTCATTAAATAAACATACAATCCATTAGTACTACTTTCCAATTTAGAATATGTAGACAATGCCTGATCTTTATCAATATCACCAAATGGATTTCTATCAATAAAGTCCTCTGAACATCCAAGTAAAAATATGAATGATATTATGTATAGTATTTTTTTCATTTCGTTTTTTATGTTAGATTAAAAATCTAAATTAACACCAAAAATAAATGTACGTGCATTTGGTACAGCGTTATAAGAATAACCGTTTGTTCCAACTTCAGGATCAAGTCCACTAACATTGGACCATGTTAATAAATTAGTCCCTTGGAAATATATATTAGCATTATTTATGAAAGCCTTTTCAATCCATTTTTTAGGTAGTGTATAACCCAATTTTAAGGTTTTCAATCTTAAATAAGAACCATCTTCAAGCCATCTTGAACTTACCCATTCATTACTTTGTGTATCGTTATATGCAATTGGCTTTGGAACATCTGTGATTTGTCCTGGTGTCGTCCAATAGTTTTGTGCTACATACTCCGTTACTGGGCCGGAGCTACTTGCACCAACATCTGAACCATCATGTTCACGGTATATTCTTTCTGAGAACATAACTTCATTTCCTGTAACTCCATAAAACATAAAGCTTAGTTCGATACCCTTAAAATTAATTGTATTGGTCATACTACCATAGAGCGTCGGTTCTGGACTACCACAATATTCTCTCACCGCATCGCCATAGTTCTCTGTTTTCTCTCCATTTTCATCATACCAAAGTGCCATTCCATTATCTGGATTCACACCAGCAAACTGAAACAAGTTCCATTCGGTATAGTTTCCTCCAATACGTCTTTTTTGGTATGAACCATTACTCATTTCTTCCATATCATCGCCAAGGCTGATTATTTCGCTTGAAGGTAAAGTGAAATTAATGTCGGTAGTCCAAGTAAAATTACTCCCTTTAATATTTTGACTACTCAAAGCAACCTCCAAGCCTTCATTTAGTATTTCTCCACTATTTACTAATATGGATGATTGACCTGAAGTCTGCGATATCTCTGCATCAACTAACAAATCATGTGTATTTCTCCAATAATATTCTACCGTTCCTGTAATGCGATTAAACAACATCAAGTCAACGCCAACATTTGTTGTTTTTGCACTTTCCCAACGCATCATATTGTTTTCGATTTGCTTAGGGTATAGTGCTAAATTTGAATTGTATTTATCAGCTTGATACAATCCCTTGCTGGCATAGCTATCGATTCCACTGTTACCTGTTTCACCATAGGAAGCTCTAAATTTCAAATTATTAATCCAGGAAACATTAAAGAAATCTTCATTAGATAAGGTGTATCCTAAAGAAACAGATGAGAAAGTTGCCCACTTGTTATCTGAACCAAATTTACTACTAGCATCTCTTCGGATACTTGCACCCAAATAATATCTACTATCAAAACTATAAGAAGCATTTGAAAAGTAAGATATGCCGGAATTTTCAATCCTTGAACCTCCTACTTCTTGTTCATCAGAAGTCCCATCAAGATTTGGAATATCAGGATCAATTTTAGAAGCACCTGCATAAAGCCACCAATTGTTATATTCTCGAGCTTCCTGACCAACTAAAACATTAAGACTATGTACCCCGTTGAAAATCTTATTATAAGTTAAAGTATTACTTATATTCCACTTATAGTATTTATTATTAACGGCATAATAACCTCCACCCCAACTTGAAGCATTAGCTGCACTTGGGTCAAAATATTGGTCATCATCAACATCTTTCCAGTCTAAACCAAACACACTTTTTGCTTTAAGGTTATCAGTAATCGCGAGTTCTACATATGTTGAATTTACAATACTTACAGTTCGATTTTGCATAGAGCTAACATCATTAATATGCAAAACATTGTAATTACCATTAGAACCTCCAAGGTCATGATTATACTCTCCATCTTCAGTATGCGAAGAATAGAAAGGCAAGGTCCAGAATGAAGCCGCTACTGGGTTAGCCCATGCCCAACCATCATACACATAATTTTGTTTGCTCCTGCTAATCTGCGTATTATTACCAATTTTGATATATTTATTTAATTGATGATTTAAATTAACACGTCCACTAAAACGATCAAAACTGGTACCTACAACGGTTCCTTCCTGATTTAAATACCCAGCACTCACAAAGAAGTTCGTTTTTTCATCACCTCCGCTAATATTGACATTGTAATTATCATAGGTGCCATCTTGTGTATAGGCATCCCACCAATCAAAGTTAGTATCTGCTAAAGAATTTGGAAAATAAAGACCTTGGTCTACCATTGGGTCATACCAATCTGCATAATTTCCGTTCGGATCATATAACTCACCAGCATTTCGTGACGCATCTTGAAAGTATTTAACCAGATCCTCACTATTTGCATTTTTGTTTTTGGCATTTGTTAATGTGGAGACACCTTTCTCTACATTAAAACTAACCTTAGTTTTACCTTGTTTCCCACTTTTGGTTGTAATGATGATTACGCCGTTACTTGCTCTGGAACCATAAATAGCCGTTGCAGCAGCATCTTTCATAATCGTAACATTTTCGATATCGTGGCTATTCAGACTGCTCAAGAAATTCGAACGACTATCGTCGGCCCAATCACCAACCCTACCTGTTAATACAGGAACTCCATCAACAATATATAAAGGTGAATTTGAAGCATTAATACTACCGCTACCTCTAATAACCACTTCGGCATAACTACCTGGATTACCAACAGCACTGCTTACAACAACACCAGCGGTATTCCCCTGTAATGCCTTGTCAAAACTTGATGAAGACACTTTTTGCAAATCTTTTCCTTGAACTGTAGAAACAGAACTTGTTAAAGCCTCACGCCTTTGAACGCCATACCCAACAACGACAACATCATCCAACTCTTTAGTATCAGGCATCAAAGTCACACTAATATTTGTTCTTCCGGCTGCATTCACTTCTTGCGTTTCAAAACCAATGTAGGAGAATACAATAACCGCATCAGAATTTGATAATTTCAAAGAATAAGAACCATCAATACCGGTTATAACACCATTTGAAGGAGCTGCTTTATCAAATACGTTTACACCGGGAAGAGGTTCTCCGGTATTATCAATTATTGTTCCTGTAACTGTAATTGATTGTTGTATTAAACTGTTAACATCACTTTTTCGGTGAACAAAGATTAAATTGTCATCTAATACCTTGTACATGTATGGCAAACCACTCAGCGCCTCATCCAAAACACTATAAACATCAGCATTAGATGCCTTTACAGATGTGATCACCGATGCATCAACATCATCATTGTTAAAGAAAAATTTATAATCACTCTTCTTTTCAACTTCTTCAAAAAGCTTTGCCAACTCAATTCGCTCCGACGAGATGGTTATACTTTTCTTTTGCGAGTATCCGCTAGCCGATACTTGTAGTAGGCCAATGACGAACAATAAAAATGTTAGCCTCATAACTCGATACAATTTTCTAATGCTTTTCTTTTCAAAAAAGGCATTACGATCCGATTTTAATTTCATAAATTTGTAATGTTTAGGTTCTACTTAAACAGGATTTAATAATTATATGACCGGATAATGTGGCAGCATTTTTCCGGTTTTTTTCTTTAGTTAATTATTCTTATTTCATGGGCATATTATTTTTTTCAAGTGTGATTAAAAAGGATTCATTCTTCTTGGTATAGTTAATGCCATTTGACATTCGCATTATGCTTAGTAATTGTTCAATACTTTCGTTCTCAATTGTTCCGGTAAATCGGAGGGTACTTACCGCTTCATCTTCTATAATAATATCTACACCGTACCAACTTTCTAATCGCTCCTCTAAATTTTCCAAAGTTTCATTTCTAAATCGTAATAAACCAGTCGTCCATGAAGTATAAGAACTTACATCAATATTCTCATAAGTTTTTATAGTTTGTGTTAGCCTATTGTATACTACTTTTTCTCCTGGCATAAGAATGTATGCTTCATCATTATTCAATAAAGACACACGCACTTTTCCTTCTTCAAGTACAGTTTCAATATATGATTTCACACTCCTTGCATTCACATTAAAGCGCGTACCAAGAACGGTTACACTGTGATTTCCTGATAATACCTCAAAAGGCTTTTCTTTATTCTTTACAACATCAAAGAATGCTTCCCCATCCAACTTTACTTCGCGCTCTTCTAAATTATAATCTGATGAAAAGAATAAATCTGTCTCTCCACTTAACCAAACTTTTGTACTATCGGGCAGAAACACAACTTTCCGCTCTCCCTTATTTGTTGAATGGCAATATGTTTTCATTTCTGGTTCATCTATCGAAAACATATATTTACCAACAAAGAAGAGAATAAAGAGAGAGGCAGCCACACTTACAACCTTCATCCACTGCTTAATTTGCAATCGCCTGATATTCTTCCGAGTATTAATTTCTGTTGTCTGTCGTTTAAAATTCGAAATTGCGCGTTCCACATCAAATCCTTCTGCATTTTCTTTAACTCCTGCAGCATACCAAACTTCTCGAAGTTCAACATAATGCCGATAAAAATCCTCATCCGCACTTAAAGCTTGCTTTAACACTTCATTTTCCTCAATAGAAGACTCTCCAGAAAGGAATCTGAAAATTAAAACATCCCGATTATCAATTTCACTCATTCGTTGCATGGTTTATATACAAGATGCAACCAGAAGAAAAAACCCTGTATCGTTTTTTACTTTTTTAGAAAAAAAAATCTAAATGACTGATATTAATTATTTACCAAGAAGAAAAAATAATAAAAATGTAGGAATGTAGTCCTTTAATTCTGTTTTTAGAAACAATAAGGCTCGTGTCATATGCATTTCAACAGTCTTAACAGAAATATTGAGTTGATCTGCAACTTCTTTGTTCTTTAAACCCTTATAACGCTTAAGGGCAAATACTTTTTGGGCTTGCTCGGGTAAACGCTTAATAGCCTCGTGAATCATCTCCTCTAACTCTTTTAAGATTAAGCTATCACGTTCGGTAAAATCTTCTAATAAGCGATACGTATTATTACTTTCAAATTGCTGCTGTATATTAGTAATTCGTTTTCTTTCGGAGGATTGTTGACGAAGAAAATACATACAATTATTATAAACAGCCTGAAACAAATAAGATTTCATTGAACCTGTAAGTTCAATAGTACCTCTTTGCCACATTTTAAAGAAGGTTTCTGATACTATTTCTTCAGCTAAATCTTTACGCTCAACATAACGAATAGCATATGAACACAAGCCAACGTAATAAGTATTAAACAAATACTCATATACACTTTCTCGCCTCTCAATATTGCCGCTATTGATATGAGGTTGTTTGATTTGATTCACTTTTAAACTTAATTGCAGTAAATATAGCTAATATTTTTAATCAGCAATACTTATTCAGAAGTTCACTATTTATCACATTAATCAAAAAAAAAGCCGCGCTGACTGATCAGTGCGGCTTCATATTCATCCAATTTAATTGGGTATTAATCCTTATCCTTTTCTTTAAATTTGAAAAGCTTATACATTTTTTCAAAAATTTCAGTATTGTCATATACTCCAATAAACTCTTCTGCACCTGCGCCAAATGCAAACACAGGTACCATAACTGCGGTATGATTTCCTGTTGTGAAACCAGTCTTTACAGAACCTTTTGCAGGATCTCCATCATTTACCGTCATACCACCTGTTTCATGATCAGCGGTAACCAGCACAAGAGTTCTTTTATCTTCAATAGCAAACTTTAAAGCTTCAGCTAAAGCCTTATCCATATCAAGTACTTCTCCGGTTACATAAGATGCATCATTCTGGTGTCCACCCCAATCAATCTGGCTACCTTCTACCATTAAAAAGAATCCTTTACTATCAGCATTATTAAGAACTTCAATTGCTTTAGAGGTTGATTTTGTTAGCATTTCACCTCTATCACGATAGCCTGCATTATGACCAACTGCAGTTAAAACAGCTAATTTACCATTATTTACTTCTGCAATTTCATCAATGTTATATCCAACACGATACCCCTTCTCATTTAATTCAAGCACTAGATTTCGCCCATCAACACGTTTGGTGAAAAAATCTGCTCCACCACCTATAAATACGTCTATTTCAGTATTCATAAAATCACCAGCAATTTCTTCGTACATACTACGTTTTGGTTGATGTGCAATAAACGATGCTGGTGTAGCATGCGTTATAGCTGATGTAGAAACCAAACCAGTCGCTTTCCCATTACGTTCGGAATACTCAAGAATGGTTGTTAATTTCTCACCATTAACATCAACACCAATAGCTCCATTATAAGTACGCTTACCAGCTGAAATAGCCGTACCGCCTGCAGCTGAATCAGTCACATAATTATCAGCACTTTGTGTTTTTGAAAATCCAATAAATGGCATTTGTTCCATATTAAGACTTCCATTAACCGTCATTCCAGAAAATACTTGTGCTACTCCCATTCCATCACCAATAAATAAGATGATATTTTTTGGTCGCTTTTTAAAGCGTATATTATCATATTCGATATTAAGCACTTCATGCTTTTTCTCAATTGTATACTCAAATTTTTTATGAAGATCTTTATAATCTTCTTGCGCCTGTACTTGCGAACCAGCAATAAATAATAAAGCCAGCATTAAGGTTAATACATTTTTCATGGGAAATAATATTTTCTTATTAATGTCAACGAAAAAAGCTAAATTTCATAAGAAAAACAACCACCGCTGTAGTTTGTTTAGATTTTTTAAACCAAATTCACAACTTACTATATAAGAACATCATTTACTATGGATAAAACTAAAATATTATTTGTATGCCTTGGTAATATTTGTAGAAGCCCAAGTGCAGAAGCTGTTATGAAAGCTCTTGTTATAAAAAAAGGTATTGCCGAGCAATTTGAGATAGACTCAGCAGGTGTAACGGGTTATCATGCAGGAGATGCTGCTGACGAACGCATGCAACGACATGCTGCGCAAAGAGATATACACTTAACAAGCATCAGCCGCCAAGTTATAAGTCCGACCGATTTTGACAATTTTGATTACATCATTGGCATGGATAATCAGAATATGAATGATCTGGAACAATTGGCTCCTAATGGGAAATCGAAAAGCAAACTCAGTAAATTGACAGATTACTGCCAGCACCACTCAAACACTTCGGTTCCAGATCCATATTATGGAGGGGCGGAAGGTTTTGAATTAGTTCTTGATATCCTTGATGATGCATGCAATGGTTTACTAGAACATATTCAAAATAATGAATAAGCAAATCATACAACAAATAGAAAAGCAACTTTGCTGTTCCATTACCCATCAAGAAATGGTGGGTGGAGGATGTATTGCACAGACATCACTCATCGAGACTAATAATGGTGAATCTTTTTTTCTTAAACAGGGCTTTAAAAGCTCAATGTTTGAAAAAGAAACAAATGGTTTAAACGAATTAAGTAAAGCCAATGTCATTCGAACACCAAAAATAATTGCAACTGATGAACAATACTTGTTACTTGAAAATATTGAATCAGGATCCAAATGCATCGATTTCTTTGAGAAGTTTGGAAAGGCTTTTGCTCAATTACACAAACACTTATCACCTCATTATGGCTTTTATGAAGATAATTACATCGGATCTTCGCAACAGATAAACTCATTTAAAGATTCGTGGCAAGATTTTTACTTCACTAACAGGTTATTATACCAATATAAGCTTGCTGAATCAAATGGTTATTCAGATTCCGATTTTCAAAAAGCCTTTTTAAATATTGAGAAACAATTTCCGAAAATAATAGAAGGTAGTGAAGAACGGCCCTGCTTATTACATGGTGATTTATGGGCCGGCAACTATATGGTAGATATGAACGGTGAACCAGTTTTAATTGATCCAGCTGTATATTACGGACACCGTGAAGCAGACTTAGCCATGACAAAACTATTTGGCGGCTTTGCCCCAGATTTCTATAATAGTTATGAAGACGAATATCCATTAATTGAAGGTTACGAGTACCGGGAGAACATTTACTTACTTTACCATATACTCAATCATCTTAATATATTTGGGCATTCTTATAAAAAGCAAGCTCTTCAACTAATGAATAGCTATTAAAAAACCGCAACCATAACTGATTGCGGCCATATACATTATCTTTAACAATTACTATATAAAACCTCTTATTTCACATACAATAACCAACAACTCTAATATCTCATCATCAGAAAGCGCCTTACAATTAAGTATAGCATCAAAAAAATCAATGTCCTTCTTACCCTTCTCAAAATAATCACGAAACTGAGCTCGTCTTTTATCTTGTTCTACACATTCTTTCCTGGCCTCAGCTACATTTTTGCTTTCTTCTTCCGCAACAACCTCCGCTCTCCAATCAATTGGAGCCTCTAATTTAACATGAAACGATCGATCAATACTTTTAGTAATAGCTTCGCCAGCTCGCCCAACAACAATTACATAACCTTGCTCGGCTTCGTCATGTATATATTTAGCTATAGTGTTCTTAATTTTAGCATCACCAGGATAATAATCTTCACTAAAGAACAATGCTAAGTCCTTAAAAAAACTACTGTGCTTATAATCACTCAGCTTTTTCACTAAATTTGATGACAGTTTTAGTTCTTTGGCTGATTCTTCAAGAATCTCTTTACTTATCCATCGCCACTCTTTATTCTCTCCACTCGCCTTACTTTTAGCGGTTAAGAGCTCCGATAGCTTTTGCGCAATACGTTTCCCATGACAACCATATTCTCTGGAAATAGTAATAACAGGGCCTGGATTAGTAATTGCACGCGTTGGGCTTTTGACCTTTCCCTCACGCTCATTCATGTATTTTATAAATAGATTATCCATTGTTTCATTTTCATTTGAAAACAGATCAAAAGATACATTGTTTAGATGATGAATAAAAATTTGAGGAGGAGATTTGGAAGTTTTTGTAGAAAAGAACATAAAAAAAGGACAGATCGAGAAATCTGTCCTTACCCTTAATCAGTTCGTTAACTAAATCCAAAATCTATGAAAAAAAATCTACAATACAAAGATGGTGGTTTTTATAGTGAAGAAATGCCAA
>Ga0070729_10007410_pt1 | contig 10540 bp, 5 predicted proteins | sample tdDd472_FD_66725 | JGI IMG/M metagenome (GOLD analysis project Ga0070729, IMG submission 66725) | Marine sediment microbial communities from the Atlantic coast under amendment with organic carbon and nitrate - tdDd47.2 | ecosystem: Environmental > Aquatic > Marine > Coastal > Sediment | place...
GGCGGCACCCTTCCCGCGGTCGCCGCGGCACTGGACGTCGCGCCCGCCGATCGAGGCCGAACCCTCGGCTGGCTGTACGCCGCCAACACGCTGGGCGGCGTTGTCGGAACCGTCGCCGCCGGCTTCTACCTCCTGCCGGCGTTGGGGCTAGCCACGTCGATGCAGTGCGCGGCTGCCGCGTCCGGAATCGCTGCCTTGGGCGCGTTCCTGCTGCGGCGCGGCCCGCGCACGGCACGAACAGCCGAGGTCATTCCCGTGTCTGCTGCGCAAGCGAGCACTGCCGTAAGTCTGTTTGCCGCGTCGGGGTTCCTCGGTATGGCGGCGGAGGTCGGATTCACACGTGGCCTTGTCCTCGTCTTCGGGTCTTCGACGTACGCGTTCACCACCACGCTCGCCGTGTTCCTACTCGGGATCGGTGCGGGGGGCGCCATCGGTGCACGCTTTCTTCGCCCGGAGCGCGATGCGCTGCGCTGGCTTTCCGCCACTGTCGCGGTCACTGCGGCGTTCTTCTCCGTAGCCGCATTCGGCCTGCATTACCTGCCGCGCTTGTACCTGGAGGCGTTCGTTCGCTGGGGCGACACGTTCGGGACCGGACTCGGCGTCAAGTTCGCGCTCTCCGCGATCGTGCTGCTCCCGGGAGCACTTGGCCTTGGTTTCGCATTCCCGTTCGCGGCCCGACTCGCCACAGAGCAATCCGCAGGTGCCGGCACGGGGAAGCTATATGGGTGGAACACGATCGCCTCGATCCTCGGTTCGAGTGCCGCAGTCTTCTTGTTCGTACCCCTGCTCGGCCCGCACTCCGTCTCCTTCGTGGCGGTCGGCGTCGCGGCCGTGGTCCTGCTGCAAGTCCGCAACCGGTTCGTGATCGGCGCAGCCATCGTTGCCGCGTTCGGAATGATGCCACCCGGCGACGTCGCCCAGGAACGCCTCCTGATGGGCGTCTACTACGCACCGGATCGTTACATCAAGGATGGCGCCGTGGACGAAGCGGCGTGGGCCGACGGCGTGGACCTTCCGGTGACCCGCTACGGCAACGAGGCGACCGTCAGCCTCTTCCGCTGGTACGGGCCGCTGAGCGTCCTCGTCGACGGCAAGGCCGTAGCCACCTCCCAGAGCGTGACCGATGTCCAACACCTCGAGCTGCTCGGCCATCTGCCGATGGCTGTTCGCCCCGATGCGGAACGCGTTCTGGTCGTCGGCCTGGGACTCGGCACCACCTATCGCGCGGTCAAAGAGCACGAGCCGAAGGAACTCGTCGTCGTCGAGATCGAATCCGCGGTCGGAGATGTCGTTGCCGAGATCGGGGTTCGCCCTCGCAGGTTGATCGTGGAGGACGCGCGGCTTTACCTGAAGCGTGACGGTGAACTGTTCGACGTGATCACGTCGGATCCAATTCATCCTTGGGTTCGCGGCGGAGGCGACCTGTACACGCGCGAGTACTTCGAGCTGTGCCGCGCCCGCCTCAAGCCGGACGGCGTCCTGTGCCATTGGCTGCCGCTCTATCAGATGGGATTCGAAGATGTGCGCGCCGTCATCAAGACGTTCGCCGAGGTCTTTCACGCCGACCTGTACTTCGCCGGAACCGACCTGGTGCTTCTTGGGTCGCTGGACAAGCCCCCGCCGCGGCCGCCGGAGAACGCCCGCATGCGTGGCGAGCGACTCGTCAATCTGCGCGTCGCCGGCGCCGAGCGCTTCTGGGACTGGGTCGCAGACGCGCCGGTCTTGACCGAGGATGCGCTGCTGCTGGAGTTCTCGACGCCGCGACATCTTGCCAGCCCCGAACTCGGAAAGCTGCTGGAGTGGGTCGAGGAGTTGTGGTCGACGCCGCCGCCGCCCTATGGGGCGCTGCTGGAGGCGCAGCAGGCCGCGGCAAACGGAGACGGCGCCACGATGGGCGATGCACTCGACCGCGCCCTCAAGGAGGTGCCGCAACATCAGTTCGCCCGGCGTTACGCGGGAGAGATCTATCTGTCCGCTGCCGGGCAGTACAACAGCGACGCATTCCTCAAGCAGGCGGCGCGCCTCCTGCGGGAGGATCCGCGGCTGCTGGGTGTCGAAGCCGACCTGCGAGCCGCGCAGGGACGCAACGCCCTCGCCGCCGAGCTGTACCGCATGGTCCTTGAGCGGCAGCCCGACAACGAGTACGTCCGGAGGCGACTCGCCCGAGTGAAGTAGGGGCCCCTTTCCAGGGGCCTACTCCTCCACCCAGGCCTGATCGATCCGCATCGTGTCCCGCATCGACTGCTCCGTGTACAGACCGTAGTAGCGGCCGCGCTCCGCGAGCAACTCGCCGTGACGGCCCTGCTCGACGATCTTGCCGTCCACCACCACGAGGATCCGATCCGCCGCCCGAATCGTGGAGAGGCGGTGCGCGATGACGAAGCTCGTCCGCCCTTCCAGCACGTTGGCCAGGCCAGCCTGAATCAGGCGCTCGGTTTCGGTGTCGATCGAAGACGTCGCTTCATCCATCACCAGCAGACGCGGCCGCTTGAGGACCGCGCGCGCGAACGAGACGAGCTGTTTTTCACCGAGGCTGAGCTGGTTGCCGCCTTCCCCGACCGGCGTGTCGTAGCCGTCATCGAGGGCTCGAATAAACACGTCGGCGCCCGCCAGGCGGGATGCCTCGAGGATCTGTTCCTCGGTGGCCTCCAGCATGCCGTAGCGGATGTTCTCTCGAATCGTCCCGCGGAACAGATGCGGCTGCTGCAGCACGATGCCCAGCTGGGACTGCAACCACAACAACCCGCGCTCGGTGTAGTCGACTCCGTCGAAGAGAATGCGCCCCTCGGTGGGCTCATAGAACCGGCACAGCAGGTTCACGATCGTGGACTTGCCGCCGCCTGTGGCACCCACCAGCGCAATCGTCTGGCCCGCCTCGACCGTGAGATTGAGATTCTCGATGACCTTCGGGCCTTCGCGGTAGGCAAAGCTGACGTTCTGAAACTCGATGCGTCCCAAGCGATCGGGAAGTCCATCGGAAGCAGTGCCCGCCGGGTACGGCCCCGCTTCGAGACGCGCGATTGCCGGCGGAGTGTCCCGTACCTCGGGGACCGTCTCGATGACGCCGAGCACGCGCTCCGCGGACGCCTGCGCCATCTGCATTTCCGCCACCCACGCGGACAGCTCCTGCACCGGCTGGAAGAACAGACGCGCGTAGTACATGAACATCACGAGGGTTCCGATGCTGATCGACCCGTCGCCCACCTGCACGCCACCGTACGCCAGCGCACTGCCGACGGCTACGCTGCCGAGCGTGAGCACGATCGGCAGATACACCGCCGAGAGCAGCGCGTTCCGCACGGAGTTGGTCTGCATCTCCTCCGCCAGCGCATCGAAGTCGGCGAGATTCTCCCGCTCACGCACGAACACCTTCGTGGTCCGCACGCCCATGATGCCTTCGTTGTACGTCGCGGTGATCTTGGAGTTGATCTTGCGCACGACGCGGGAGGTTTTCAGGATCCGCTTCTGGAAGAACACACTCACCGCGAACAGCACCGGGACCACGGCGAGCACAGTGAGTGCGAGGCCCGCGTGAATCCAGAACATCACGATGGTGATGCCGATCATCAGCGTGCCGCCCCAGATGAAGTCCATGACGCCCCAGGCGAGGATGTTCGAGAGCCGCTGGCAGTCCGATGTCAGCCGAGCCATCAGCCATCCCACCGGACGGACGTCGTAGAACGAGAACGACAGCTGCTGCAGATGCTCGAAAGCGTCGCGGCGGATGTCGTGACTCACGTGCGTTCGGATCTTCGCGGCGGAACGGATGAACCCCCAGATCGCGAGGCAGATGGAGACCGAAAGTCCCGCGTAGGCCCACCCATAACCAGCCAGGTCGGAGTCGCCCTTCTCGATGGCCGTGATCAGGCTTCCGGTGACGAGAGGGAATCCCAGATCGCTGACGGCGATGAAGAACGCCGAGACGGCGAACCAGCGCACGGTGGTCGGATACTGCAGCGTGTAGCGCAGAAGTTTGCGCCAGATTCCAATGTCGACCTTTTGCGGCTGGTCGATCTCAATGCTATCGAAAGTACTCATGCCCCCCCCGCTTCCCGCGAGGCATCACTCACGTCGCGTTCGATCTCGTCCTCGAGCATTCCCTGAATCGTCCATAGGCGGCGATACGCCCCCTCCTCCGCGAGCAGCTCCTCGTGTGTGCCGCACTGCTCGATGCGTCCGTGCTCCAGCACGAAGATGCGATCCGCGAGGCGCGTGGAACTCATGCGATGCGCGATCAGAATCGTGGTCTGGCGGCCTCGTCGTTGCGCGAGCGCCGAAAGAATCTGCGCCTCGGTCTGCGTGTCGACCGCGCTGAGACTGTCATCCAGCACGAGGATCGCCGGCTTCTTGAGCAGTGCTCGCGCGATGGCCACGCGTTGGCGCTGCCCACCGGAAAGGGTCACGCCGCGTTCGCCAACCATCGTGGCATAGCCGTGTTCGAAGTCTTCGATGCTGCCATGAATGCAGGCGGCCCGCGTCGACTCCTCGACGTCCTCGTCCCCCGCGTTCCGGTCCCCGAGCACCACGTTGTCGCGCAACGTCTTGGAATAGAGGAACGGGTCCTGCAGCACCATCCCGAATGCGTCGCGCACGGTCCCCCGGTCGAGCGTGTTCAGCTCACGGCCGTCCATGCGAATCGAGCCTTCCGCGTACTCGTACAGTCGAACCAACAGGTTCATGAGCGTCGATTTGCCGGCACCGGGCGGACCCAGGATCGCCACGGTCTCACCCTTCGCGATCGACAGGTTGACCCCGTCGAGAACCGGAGTTCCCGCGTTGTAGGCGAAGCGGAGATTCTCGACCTCGATCGCGCCGCCCAACGGTTCATCGGGGGTCGCATCGCGGGGCTCCTCGTCCACCTCGAGGATCTCCTCGATGCGCCCGATGGCGACGGTGGCCTTGCCGGAGTCGGCGATGACGCGTCCGATGTGGCGAATCGGCCACAGGATCTCGCGCAGCACCAACCAGAAGAGAATGTACGTCCCGAGGCTGAGCGACCCCTGCAGCACCGCGTAGCCACCGCCGATCAGCACGATCCCCATCTGCGAAAAGCAGATGAAGTCCGAGCCGGCCCAGTAGTTCCCGAGCTTGTTGATGAGCGTGTGTTCCAGATCCCGAAACTCCGCATTGCACTTCCGGAAGCGCTCGATCTCGTATTCCTGCCGAGCGAACGCGCGGACCACGCGGATCCCGGTGAGGTTCTCCTGAATCACGCTGGTCAAGCGCCCCTCCGCTTCGTCCGCCGCGAGGAACAGCTGGCGTACGCGCAGGAAAAAGCGCACCGCCCAGAACACGATGATCGGTACCAGACAGAGCGTGACCAGAGTCATGGTGACGCTGTGATAGAGCAGAAACGGCACCGCGATGAAGAACAGCAGCGCCGTGTAGGCGATCTGAACCACCTGCTGCGCCAGGAACACGCGCACGGTTTCCACGTCGCTGGAACAGCGCTGCACGAGGTCGCCGGTGTCCGCGCCGTCGTGATACGTACACGGCAGCTTCTCAAGGTGTTCGTACAGGCGATGACGCAGGCGACGGACAAGCCCCTCGCTGGCCATGGCCGTCCACCGTCCGCGCAGGTACAGGCAGAAGCCGTGTCCGGCAGTCAGCCCCAGCACGCTGGCCCCCGCCAGCACGAAGTCGCCGGTCGTCATTGCGTCGCCGGAAACGAGCCGGTCGAGTACGACCTGCACGACTTTCGACACGCCGAACAGGAACACCACGCCCACACCCATCGCGGCAATGGCCCACGAGTAGCGCAACCGCTGTCCACTTGTGAGTCCCCACAAGACTCGCTTTGCGTTTGTTTTCACGACTGGATTCCGCCTCCACCGAAGCGATCTAAAACTGAAATTCCGGGAGCAGGTTTGGTCGCGGTGGAGAAAAAACGAAAAAACCCGCTCGTTTCCTGAGCGGGTTCCTGTTGCGACCTTGTCCTTGGTAGGACTGCCATCCAAAGATGGTGCCGCGAGTTCCGACGCTCAGGCCTTAGGGGGTGGCCCCCTTCGGGATGTTGATCTGAACTCGGTTCATCGCGTTACTCCTCCGGTATCTCTTCCTGCTTCGGAGGATACGCGGCCTCAACATCGCTGCAACCCCGAAAATCCGGATCGAGCGCCTGCTCCAGCGAAATCTTCGCGAGCACGTGCAGCGATCGGGGAAGCGCCAGGTCGAGCGCCGCGCGCAGACCGGCCGCCGCAGCCGTGCAGCCGAGCGCCTCCGTCGCCGCCGCGATGGCCTCCGCCGTGCCGAGCATTCCCGGTGCGGGCTGCTCCCGCAAGACCCAACGCGGCTTGACGTCATGAGGCAGCGTGACGCCCGTACATCCCCGTAGTGGACCGAGTTTTCGGTACATGCGCCGCGCCTGCCTCCACGTGGCATCCAGCACGATGAGGCGGGTTCCGGGGGCCAGCTGCTCCGGGCTCAACGGCTCGGCTCTCGGCGTCGGATACAGCAGGAGCCGGGGGCCGTCGCCCGCCAACGCCTCCTCAATTTCCGGGGTCGCCGTGCCTCGGTATTCCAGAATGCGGGACGGCTGCAGCACGCGCGATGCAAGCGTTCCCGTGTTCGACGCGCTGCGCATCTCCGTCCGATGCTGGATCACGAGGAGCTCGAACGGGATGTCGACGCGCGTCAGCAACGAGCACACGCACAGCGGCTGGGGAAGCCGGCAGAATTCGCATCGCTGCTCCTTCTGGTACGCGTTCGGATCCATGCGCATGACGCACCCACCCTACCTGCGACCACCAATCAGAGATTTCCAGCCTCCGGCCTGCTAGGTTTTGCGGACCGTGGACCGCAAGACGAAAAAGACGATCCAGACGCTCCAGCAGCGCATTCAGAAACTGGAGCAGCAGCTCAAAGGGGCCCGTCAGGTCGAGGACGAGCCGGGAGAAGTGGCCCGCATCGAGAGCGAACTCGAGGCCACGCGCGCCAAGCTCCAATCCGTACGCGATGGATAACACCACCCGCAGTTGGCGGTTGCTCAATGTCGTCCAGGGCGTCGACGAAGAGGACGCCGCGCTTCGCGACCGTGCCTGCCGTGAGGCCCGCATCAATCCCGAAGATCTGCGCGGGTTCCGCATCGCTCGACGCGCGGTGGATGCGCGCCGACGTCCGCCCCGCTTCACCTGCCACGTTGACCTGATCGTCGACGCGACTACCAAAACGGCGGCGATGTCGCGCCTGAAGAAGAAAGGGCGCCTGCGCGAAACGCCCGCGATCGGTTCCCTGCAGATGACGGGCGTTCCGAAAGTCGCACGTGAATCCCACGTGGTTGTCGTGGGATCGGGCCCCGCCGGATTGCTCGCCGCCCTCACGCTGGGCCGCAACGGAACGCGTGTGACGTTGATCGATCGGGGCGCGCGGCTTGAGGAACGGGGACCGCGACTCGTCCGCTTTCACCGCACACGCGTGCCCGACCCGGAAACGAACCTGCTCTTTGGCGAAGGCGGTGCGGGCACCTACTCGGACGGCAAGCTGTACACGCGCGTCGACCACCCGCTCGAGATTCCGATTCTCGACGAGCTCGTGGCTTGCGGTGCGCCCGCCGACATCCTGTACGACTCCCGCTCCCACATCGGAACCGACCGCCTCCATCGCCTCCTGCCGAAGCTGCGGGCACTCCTGGAGGAGGTAGGTGTTGCGTTCCAGTGGAACACGCGGCTCGACGGCCTCGTCGCCGACGATGGAACGGTGCGCGCCGTCCGGACCACGGCCGGGGAGATCGCTTGCGACGCCGTCGTGCTCGCACTCGGCCACTCCGCCCGGGATAGCTGGGAAGCTCTTCGAGCCGACGGTGTCGTCCTCGAAGCGAAGCCGTTCCAGTTCGGGCTGCGCGTCGAGCACCCCCAGGAGCTCATCACCAAAGCACGCTATGGAGAGAGCGCGGAGGCGGACCTGCTCGGACCGGCTTCGTACAACCTCGTCTGCCGCGCGCGGGGCCACATCGAGGCCAGCCATTCTTTCTGCATGTGCCCCGGCGGTCGCATCGTCGCCAGCGTCAACGAGGCGGGCATGCTGTGCACCAATGGGATGAGCAACGCCCGTCACTCCTCTGGATTCGCCAATTCCGGCCTCGTCATGACGTTGGGTCCGGACGATTTCTCCCGATTCGGGGTCGGGCCGCTCGCGGGTGTCGCGCTCCAGCGCCACTACGAACAGGCGTTTTTCGAGGCGGGTGGCGGCGACTACTCCGCGCCGGCCCAGCGAGTCAGCGATTTTCTTGCCCGTCGCGACACACGCAAGGCCATGCGCACCAGCTACGTCCTCGGAACGCGGCCCGCCCGGCTCGATGAGCTACTTCCGGGACGAGCGCGTGCCGCTCTGGCGCAGGCGCTGGAGCAGTTCGATCAAAAGATTCCCGGATTTGCCGGAGACTCCGGCGTTCTGGTCGGAATCGAGTCGCGCAGTTCGGGTCCGGTGCGCATGCCCCGTGACGAGTTGTCCCGCCGTGCACGCGGGTTTACCAACCTTTATCCGGTCGGTGAGGGAGCCGGTTACGCGGGCGGAATCATGAGCGCCGCGCTCGATGGAGCGCAATCCGCCCAGATCCTGCTGACCGGCGAGCCTTCCTGCCCAGTGTAGAACGTGGGGCAGGGTCGTGGTCTGCGTTGCGCCGACCGATACCCTCAACAGAAGATGACCAAACGCCTCGTGATCGTCGAATCGCCTACCAAGGCGAGAACCCTCAAGAAATTTCTCGGACCCGACTACATCGTCGAGTCGAGCGTAGGCCACGTTCGTGACCTGCCGCAGAGCGCCTCGGAGATTCCCGAGAAGCTCAAGAAAGAGAAATGGACCCGTCTCGGCGTCAACGTCGAGAACGATTTTGAACCGCTCTATCTGGTCCATCCGGACAAGAAGAAGAAGATCACCGAGCTCAAGCGGCTCCTGAAGGAGTGCGACGAACTCCTGCTCGCGACGGATGAGGACCGCGAGGGGGAGGCGATCAGCTGGCATCTGCTTGAGGTCCTCAAGCCCAAGATCCCGGTCAAGCGCATGGTGTTCCACGAAATCACCAAGGCCGCCATCCTCGAGGCGCTGGAACACACCCGCGAGCTCGACACGAATCTGGTCCGAGCGCAGGAGGCGCGGCGGATCATCGACCGACTCTACGGCTATGAAGTCTCGCCGATCCTCTGGCGCAAGATTGCTCCGCGTCTGTCGGCCGGCCGCGTGCAGAGCGTCGCCGTCCGTCTCGTCGTCGAGCGCGAACTCGAGCGCATGCGGTTCATCGAGGCGAAGTACTGGGACCTCGAGGCCACCTTCGAGACCGCCGAGGGCAAGACCTTCCCGGCACGCCTGCACTCGCTGGACGGCGGGCGCCTGATCGCCGGCAAGGACTTCGATCCGGACACGGGCAAGCCGAAGACGGGCAAGGACAGCCTCGTCTGGCTGGGCGCCGACGACACCGACGCGCTCGCCAAGGGGCTGCGTGAGGCTCCGTTCACGATCATCTCCGCCAAGGAGAAGGACTTCACGCGCTCGCCTGCGCCGCCGTTCACGACCTCGACGTTGCAGCAGGAAGGCAACCGCAAGCTGCGCTTCGACGCCAAGCGCACGATGCGAGCCGCCCAGCGCCTGTACGAGAACGGTTTCATTACCTACATGCGAACCGACTCCGTGGCGCTCTCGGCCGAGGCGATCCGGATCACCCGCGACAACATCGCGCAGCAGTACGGTTCCGACTACCTGCCGCCCGAGCCGCGCTTCTACAAGAACAAGGTCAAGAACGCCCAGGAGGCGCACGAAGCGATTCGTCCCGCCGGCGACTCCGTTCGCTCCGTGGCGGAGGTCACCCAGACGCTGGGTGGCGACGAGTCCAAGGTCTACGAGCTGATCTGGAAGCGCACCATGGCGTGCCAGATGGTGAACTCCAAGGGCCGCCGCATGACGCTGCAGGTGAGCGGCAAGGCGGGCGGGCGCGAGGCGCTCTTCCAGGCAACCGGAAGCGTCATCGACTTCCCCGGCTTCCTGAAGGCATACAAGGAAGGCCGCGACACGCCGCAGGAGGCGGAGGTCATCCTCCCGCCGGTCAAGGAGGGCGACGCGGTCAAGCCGGTCGATCTCGACCCGGTCGAGCACGCGACCACGCCCCCGGCGCGACTTACCGAAGCTTCGCTGGTCAAGGCGCTCGAGGAGTCCGGCATCGGGCGCCCGAGCACGTACGCATCGATCATCGATACGATCGAACGACGCGAGTACACGTTCAAGAAGGGCAACGCGCTCGTTCCGACGTGGGTCGCATTCGCGGTGGTGCGCCTCATGCGCGATCACCTCGGCGACCTGATCGACATCGGTTTCACGGCGCGCATGGAAGACCGGCTGGACGAGATCTCACGCGGCGAGAGGGAATCGCTCCCCTATCTGCATGAGTTCTACACCGGAAACGGCAACCCCGGCCTCCGCCCTCTCCTCGATCAAAAGGTCGAGGACATCGACCCGCGCACCGTCTGTTCGTTCACGCTCGGCAAGCCGGCGGAGGGCGACGAGATCATCGTGCGTGTGGGACGTTACGGCCCCTTCCTGCAGCGCGGGG
>Ga0070729_10007413_pt1 | contig 10538 bp, 7 predicted proteins | sample tdDd472_FD_66725 | JGI IMG/M metagenome (GOLD analysis project Ga0070729, IMG submission 66725) | Marine sediment microbial communities from the Atlantic coast under amendment with organic carbon and nitrate - tdDd47.2 | ecosystem: Environmental > Aquatic > Marine > Coastal > Sediment | place...
ATTTTATAGAATTATCTAGTGACATGAACACGTGCCAAATGCGCATGAACATACAATAGCGGTGGCAGGGCATGGTCCAGTGCATACCTTTTCACAATCGCCGTCGGGGTTACAACAATAAAGGTTTCCCAGATTGGAAAATCCCTGCAAAAATGACTGTTTGCCGTTAATAATTGGGCATGTTTTGTTAGGAATATCCCAATCTACTTTCCTGCATTTTATATTGTTATCACCAACAGCATAAGCAACTTCATCTGCGGCGCATGTATCTCCCGATGTTCCACCAAGAAAACTGGGTTTTACACAATCGGATCCGTTAGGGGCGCAATACCCCTTATTTGAGATTAATTGCATATTCGTACTTATATCGCCCACAACATGCAATTTATTACCCGGCGTAGGAGTCCCAACACCGATATTTCCTAAATTAGTGTTGTAAAGGTATGCCTCGCCATTGGGGCTAGCTAGAGAGCGTTTCCATAGTGAATTAATCCCTCGACCTTTGTAATATAAAAAGTCATCGTAATAATCGTTGTTATCTGCTGATGACAGCATACCCTTAACAAAGAACGCATCATTATTATCGCAGTTTTCAGTTTCAATTTTTCCAGTCCCGGTATAAAGGCCTTCCGCAGGTAGCATATCAGGTGGGCCGCCAACGACTGAGGGGACGAAACAATTTCCCATAGACTTACCGTATTGTGAATGTCCGCCTATGTTATCCTCACCGTGTGAGAAAACAATAAACTGTGCTTCATCTGCGGGGTCCATGACACTATTCAAATTTTCATCAACAATAGAAATGCCTCCTTCCAGAGGGTTGAAGGGTCTTATCAGACTGTTACTGGCATTTTTTTTCGTAAGGTGTTCCGTAACAGCATAACTTAGCAATGCGCCATACCCATCTGTTTTGTGGTATTCTCTATAAGGGGTAGTTTTAACATTATCGAATAGGGTTCTAAAAGGAATTGCCCCTATCATGATTACATCGGGAGATCCGTTATCGTCACCATCGCGGCTTCCTTCGAATGTGCATTCAATGCCAGCGGGCTTATTGTCGCAATTATTTTCATTATCACCTGCTGCACGGCATTTCGAAATCCCGTAATCAGCATCTCCAGGCGCTGCAGAAGGATTTGCCGGGCAGGGATAATAGCCATTTAGGCCAGCGTATTCGTTAATGGCACTCATGGTCATTTCCAAATTTTGTATAGTTCTCTCCCGTTTTAGGGTTTTCATATACAATGATACAAACTGTGCAATGGCCAGCATCGACATGCCTGCAATCAGCAGTACAATCGCAATCTCAGCAAGAGTGAAACCCTCTTGTGCTTTATATCTTTTATTATTAAACACGAACAAATCCTTTACCAGTTTTTCTATGTCATTATGCTAACCAATGTTAAACAATTAAATTAGTCCGTTTGCACGACACAAGGGCAGTTAGACCAGTATTCATTCTCTTCTGGTCCAATAGTTATGTGGCAGAATTGGCTAGGGGCTGAACCACATGTACATATGCTGTCTACTTTTTCCCCGTAAGCATACTCTGAAAGATCGTCTGGTGCGCCTGTCGGTGATTGCCATTTACATTTGTGACAATTATCTTCGATAAGGTCCCAATCGTCTTCGTCTACTTCCCAACCTCCAAGGTTGCCATTGAGAGTACAATCCCACTCAACAAGATATTTCCTACCCGTACCTTGCAGTCCTGCAGGGCAGTTTCGATCCACTTCTTTGGTTAATGAACTATCACAGAGACATGCTGGGATCGCTCCGCCATAAGCCACACTTGCTGCCCTGTCACCTGGGTGAGGAATAAAGTTGCCATCCCCATCGGTTTCGCCGCCAGGCGGACATATCCATTCCTCCATGGTTAATCCATTTTTACCGATCTCGTTGTCACTGAATGCACCCCAAGTCCAGCTCCAGGTGTTAGACAATCCAGGAGGACAAGAGCTACGGTTAAATGTAGGAGCTTTGGGCGGACAACCACACGCGCTTGTATCAACATTACTACGAGTGCCTGATATAACAGCATTACCGTCAGCGTCACACGTTACTTCATAATCAAAAGTGACTGTTCCCACTAAATCGGATGTAGATGTGCCAGTAGTTCCGGCAACTATATCGTAGTAATCCGCACATGGCATATCATCCGGTATTGTCCCAGGAGTACATTGGCACAATAAATCAGTGTCGTAAATTTCAATCCATTCATGAATTGTTTGAGGACAAGGATGTTTTAAAATTCTTACGCCTGATCCACTATATCCATCACCACAATCGTAAAGTTCGCGTTGATAATCTTCCCGGCACCAACAGTCATGGTAATGGTCGTTATTTGCAACATCAGGCCATGCAATGTGATCATTCTCAGCTGGCCATGTCCCTCCGGCTGTCAAAGAAACATCAACTGGAAAGTTGGTACTAAGGCCCTTTCTTTCATGCTTTTTGACTTTGTTCCAATTTCCGTTATTACATTGCCAAACATCTCTAACCTGAGTATCAGGGTCTTCATAATCTGTACCGCAGTCTCCAACAACGCGAGCCTCTGCGTTTATAGTGTCGATCAGGGGTTGGACTTCATTGAAGTCTGCCATAGCTGTTATTTTACTATCAAAATAACCCCAATCATAATTGGCTGCGAATTTTCGGCATTCCCCAGAATAGGTAACATCATAATTACCGCTCCATGTACCTTGAATATCGGCGTTATTGCCGCAGGTTGTTGGTACGTTTTTATCTAAGCATGCTGAACCCGGAGGATCATCACATTTCACATTACCATCAGCATCAATGCTAATCACTATCTTTCCCGATGGGCAGGCCATGTATATTTCATCTGTACATAAAATATTAGAGTTAGAAATACCAACCATGTATTTTGGAGTACCAGGGCCGTCATAGCAACTCATGCCGCCAGTTGCTCCTACCTCAAAATAACCCCCGTTGGGAACTAATGCTCCTCCAATCAGTTCCGGCTCAAAACAATCAGCGGCACCAGTTGAGCCGGGTTTGCAGAGTTCTTCAGATCTGAAATCTCCTGTCGCAAGAATTGAACCCGAACCTACCGTTGTTTCCTTAACAGTTATCTGTGCTTCAGGGCCCAAATCATCGGTAGCATCAGCGCCAATAGCAAAGCTGTCTGTATTCTTTAGGTGAATAGCATCGTCAAAACCACCACTTGCAGAATATTGCCATTCGGATGGCTCTACAGGTGTAAAATAAGCGACGCGGTCATCAAAATCATCAATGTCATAGCCACCAGCTGCAAAAGCGGCATCAGAATCACAGTTTTCCTGCTCTACAGCTGAACCGCTAGCACAAGCTGATCCTGAAGCACCACTGCGGCTAATGCCACCAAAACCGTTTTTACCATGCGAAAGAACAACAAAGTGTGCTTCTCCTTTTGGAGTAATGAGTGATTTACTCATGTCGTTTGTATCGAGAACGCTAATTCCTCCGCCAGACATATTGAAGCTTACGTTAGATGTCAAATCAAGAGTAACAGCATATACGTAGCGATTTATGCCTGAGTCAAAGCTATTACTTTCTTGCAAGTTTAATGCTTTGTATGGGATAGAGCCTATGATAACATCTCTTGTCGATACACTATTGTGGCGTGTACATACCCCGTTGCTACATGATCCGGCTGCTGGCGCTGATGCTGTACAGTTGTTAGCAAACTCAAAACCATAAACGGCATTACCGGGTCCGATATTTGTTGCTGCGGGGCAGGGGTAACGCCCGTAAGTAGCGCGATAACTTCCTAAAGCATTGGTTATTTGAGCGATATCGTCTTCAACTTTTTCTATGTCTTTATCTATCCGATGCTGGTGATACATACTGGCAGCAGGAGCTATGACAAGTCCTAACATTATCATAACTACAGCAATTTCAAGTAGGGTAAAGCCCTTCTCGGAAACACGTACAAAGAAAGAATTTAACAATTTTAAGGAACGTGCACAACGCATACTAAGTCTCCATTAACATCAATACCTGCAGCAACCCTACCTATAGACGCACAGTCTTTGACTTTAAATTTAGTTTTATCTACTATTAGCTTTTTTGCATCACCAGTAAGTGTGCCATTTTTATTTAAGCCACTACCGCAATAAACAGTGTTGTCAGAGATATTCTTAACAGCGCGAACGGCACCTGAGGCATAGGAGGTGTCCTCAATGCAATTCATTTCGTCAAGAGCATCTGTAATTATCTCAGGTTGAAAGCAGTTATTACCTTTTTTGCTGGCAGGATCACTATCATCGCAATAATCACTTGATTGAAGATGTCCGCCGTTACCACCAGCAGTGTCAGCTCTAATATCGCCATCAACCATAAGATTTACTGCATTAAACTCTCCGCCATTATGTCGAGTTGGAGTAGTTGTACCCACTCCAACCTTTGTTGCCTGCGTCAAAACAAAATCCTTGTTTACATAAAGTGGATTATCTTCGTGTTGGAACCATGTGCCAATGGGCAGGGCCTGTTGTTCACTAGTTATATCATCGAAATAATTAGCACCTCTTACCTCTGTGTAAGCTGAAGCTTTATCATTATTAGGATCCTGTAGAGCAAAGAAAATGTTATCATAATCACAGTTTTCGTACTCGTATCCATCAGCGGGACCACCACATGCGGATAAAGGTAGGCCATTGTTTGAATAACCTCCAACGCCATTTTTTCCGGTTGAAAAAATGAATATGTCATACAAGCCAGTGACTAAGTCAGGGGCGCCATCACGATCCGGGTCGCTAGCCGGACCAGCAGCTACTAGTTCCGGGTCATCAACGCTCATAATTTTAATTTTACCGCCGTTAGCGGTGTAAGTGCCTCCGTCTGTTTGGCTATGGGTTACAGCATATATAAGTTTGTTACCCCAAAAATCAAAGGAATCTTCTTGAGACATCTTTAGGTCTGAGAAAGGTAGGCCCCCAATGATAATAGCGTTGGCCGTGTTGTCAGTTTTGCAAATACCCCCGTGGATATTGAACCATGTTGGGTTACTACATTTCTTTGTGCTAGCCAAGGTGCAGTTTCCTGCTTTTCCAAAATCAGCATCTCCTGGCTTTAATGATAGGTCTGCGGGGCAAGGATAGGCTGCATTTCCGCTAACGAAATATTGATTAATTCCCTCTTTGGCTACATTCAGAGTTCCGAGATTTGTATCGTAAACCTTTTTTGCATAATTAACATGACTCATGCGAAAAATGGGTAGAACAATTAGTCCTAAGACAATAATACCCATGGCTGTTTCAATTAGGGACATACCCGCCTGCGCCGAGGGGCGAAAATGCGGCATTTTTAACTTAAAGAAATAAGACATTTTTAGCATTCATAAACTCTAATAATACTTTTAAAACTGGCCAATTTAAATTTTAGCATAAATTTAGTTAAAATTTTATAAAAGTTTTTTCTATCTTTTTATACTAAAAACATAGGGATTAAAAGTATTTGTAGGAATATGAAGAAAAATAGAGTAACTTTATAACGTTTCAAAAGGTAAATGACGCCAGTTTAATGCTTTGGTTAGAAAGCATTAATTATCTGGTATTTATATTAGAGAGCATAAATTATTTGGTATTTATATAAGTAGGGATTTCTAGCGTATAACCTCTATGTCAACAGCTTCGCGTCCCTTATCGACTATCTTTAGGGTGACACGCACACGTTGTCCGGCTTCTAATCCGTCCATTTCCAGCTTATCCAGTAATGTCTTATGAATAAACACATCCTTCATGCCATCATCGGGAATGATAAAACCAAATCCTTTTTCAGGCTTATACCATTTTACCAGACCGCCCATAGTAATGGTTCCGGTTTTTTCGTCCATTTCAGGTACTGTGCTTAGTGCGCCTTTATCAAGCACCTCGATAACTTCTTTGACTTGGCAGCCTTTGTCACCATTCGTTACTTTGCACATAAGAATGGCGCCTTCACCAATTGAATGGAGTCCGGCTTGCTGAAGTGTTGTGATATGTAAAAAAGCATCAAATGAGCCATCTTCGGGCATAAGGAAACCAAATCCTTTTGCGCCATTAAACCATTTTAGATGTAATTTCGCGGTGGAAAGCTCTTCCTGTGGAGGTACAGCTTGGGTATTTTGAATATTATTTTGCAACATGGAACGCCTTTACTTTTTACTCGAACTAAGTGGTCTAAAGAACTGTTACGCAGAGGGAACTCGATTTATACACAAGTGTGGACGGAGTATGGAAAACTCCACTTGCATATTGCCTGATTTTATGAAGAAAATCTAGGGGGTTTTTGTTAACTACATTAATATATTGTTTTAAAAGGAAAAATTGTATGCTGCACGCGTTTGTGCACCATCATACTATTATAACCACAATAATTTTTGGAATAACGCTTATTTGGTTTCTTTACGCAGGGCGCATAAATCAAGCTCATAATTATGCTCCAGATCACGCGTTTGATCCGGGAAATTGAATTCGTTAGCGTCTATATATTGGAAACCATGTTTAAGTATGGCTGCGCGGGAGGGGATGTTGCCTTCCCTGTGGGAAATACGGAGTTTTGTCCATGGTTTATAATTAACGGCAAAATCAAACCGGGCCTTATATAGGTATGAAGAATAACCAAACCCACGATATTCAGGTTCAATGAAGTCCATCGCCATAATGCCGGTTTTCTTGGTAGGATCTTCGCGCCACGTAAAAACAGCAGTAATGCCTATCATTACCGAACCATCATACAAGCCAAAGACGCGTTTGCCTTTATTATCAAGCGTTTCAAGCCATATTTCTTCTGGGTATGCTTTCGCTGTTTCTGGTGTTTCCGAGAACAGATCCGTATGTAGGGTTAGCGCATGAATGCGCATTGCACGAAATTCTTCAAGATCGTTAGCGTTTAAAGCGCGAATAGAAATATCGTGGTCTTTATTCATGGATGACACTCGCAGTTTTCTGAGGGGTCTATATCTCTCCGTAAAGCACATAAATCCATTTGATATAAATGTACATAGTCTGGAATTCCATCGGGCCAAACAACGTTCTCGGATTTCCAATGAGTAAAACCGTGTTTGACTATGGCTGATCGGGAAGCTTCGAGGCCTTCTCTATGTGCAATGATAAGCTTTTTCCATGCCCCATGTTGAACAGCAAAGTTCAGTCGGGCTTCGTAGAGATAGGAAGAGTAGCCCAATCCTCGATATTTCGGCTTTATGAAGTCCTCTCCCATGAGGCCGGTTTCACCACTTGTATCAGTATCCCATGTCGAGAGGCTTGCCATACCGATTATGGTGCTGTCATCAAATAATCCGAAAAAGTTTCTGCCTTTTTCTTCAAGCATTTCTCGCCATTTGTCTTCTGAACGGGATTTAACCGTTTCTACAGGTTCCCCGAATGAATCTGCATGCATCTCTAGCGCTAGAATGCGTATAGTGCGCAGTGCTTCAAGATCATTAACGTCTAAAGCGCGAATGGAAATATCGTGATCATCTGCCATTGCGCCTCCCTCCTTTAAGCTCGCAAAGCGCCATCACATCTGTTGGCCACGGCGTCAATAACGTCATTCATCAGAGCTTCAAGCTGCTCATCGCTTAATGTTGCCTCTTTTGGCTCGATCGTTACGCTTAAGGCAACGGATTTATGTCCATCATCAATACCTTTGCCTTTGTAGATATCAAAAACGCAAGCGTCAGTAATAAGCTTTTTATCGCCTGATTTTGCTGCGCGTACTATGGCCTCGGATGAGACATCATCTTTAACAACAAAAGCAAAGTCGCGGGTAAGCGGTTGGAAGGGCGATAATGCTAAAAGCTGTTTGGAAGTACCTTTTTTACGAGGCTGGGGGATGTTATCCAGAAAAACCTCGAAACCGGCCACTGGTGTTTTAATGCCCATCTCATCTAAAATAGCTGGATGTATTTCACCGAATTGTGCAATGACATTCTTCCCCAAACGTAAAACGCCAGAGCGTCCCGGATGGTAGTAACCAGGTGCATTGTCGGATATCTGGGCTTTTGCTGCCGGAGCGCCGCAAGCTTCTAGTACTGCCAGCGCATCAGCTTTAGCGTCATAAGCATCAACGCTACGTTCTTGAGTATCGTCAGCCCAATGGCGTGGCGTTTTGTTATTGGCGCGCACACCAGCCGCCATATAATCCTGTCCATCAGACTTTGTGCTGCGGAATATCGGGCCGACTTCGCACAAAGCTACATCGTAAAAGCCTTTATCCGCATTTCTTCCAGCAGCTTCAATCAGGTTGGGTAAGATAGAAGGTCGCATTTGATCTAATTCCGAACTGATCGGGTTAGACAAAGTCAGAGCTGGATTGTCGTTTGAGCCAAAAGAGCTTGCTAGCCCTTTATTCATGAACGACCATGTAACGCATTCACTTAAGCCTGCCACTGCCATTGCGGAACGAGCCATGCGAGCACGGCTTAGTTTTAAAGTCTCGGCGGATGCGGTTACGGCTTTTTCCGAGCGTACGGAAACGGGTTCAATTTTATCAAATCCATAGATACGGGCGACTTCTTCGGTGAGGTCGGCTTTGCCCTCTATATCGCCGCGCCATGAAGGCGGGGATACTTTGAGATGCTCATCAGCGACTTTCTCAACGCCAAAGCCTAAGCGCTCTAATATTGATGTTTGCTCGTCATTTGGCACGTCTATGCCGCAAAGCTTTTGCGTATAAGATGGATCAAAGTCAATAACGCGGCTCCATTCGGGAACATCACCAGCTTGTACAATTTCACTAACTTCTGTTTCCTCTGTGCCGCAAAGCTCGAGGATAAGGCGCGTAGCCACTTCCATTCCGGGACGTGTGAATTCAGGATCAACTCCGCGCTCAAAGCGATAACGTGCATCACTGGGGATGCTCATATCCCGACCAGTGCGGGCAATGCGCATCGGTTTAAAGTAAGCGGATTCGACAAATACATTAACGGTATTTTCTTCGCAAGAAGTACTAACGCCGCCAACAATGCCCCCAAGACCGACTAAGCCACTGTCATCGGTAATGCCTACAGCACCTTCGATAGTTTCGTAGCTCTTGTCATTCAACGCATCAATTTTCTCACCGGCTTTAGTTTTGCGTACAACAATGCCGCCTTGCAGCTTATCAGCATCAAAGACGTGAAGTGGGCGAGCATATTCCATTGTCATCAGGTTAGTGATGTCCACCAACGCGGAAATTGGGCGCAAGCCTACGTTTTTTAGCATATTCTGCAACCATGTAGGCGAAGGGCCGTTCTTTATGTTTTTAATCAAACGCCCACAGAACATCTTACAGCCATCTGTATCTTCGATATTAACGCTAATAGGGCTGGGGAATGTGCTTTTAACCGGGCTATCATCAATCTCTTTAAGTGTACCCAAACCGGCAGCGGCCAAATCTCTGGCAATACCGCGCACGCCTGCACAATCAGCGCGGTTAGGCGTAAGGCCGATATCAATTACTTTTTCATCAAGGCCGAAAATTTCCGCTATTGGTGTGCCGATCTCGTGCTTTTCATCCACCTCGATAATGCCGTCATGCTCATCTGATAAGCACATTTCACGCTCGGAAACCAGCATCCCGTTTGATTCCACACCGCGGATTTTGGTTTTCTTCAAAGTGAAATCAAGCCCCGGAATATAAGACCCGTTTGGTGCAAAAATCCCTTTCATCCCCGTGCGCGCGTTGGGTGCTCCACATACTACTTGCACGAGCGCACCGTCTTCCGTCTTCACATGGCAAACATGAAGGTGATCTGAATCCGGGTGATCTTCGGCTTTTTCTACATAAGCCACTTTAAAAGGCGCAAAAGCAGCCGCTTTATCTTCAAATTCTTCCAGCTCTAAACCAATATTGGTGAGCGTATCGCATATTTCTTTATCGCTTGCGGTTGTGTCGAGGTGCTTTTTGAGCCAGTTAATTGTGAATTTCATGAGTCTTTTGTGCTTCTTTTTATATCAAAATTTTTAAAGAGACATCTAAGACCAAAACACAACCTTTTCCAAGGGTTTTCTTGATGATCCATATAAAAACCATAAAACTGGAAGAAAACAGATGCTAAATTATGTGAAAAGTTTGCGGTGAAAGATCAAGGCATGGTAAGATATTGATGAAATAATAAGTAAAATAAGAGTGTCGGATAGCTCTTTAAGGTGAATAAGTGATGGCGATAGATAATACCACAAGTACTACGGAGAAAACCGCAGATGAAATCTTAGGTAAAACTGAACTTGAGACCGCTACCGTAGCCGTAGACGCTGCCGCAGATCAAGAAGCTGCCGCAGGAAAAACCGAAGTTGCTGTTGCACCGACTGCAGAAGTTGTGGAACAAAAAGAATCTTCTAAGGAGGTGCTCGCAATTTTGCGAGGGGAAGGTTATTCCAGTCTTCCCGGTATGGGAGATATGGCCGGGAAGTTTGATCCTAAGCAAATAATGATGGCCGTTAAAGATCTTTTGCAAAATGTATTCAAAGGTGATTATCAAGGCGCTGTTGCGAGTTTTCAGAAGCGGATGGGAATGGAGGGCAAACCCGGCGGTGGTGCAGAGGAAAAAGTCGCTACGGCAGAAACAAAAA
>Ga0070729_10007414_pt1 | contig 10538 bp, 5 predicted proteins | sample tdDd472_FD_66725 | JGI IMG/M metagenome (GOLD analysis project Ga0070729, IMG submission 66725) | Marine sediment microbial communities from the Atlantic coast under amendment with organic carbon and nitrate - tdDd47.2 | ecosystem: Environmental > Aquatic > Marine > Coastal > Sediment | place...
ATGTTTATCTACACGATTAGTGATAGCAAATTGCAATTTATATCCCTGCTATGAGAAGAGGTCGATATATGCTCTGAATAAATACTGTTTTCCTCTTTTAGCACCTGTCACTTCTTCAATTATTCCAAGTCCTTCAAGGTCGTCAATCAGCTTATATGCTGATGGTAGTGAAAGCATCGTCAAATCTTTAACTTTTTGCGCATTTATTGAAGGATGCTGGTATAAATAATTTATAATAACATGTGCATTTTTTGACCGGCTACCTAATTTTTGGAGCCTGGTTTCCACATCCTTTTGCAATTTCAGGATAAGATCAAATGTTGTAATGCTACTTTTAGCTGTTTCAATCACCCCTACTAGGAAAAACTTGAACCACTGAGTGAGATCATTATTTTTTCTGACAAAAGTTAAATTGTCATAGTATAAGCTTCGATGTTTTTCGAAGAAGTCTGATAAATACAATACTGGCTTTTTTAAAATGCCTTTCTCTACGAGATAAAGTGTTATCATTAATCGACCAACCCGCCCATTTCCATCAAGGAATGGATGAATTGTTTCAAATTGATAATGGATTAATCCAATTTTTAAGAGTTCTGGAAAAGTATATTCAAGATTATGTGCAAACTTTTCCAAGTCTCCCATGTATGTACTCAATGTTGTATGTATTGGAGGAGTAAAAACTGCATCATCGATACTTGCTCCACCGATCCAGTTCTGGCTTTTCCTGAATTCTCCCGGTTGTTTATGCTTCCCTCTTACGCCCTGTAGTAAGATTTTATGTGTTTCCCGGATCAGCCTTGTTGAGAATGGGAGTTTATCCAGCTTCGTAATTGCCGTGTTTAAAGCTGCAATGTAGTTTTGTACCTCTTCCCAATCATTTCTTTTTTCCAGGTCAACATTTTCTTTTTCCAATAATGCATCTTCAATATTTGTTTTAGTACCCTCAATTTTGTTTGACTGTGTTGCTTCCTTAATGACATGCATACTAATGAACAGGTCAATATTTGGGATATATTCAGAATACATGTCAAGCCGACCCAATTGTCTGTCTGCCTGACTTAAAAGGTTTAACAATTCCATATTGTCCACTTCCCATTTTCGGTTAATCTTCTCAGGTTGGAAACTTTTATATGATCCCTGATTAATATATTTGCCGGGCTTGAAGTTTTTCATAATACAACTTATATATTTTAACAAAGATAGTTGCTATTTAAGAAAAATACAAATATTTTAATTAAGGGCAACTCTTATTAAAGATAATGTGAGTGAAATTAATTAGAGGGGTGGTATTCTAAAGATTATTGTTCAAGGAAAAGTCTTAGTTCAAAATACAAGTTGGCCTTAATATTAGATAGAAATTCTTATAATTTTTGTGTTTAGAACCATAATTCTATTTGCTTTTCTTTATATCTTCTTTGACATTTACCCCTGGCATTTTTAGGACACGTTTTTCAAAACCCTTGCTTATTAAGGACTTCAGGAGGTGGTAAAATTTTGATGCATGAGGCCTGGAGTACGAAATACAGTACAAATAAAAGAATTTATTCGGAAACTGATTCCGACAAGATATTCAAAAACCTTTTTGAATGAATAGTGATTATATCCTAATTATTAGTTAAGATTGATAATGAAGAAATGCGAGTATCCTGAATTCACCTACTCAATTAACTCCGATATTAGCTGTTCAACATCACCGTTAATTGCAGTCTATCCTTTAAACCGCTCAAAGAATTCAAATATTTCATCCCTTCTACCTGATGCAACAGGAATTTCAATATCGTCAGTTAGAATTACTTTTCCACCTTCCGATTTCTCAAAACGTTTGAAATGCTTCAAATTGATCAAATACGAGCGATGGATTCGAAGAAAATCGGAACCTTTCAAATAGGTTTCATATTCCTTGATCGGTTTTGATATAATAATTGATTTCTCTTTTAAAAGATGAAATTCAGTATAATTGCCATCGGATTTGCAGTGCGTTATTTCGGATAAATCAACCAGGAAAATATTATTAAGATCTTTAAGTATGATCTTGTCAAATTCTTTTGATGAAAAATTGGCAGCAGCATTGTTAAGCTGTAATTTAAGCGATGGAATAATTTGATTTATTGCTCTATTCACTGCAACAATCAATTCATCCGGGTCAACTGGCTTCAGCAAATAATCAAGTGCGTTGAAGCGAAATGCTTTTAGGGCATATTCGTCAAAGGCAGTAATAAAAATGATTTGAAAATTTATTTCACTAAATAGTTTTAATAAGTCAAATCCCGTGCCGTCAATCAATTGTATGTCTAACAGGATAAGATCAGGATTTTTTTGCTGGATCAAATCATAAGCACCTTTAACACCGATTGCATCTCCTACGATATCTATTTCGGGGCAATGCTTATTAAGAAGATTTACAAGGCGATCTTTGTTTTGTTCTTCATCTTCTATGATAATTGTTGTGATCAATAAGAGTGTATTTAAATATTAAGGATAAATTTAGTCAATTTTCTTTTATCCTCTATATCCCTAATTTTTATATATTTAAGATTCCTAATGCCAAGCAATTGAATAAAGAAATAAAATATAAAGGAATAAAAATTCTTCTGATTGTTTTATTAGCTTTTTACTATGGATCAGGATATTGTCAGATTCATGACAAGTACCAAACTGTTAATACAGACAGTCTGAAGAATCTTATCTCTGAAAACAATCGTTCTGAAAATATTAGTACCTATTTTCAATTGGTTGATGCATATTTAATAACTGATCCGGATTCCTGTTTAAAGTATTCTAATATAGCGTTGGAAATCGCTGTGGTCACGGGAGATGAAGCATTGATAGCCGATGCAAAATCCTACATGGGTAAGGCATGCTATTTTAATGGATTATATGAGGAAGCAATACAGCATTATCTCCTGGCATATGATTATTATAATGAGTCAAAGAACATGAAAAAAGTGCTCTTATTGGATGAGTTAATGGTCTTCGCCTATTTCTATTCAGGGAATTATGATATTACTGCAAAGCATCTGGAAGAGATAATATCACACTTAAAATATATTCCTGATACCAGTAATCTGGCACATTTTATTATTGGTATTGGATATTTTTATAGGTACATGGAATATTATGAAGAGGCCATTCCATTCTTTTTACAATACCTTGAAATAAATAATTATCATCCGTTGCCCCCACCTGCTATAGCATTGAACTGTGGTCACCTTGGATATTGTTATGAACAAACAGGGTTCAATGATAAAGCCATCCAATATTATTTGGAAGATGTAAGGATAAGTAAAGAATACAATATGAGTTCCAGGAGTTACTTCCATCTTGGCAGGATCTATGATAAAATGGATAGTCTGGACAAAGCAGTAGAATCCTTCAACAATGCCCTGTTATTTTATGAAAAGCAGGGAAACGTTTATCATGCTTCACTGGCACACATAGGTCTGGGAAAAGTTTATTTGAAGATGGGCAAAAATGCTGAAGCTCAAAATTTCCTTAATGAAGCACTGATTTTGGCTGAATGGGTTTACGATAATAAATTACTATACAATACACTGAATACTGAGATTAAAAATTTCTATATGTTATTGCAGATCGTGGAAAAGTATAAAGAAGAAAAAGCATTGGATTTGATTTCCCAAATTCATTTTCATTTATATCATCTGTATGACAGGCAATCAGAAATTAAAAAGGCCTTAAATCACTACATTCTATATCATCAAACTCTTGATAAGTATAAAAATTTTGAATTAATCGCGGCCGTCGAAGAAATACAAAACAGCTATGAATCGGAGAAGAAAGAACAAAGAATAACTTTTCTCTCGCAAGAGAATACAATGAATGAGTTGCAATTAAGGCAATCACGGATTATGACTTTATCCTTAATAGGTCTCTTTCTATTCACCATATTAATTGCCATATTAGTAATTCGCATGATTAAAATCCGTTCGGAACAAAGATCACTTATCCTCGAACAAAGACTTTTACGCTCTCAAATGAATCCCCATTTCATATTCAATGCCTTATCTAACATCACCAATCTGGTAGAAAATAAGGATCATTCCTCTGCATCGAGGTTTCTTAATCGGTTTTCAAGACTCGTTAGGCATTTTCTTGAAAGCTCCAGAGAGGATTTTATTCCATTAAATGATGAACTTGAGAACCTGGATAATTATATTGAAATACAAAAACTCAGATTTAGTGATAAATTCAGCTATTCCATCTCTTTTGAGGATGAAATTAATCCTTCAGATTATATGATACCACCCATGTTGATACAACCATTTGTTGAAAACGCTATCGAGCACGGGATCAAACCCAAAGAAGACAAGGGACATATATCTCTCCTGTTTCGCCTTCAGGATAAATCTATTGTTTGTGTTGTTGAGGATGATGGTATTGGAAGAGAAAAGTCATTTCAAATTGAAGAAAAATCCCACCCTTACCGTTCATATGGAATGCAAATTGTAAAGGACCGTTTGGCAGTAATACGCAAAAAGACCCGTATAAAAATGAAATTTTATATTATCGATTTAAAATCTGATAGCGGTGCACCAGCTGGAACCAGGATCATTCTCAATTTACCTTATCGTATGGCCTTATAAATCAGAAATGTAAAAAAAGAATCTCTTTCCAATTAATTCCTTTTATACAAGGACAATGCTTTTTTATACATTTCCCATAGGCATTAATGCATCTTTCCCCCAAATCCCTTATTTCTTAATTATCTTAGGTCATAATATTGAATCTGGTACTTAAAAAATAATACATCATGAAAAATTATACAGTTATCCTTTTTAGCCTCTTCTGTGGTTTTAGTATTAACATTAATGCCCAACAAGGTATCAAGATGGATACTTCCTTCTATAGCCAGGCTTTGGATTCAATTAGAATGGTGGATATCTGGTTGCCATCAGACTACGATTCAACTGATGTAGATTATCCTGTTATATTCTACCTACACGGAGCTGGTGGTAATCAAAATGAAGGTATGGACTTTGCAAATACGTACTATGATAGGTATTATGAGGACACTTTGCATGCAGACAGTGTTCCCCCGGCTATTATTATATCTCCGGATGGTAGTTGCCAACCTTACCTTGGGAGTTTTTGGGTTAATTCAGAATTATATGGAAATTATGAGGAATATATTACTACTGATGTTATCAATTTCCTGGAATCTAACTTCAGGGTTATGAATGATAAAAATTTCCGTTTTATCACAGGCTATTCAATGGGTGGATTCGGTTCAACATACTTGGCAATAAAACATCCGGAATTATTCAGGGGCTGCGCTCCTTCTTCAGCGGCGCATTTGTCCTATCCCGATACATTAATGAATGAATGGATATATAGGTTGCATAATGAAAATGGGGGATATCATTTTAGCTACATTGCAGGACCGGTTTCAATGCTATTCTTTACAGTTAGCGGTGGATTTGTACCCAATTTGAATATAGAGCCTAATCACTTTGAATTATTATGGGATACTTTAGGAAATTTTGCAGATACGGTGTTCACAAAATGGCAGAATTTTAATTGTTGTAATTTAATTAATTCAATTGCATCGGAAGACAGGCTGTCGTTTTTCCTAACCTGTGGTACCAATGATATGTATTTGTGTTATCCACCATATATAGAGCTTTCTAATTCCCTTGAAAACCTGGGTATTGATTACCAGACCTATTATCACAATAAAAATCATGGTATATTCGACCCGGTCGCGCACACAAAGATGAGTCAGTGGATGGATTCATTGATCGCTGTTAGTTATTCTCATGTGGATATTCCTGAATCGCTTATCCCTATTCGATCTTCAATGCAAGTTTATCCCAATCCATTCTCAACTACTACAACCATCGAATACGAATTTACAACTCAAAGGAATGTCCATATCACGATATTCAATCAATTTGGTCAACAAATAGAAAAATTAGTCCAGGGTAAAAATTGTGAATCAGGAATACAGCAATATTTATGGAATGCATCAGGCTTGCCTAATGGTGTATATTTCGTTCAGGTGAGGGCAGGCCAGGAGGTGTCTACAAGGAAGATTGTTAAGGTGAATTAAGCTATAGCTGTTTGAATGATTTATCATTAGGATATCATCATTCCCAAAGGTCTCAGGGTGACAAGTGGTATTTGTTCTTCTTTATACCTTCTTTGACATTTGGCCCCGCCATTTTTAGGACATGTTTTCTGAAAGCATTGAGAATAAAGGCCTTTAGGGGAGGGATGAAATTTTGATGCATGAGCCTGCAGGAAGCTTAATGAGGTGCAAAATACTAATTTATTTGTTAAGTAGATAGTACCTGCATATTTGAAGCCGGGAGTCAGGCTTTGGGCGTCAGGCATCGGGTAGTTTTGAGTTTTAAGTTGATTATGAATATTTACTTTGCACTCTTCACTTCAGATACCAACTCGGCACCCGACACTCAGATGGGTGTTGGACCTGTGAGGGAGAAACCTATTAGCTCCAAACTCTAAACTCAAAGTTAAATCCAATCGTTGAGTTATTAATTTTTTGTAATTGAAGTGTGACAATTTTGAGTTTATGGTATTAATCATTAGGGGACTTATTATCCCAAATTGATGAAAATACTCAGTTTATGCTGATACAAAAGATAGAATCTAAGATTTACGAAATTAGAGATCAGAAAGTAATGCTGGATTTCGACCTTGCGGAATTATATGAAGTAGAAACAAAGGTGCTTAATCAGGCTGTAAAACGTAATACTAATCGTTTTCCTGGCGATTTTATGTTTCAGCTAACAAAGGATGAATGGAAATCTTTGAGGTCACAATTTGTGACCTCAAAGAGAAAAGGAGGTACAAGATATATCCCTTATGCCTTCACAGAGCAGGGATTGGCTATGCTAAGTGGAATACTGAACTCTGAAAAGGCAATTGAAGTAAATATTTTGATTATGAGAGCATTTGTATACCTAAGGCAATATGCCTTAACCCACAAAGACTTAATGGATAAAATTCAAGAGCTCGAAGACAAATACAATAAAAAGTTCAAAGATGTGTACGAGGCACTAAATTATCTTCTTAAAAAGGATCAGAAGATTACTGAAGTAAATAAAAGGAAAAAGATAGGATATTAGTAAGAATGGAACCTGCAATAAAAGTACATCCGTTAATAAAACCAACTAATTAATATACACCAAAATAGCAACTCAGCACCCCCCACTCAACGCAATGCCTATTAACTCTCACAATCTCAGCTAGTAATTGCCCCTCCCTCCTAATTATCGTATATTTATACTTTAATACCTTTTTATAAACGATTAAATAGTAATTGGCAGCACAACCAAAACATACTAGTTTGCTGACTTTTTTTGCGCAAGTTGCTGCACGGATTAGTTATATCCCGGAAACAATAAAATCATTATCTCTTTTCTGCTTGTTCCTAACTATTTCATTTTTTACCACCCATTCATTTGCTCAATACACTTACGAACTGGACAAAACTACACGCTTCGAAATGATGAATGCTGAAGATGGCTTATCCAGTGGATATCCTACTTGTATACACCAGGATAAGTATGGGTTTATCTGGATTGGAACACAATATGGATTGAACCTGTATGACGGTTATGAAGTTAAAGTATTCTATGCCGATCCGAAAATCCCTCAATCTATATTCAATAATTGGATCATTAGCATTTTTGAAGAAGCTGACGGAACCATGTGGTTTTGTACTCATATTGGGATCAGTAAATACAACCGTGCAAACCAAACATTCAACAATTATATACCAGATACCTTAGATTTATATAATGACCGCAATCACACCGATAGGATTGTTCAGGATGGTGATTATTTATGGGTTGATATTTGGGGAAATGATTTATTTCGATTTAATAAACAAAGCGGTGAGTTCAGGTCTTTTGCAAAAGATACTTTGAATCCGTCAAAAGGTATCATGGGAAGCAGCAAGGATATCAATTCCTCCACCTGGATTAGCTCTGGTTATTTATTTATTGATGGATCAGGAGCACTATGGGTTGGCTCTAATGAAAATGAGAGTGATTATGCACTCAGCCGGTTTAATAAGGAAAATGAGACTTTTGTCCATTACGTTAATGACCCGTCTGATCCCGAAAGTTTTGCAGGTAAAAAGGTTATGTCGATGATAGAAGACAATGAAGGAACTATCTGGGTTGCAACCCTGGGTGGTGGCTTGCTTGAGATTATAGACAAAAAAAATGGGAAATTCAGGCAATCTGTCCACGACGAAAATGATACTAATTCCATTATTCATGATTTTTTGTATAAGGTTTTTGAAGACTCAAAAGGAAATATCTGGATAGGAGGACGGAATGGATTTTCTCATTTAAACGAAAAAACTGGCAAATTTACAAATTATCATATTCCTAATCGAGCTGCCCACCCTAGCATATCAAATATGGTAACTGATATTAATGAAGATATTAATGGTGAATTATACCTGAGTAACCGGAGTGGTTTAATCAAGTTTAATCCATCAACAAAGGTACTATCTCACTACCCAAATGATCCGGAAAACCAAAGTAGTATAAGTCATCATTGGCTTAAGCAAATCTTAATTGAGCCTACCGGTCAGACATGGTTGGTACTTCCAAATAGTGGTATTAACAGGATAAACCAGTTTTCGAACACTTTCAGGAGAATACAAAAAAAAACCAATGTCAATAATTCACTTACAAGTAATGCTATAGGTCCATTCTTTGCGGATAGTAAAGGCTACTTTTGGATTGGTTGTCGTCATCTTGGTGGACTGAACAGGACAGAAATTAATAATCATAAAGCTTATGACAATCTCGAACATATTGTTTTTGATGCGGATGATCCTACAAGTATAAGTGGAAATGATATTGTGGCCATTTATGAAGATCAGGATCAAATGCTTTGGTTTGGGACATTTACCAGTGGATTGAATATATATGATTACAATACCGATAGGTTTACACGTTTTAAACATGATCCTGATGATAGTACAACGATAAGTGTAAATAGGGTTATGTGCATTTTTGAAGATAGCCATAGCACTTTCTGGGTTGGGACCCGTAATGGCTTGAACATCATGGATAGAGAAACAGGTAAGTTTATACGCATTTTACCTGATGACAATGATACGACCAGTATTTCGAGTCTAGATATTCGGGTAATTTTTGAAGATTCATTTGGTGAGCTCTGGGTTGGGGGTGATTATCTTGAGAAATTGAATAGAAAGGATACCAGCTTTAGTCAATATTTACCAGGCATCCAAAATACAAGTAATATATACCTATCCTGGATTTATGGAATTGCCGAGGATGATTCCACTAATCTTTGGTTATCCTCTGAGTTTGGAGGTTTGTATAAGATGAACCGAAACAATATGACTTTTTCCTCATTAACAATTGATGATGGCTTGCCAAGCAATACCATTATAGCTCTTGAAATAGATGATAACGATGACATTTGGGTATCTACAACCCAGGGCCTGTCAAAGGTTGATCCCCATGATAATACTATTCGAAACTTTGATGTTGCAGATGGATTGGTCAGTCTTGAATTCACGAACAGAAGTTCATACAAAGATGCTGATGGTTGGTTGTATTTTGGCAGCAGAGATGGTTTTAACGTTTTTCATCCTGATAGCATAAAAGAAAACAAAATCATACCGCCGGTTTATATTACCTCCTTAAATGTTGCCGGGGAAACCAAATATTTTGAACATTCTCTCTATGAGATGTCAAGGATTGAGTTACAATACAACGAAAACGATTTCAGCTTTGATTTCGTTGCCCTGAATTACATCAATTCACAAAAAAACGAATATGCCTATATGCTTGAGGGCTACGATGAAGATTGGAAATATGTTGGAAATATACATGCTGCCAATTACACAAATATGAGTCCTGGAGAGTATACATTCCGCGTAAAAGCCAGCAATAATGACGGTTACTGGAATGAAGAAGGAGCCAGTCTTGTTCTGGTTATTCAACCTCCATTCTGGAAAACCTGGTGGGCATATGTGATTTATACTTTTGTATTTTTGAGCCTGGTATATCTATTGCGTCGAAATGAATTGCGAAAAATAAACCTGCGACAGGAATTGGAACTGGAGCAGGTGCAGTCTGAAAAACTTGCAGAACTGGATATCGAAAAAAATAAGTTTTTCTCAAATATTTCCCACGAATTCCGGACTCCGCTTACCCTCATATTAGGTCCGTTGGAAAGGATCATTACCGGAAAAAAAGAGGGGCAGGAAAAAGAACAGCTTAACCAGGTAAAGCGCAATGCCCGAAGACTTCAAACGCTAATCAACCAATTATTAAGCCTTTCTAAACTGGAATCGGGAAAGATGAACCTGAAAGCACGTCCTGAAAATATTGTCAATCTAACCAGCTTGTTCCTACAATCCTTTCATTCAATGGCTGAGGACAAAGGCATCAAACTGGAGTTTGAAAGCGATGCAGAAGAGTACATTGTGTATATTGATACAATCAAATTTGAGAAGGTGGCCAATAACTTGCTTTCGAACGCTTTTAAATTTACTGAAAAAGGAG
>Ga0070729_10007418_pt1 | contig 10536 bp, 10 predicted proteins | sample tdDd472_FD_66725 | JGI IMG/M metagenome (GOLD analysis project Ga0070729, IMG submission 66725) | Marine sediment microbial communities from the Atlantic coast under amendment with organic carbon and nitrate - tdDd47.2 | ecosystem: Environmental > Aquatic > Marine > Coastal > Sediment | place...
CCAAGCGCCGCTGGGCCGTGACCCCGGGCGCCCCGGGCCGCGAGGGCCCCGCGCCGAGCTTCCTCGAGGAGGTCCAACCCGAGGAGGCCGAAGCGCTGACCCTCGACCTCGCGAGCACCACCGGCAGCCTGCCCCTCGAGGACCCGGAGCAGCGCCTCGACGGGGGACGGGTGACCCAGCACCACTACCGGGTGCGCTACGCCCGGCGTGGGGACCTGCGCTGGCTCGCCCACCGCGAGACCATGCGCGCGATCTACCGCCTGGTCGTCCGCACCGACCTGCCCCTGGTGTTTACCCAGGGCTACCACCCCAAACCCAAGCTCGGCTTCGGTCCGCCGCTGCCCACCGGCTGCGAGAGCGAGCACGAGGAGCTGGACCTCTACCTGCTCGAGCCCTGCGACCCGGACGCGATCGTCGCCGCGCTCAACGCCGCCATGCCCCCGGGCCTGGTGGCCACCGCCGCCGAGCTGCTCGTGGGGCGCAAGACCTGCCACGCCGAGCGAATGGGCGTCCGCTGGTCGGTCGAGCTCGCGAGCGTCGGCCGCGACGAGGCCTCCGCCGCCGCCGCGGTCGCCGGCTGGACCGCCCGCGAAAGCTGGCCGCTGACGATCCACCGGCTCAAGCGCGGGGTGCGGAACCTGGACTTGAAGCTCCTCCTGGGCGAGCTGGAGGTCGTCGACGGCTGCCTGCGCTTCGACCTCGATCAGCGCGACAAGACCGCCAAGCCGAGCGAGGTCGCCGCGGCCGTGCTCGGGCTCGAGGAGGACGTCGCCCGCGCCGGGCGCTACACCCTGCTCAGCGCGCGCTCCGAGCCGCGCTACCGCACCAAGGCCATGGCCGCCGCCGCGGCGGGGGAAACCACCGCGTGCGCCCCGCCGGCCGCGGGGCCGAGCCGACTCAACCCCGGGCGAGGCCTCGGGGCGGCGCCCTGACCGCGAGCCCGCTGACCCTCGCCTCGACCTCCCCCCGTCGCGCAGACCTCCTGCGCGAGCTGGGGATCGCGTTCCAGGCGGTCGACCCCGGCCTCGGCGACGCGGCGGAGCGGGTGCTCGTCGACGAGGCCCAGCGCGCGGGGTTCGGTCCCGAGGCGATCGTGCGCCGGGTGGCCCTGGCCAAGCTGCTCGCGGCCCGAGCCGCCGGACACCCCACACCGCTGTTGGCCTCGGACACGGTGGTCGCCGACGGCGCGCGGCTGCTGGGGAAGCCCTGCGACGAGGCCCACGCCCGCGCCATGCTCGAGTCGTTGCGCGGGCGCCGTCACCAGGTGTGGAGCGGGGTGGCCTACCTCGACGCGCACGCCTCGCTTACGCTGGACGCCGTGTGCTCGACCGTCAGGTTTCGGTCCTTCACCTCCCAGCAGCTCGACGCGTTCCTCGCCAGCGGGCTGTGGCGGGGCAAGGCCGGGGCCTACGGCGTGCAAGACGAGGAGGCAGGGGTCCTGTGGGAAGCGGTGGAAGGCAGCGTGAGCAACGTCAAGGGGCTCCCCGTCGAGTGCGTGGCGGGCTTGGTGTGCGCGTGAACCACTGGCTGAGCGCGGCGATCGCGCTCTCCTGCCTGGTGGCCTGCGTCGGCTGCGAGCCCGAGGCCGAGCCCGACCCCAGCCCGATCGCCCGCCCGAACCCGCCCGAGCCCCAGGGCCCGACCGCCGCGCAGCCAGGCGAGCCGACCCCGGGCCCCGAGGACTACCAGCACCAGCTCGAGCAGCTACCCACCGTCGAGTTGACCGTCGGCGGCGTGCCCGTCACCGCGTATTTGGCCAACACGACCCCCACCCGCCGGCTGGGGCTGATGTTCGTCGAAGAGCTCCCCGACGACCGGGCCATGATCTTCGTCTACCCCCGCGCCGGGCGGCACGGGTTCTGGATGCACAACACCTACATTCCGCTCTCGATCGCCTACATCACCGAGGGCTTCACGGTGGACGAGGTGATCGACATGCAGCCCCACAGCGACGACTCCGTCGAGTCGCGCGCCCTCGTGCGCTACGTGCTCGAGGTCAACGAGGGCTGGTTCGAACGCCACCGCGTGCCCCGCGAGGGCGCCAAGGTCGAAGGGCTCGGCGAGCTCTTGGGCTACGAGTAGGTCGCCGTGAAGAGCATGCACCGCACCCCCATGACGATCCTCGCCCTGGGGATCGTGACCGTGGCCCTCTTCGGCGGCGGGGTGGTGTGGATCTCCCAGCAGACGCCGATCGTGCGCTTGCACCCGCTGCTCAAGGAGCACTACAAGAACGAGACGATCGACGTGCGCTTCCTCCCGGGGAACTCGCCCAGGATCGAGGTCCTCGTCCCCGACGAGCTGGGCGCCGACCGCTACGCCCTCGGCGACGTCGGCGTGTGGGCGCTCTCGGAGTACTACGACCTCGCGCCCAAGTCCCAGGTCCGCACCTGCCGCGTGCTCCTGCTCAGCGACGAGACGCGCTACGTGGACATCGACCGCGAGCTGATGGACATGCTCCGCCGGGCCGAGCGCCAGCAGCCCCAGCTGTTCGCGGCGGCTGAGAAGGCCGGCCTCAAGCGCGGGCGCCTCGAGCTCAAGGGCGTGGTCGGCACCGGCGTCCACGTCGAGCTCTTCGGCAGCATGCCCGAGCTCGAGGTCGAGGCCGCGACCAAGCTCGCCGCCCGGATCGCGGGCGCCGTCTCTCGCGCGACCTTCCTCAGCCGCGTGACGGTGTTCCTCGAGGCAAAGGGCGGCAAGCGCGCCAGCGCCTGGGCCGGGCGCGACCCGCCCGACTGATTGCGCGCGGGTCGGCTACTCCGCGAAGGTCAGCTCCTCGAGGAAGCGCTCCCACTCCGCCTGGAGGGTGTCCAGGTCGACGCCCTCGAAGGCCTTGGCGAAGCTGCGGCGCTCGTCGCGCACCTGATGCACGGCCTCGAGCATGTCGAGGAAGCGCGCGCGGTACTTGCCGCCCTCGCCCTTGAGCAGGAAGTAGACCACGGTCGTCGCGATCTGGTAGTTGCCTGGCTCGAGGAAGTCGCGCACCGAGATCTTCATGAACTGCTTCAGGGGCGGGAGCTCGCTGCGCATGCGCTGGCAGTAGCTGAAGGGGTTCTCTCCGTTGCTCTCGCCCCAGGAGATCACGCGCTTGCGGTTGAGGATCCACTCGCTCCCGTTCCAGGCGTGCTGGGCGAGGAAGTTCGCGATCCCCTCCACCGCCCAGTAGTGGTAGCGGATCGAACGTCGGGGCCGCGCGGCGAACTTGGAGTATTCGAAGGCGATCTGGTGCGCGACCTCATGGGCGAGGGGCAGGAGCAGCTGATCGAAGTCGTCCCAGGCGATGGTGAAGGTCTTGCCGGTGGCGTCCATGCCTTCGTAGGTCACGAAGCAAGGGTCGAGGGACCCGCCGGTGTGGAGGTAGAAGGCGACCCCCACGCTCTGCGGGCGCAACCCGCGCAGACCCGGACGGTCGCGCACGGCCAGGCGCATTTGCTCGTGGAGCTCGGCGCGGGTGCGGGTCACGATCACGGGTAGCTTGCCCCGCGGGGCCTGGAACGCCCAGCCGTCGCCGAAGCGTTCGAGGACGTAGGCGCGGTAGGCGCTGATGAACCCGAGGATCTGGTTCGCCTGGCGCAGAGGGACCGTGGTCCTCAGCTCGTGGACCTCGTCGGAGAGCACCCAGGGATCCTCCCAGGTCGCGTGCTGCCGGTTCAGCTCGGCCACGCGCTCGGGGGGCAGGAGCTCACCGCGGTAGTAGTCGCCGCCCGCGCGCAGCACCGCGGCCTCCTCGCGGCTGACCCAACGCTTGAGGGGCTCGTAGAACGCGATCCCCAGCAGCGCGTTGGCGGCCTCGGAGGGGTAGTTGCGCCGCAAGAGCTCGAGGTAGCGTTGGTAGCGCTCGGGGGCGGCAGCCTTCACCGAGAGCGCGGCCTCGGCCAGAGCCAGCGAGATCCGCTCGTGGACCTCCCGGCTCTTGCCGCCGAGGTAGCCGCTGCGATCGCCGAGGTATCGCCCGCGGAGCTTCGAGTGCCGGGCGGCGCGGTCGAGGCTCGTCTGCAACCGCTCGAGCTCCCCGAGGAGGTAGGTCGACTCCCTGGCCACCTCGAGCGCGAGGATCACTTCGCTCTCTGCGAACTCGAGATCCCGGCGCAGCTCGGCGACCTGGATCAGCTTGCGCAGCTGACGCTCGACGGTGCCCACCAGCTCGACCTCGGCCGCGGTCCGCTCCTCGGCGGCGGCGGCGGCGCAGCAGCTCAGGCACAGGGCCAGGATCGCAACGCGCATGGGTTCGGCCTCACTCCTCCCTGGACGGTGGCAGGCCCGGACGCGAAGCGCCAACCCGGACGTAGCCTCGCGCCAGGGCCCAGCCCCGCTCGCCGAGCAGCGCCCGCAGCTCGTCCTCGCCCGCGAACGGCCGCTGGCGAACCAACTCCGCCGCGGTGGCGGGGCCGACCCCTGGCAGCGCGCAGAGCTCCGCCAGGGGCGCCTCGTTCACGTCGATCCGCAGCCGCTGCACCCCTGGGCCCCACCCCCCGGGACGGGTCAGCTGCGCGCCCGCCAGCAGCACCACCCCCAGCCAACACAGGGTGCGCAGGGCCAGCCGCTCGCGTGGGTAGAAAGCAGGATCCACGCGAAGACGGGTGCACAGCCGCGTCCGCCACAACCCTCGATACCCCGTGGGCTCGCCGGGCAAGACTTGCCCACGTCTCACCCGGGGTGGGACGAACCGTGCGCTGGTAGGATCGCCCCGCGGGAAGGGGGGCCGAGCATGACCGCAGCGGGACGCCTCGTGCAGGGGCTGCGCGACAACCTCAACCGGGTGATCAAGGGCAAGCCGCGCGAGGTGGATCTGCTGATCACGGCGCTCCTCGGTGGGGGCAACGTGCTGCTCACCGACGTCCCGGGGGTGGGCAAGACGACCCTCGCCAAGGCCCTCGCGGCCTCGATCTCGGGGGTCTTCCACCGGGTGCAGTTCACCCCCGATCTGCTGCCGGCGGACGTGACCGGGGGCAGCATTTACAACCCCAAGGAGGCGCAGTTCGAGTTCCGCAAGGGGCCGGTGTTCGCCAACGTGCTCCTCGCCGACGAGATCAACCGGGCCAGCCCGCGCACCCAGTCGGCGCTGTTGGAGGCCATGGCCGAGCGCCAGGTGAGCATCGAGGGCGAGACCCACGTGCTTCCCGACCCGTTCTGGGTGATCGCGACCCAGAACCCGGTGGAACACCACGGGACCTACCCCCTCCCCGAAGCCCAGCTCGACCGCTTCGCGGTGGAGCTGGCCATGGGCTACCCCCAGCCCGCCCAGGAGCTGGAGATCCTCGCTGGGCTGAACTCGCCGCCCACGCTCACGAGCCTCGAGCCGAGCTGCACCCTGGAGGAGGTCGTGGCCGAGCAGGCGCGGATCCGCCAGCTGCACGTGTCGCCGGAGGTGCGGGAATACGTGGTCGCGTTGCTGACCGCCAGCCGGGAGGAGCCGCGCCTGGCCCTCGGCGTCTCGCCCCGAGGCGGGATCGCGCTCTACCGCATGGCCCAGTCATGGGCCGCCCTCGAGGGCCGCGACGCGGTGCTCCCCGACGACGTGAAGGCCATGGCGCCGGCGACCCTCGCCCACCGCGTCGTGCTCGAGACCAAGGCTCGCTACAGCGGCGTCAGCAAGCGGGACGTGATCGCGGACTTGCTGAAGCAGGTCGCCGTCCCCGTATGAGCCCGTCCAGCGGGACCCCCGTCGCCGGGACACCCGTCGCCGGGCCCGAGGCGCACCCCGAGCAAGACGCGCCCTCCGAGGACGCGCTGGCCCCGCTCTACGCCTACCTCGACCGCTCGCTCCCCGAGCGCTCGATCCTCCGCGGGCTCGGCTACGTGTGGAACTACCGGCTGACCGTCACCGGGCGCGGGCTCGTGACCGTGGGCGTGACCGTGAGCTACGCCGCGCTGCAGTTCGGCTACGCCTACCCGATCTACATGTTCGCCCTGGTGCTGGTCGGGCTGTTCGGTGTGCACCTGGTGGTGGGTCAGCTGCACATGCCGCGGCTGACCCTCGAGCGCGACCTGCCCCGGCGGGTCGCCGCTGGCGCCACGGTTCCCCTCCGCGCGCGGGTGAAGAACCCGGGCTGGCGCCCGCTCTACGACTTCACCCTGCGCGAGGTCTCCGAGCCACCGGGCCTCGAGCTCGAGCGCCTGCCCGAGCTGATCCCGGCGCTCCCGGGCAAGAGCGAGCTCGAGGTGCACTACGCGATCAAGCCGCTGCACCGCGGGGTCTACACCTTCCCCGGGCCGCGGGTCATGAGCGCGTTCCCCTTCGGGCTCTACTTCGCCCAGCGGCGGATCAAGGCCCCGGCCAAGCTGCTGGTCACACCGCGCTTCCACCCCCTCGACGGGCTGACCCTGCCCGCGGGCCGCAAGCACCAACCCGGCGGGCTGGAGCTGCTCAGCCAGGTCGGCGACGCCGAGGAGTTCATTGGCAACCGCGAATACCGCAGCGGGGACAGGCTGCGCGACCTCGACCAGCGCGCCTGGGCCCGGGTCGGCAAGCCGATCGTGCGCGAGTTCCAGCAGGAGTACCTCACCCGGATCGCGCTGGTGGTCGACACCTACGCCCCGCGTCAGCGCCGCGACGACCTCGAGGCCGGGATCTCGCTCTGCGCGGCCGTGGCCGACGCGCTCAGTCGGCTGGAATACGTGGTCGACCTGTTCGCCGCCGGCCCGGAGCTCTACCGGCTGCAGGCCGGGCGCAGCCTGGGCTACCTCGACGACATCCTCGACGTGCTCGCCTGCCTGCAGGCGGTCGAGCAGAGCCCGTTCGGGGTCCTCGGCCCCCGGCTGCTGGACGAAGTCCGCGAGCTGAGCACCTGCGTGCTGGTGCTCCTCGACTGGGACGAGGAGCGCGTCGCCTTCGCGCAGACGATCCTCGACCTGGGGGTCGAGCTGAAGGTCTACGTCGTGCGCGAGGGGCCGCCGACCCTCGACCCCACGAGCTTCGGCGGCCGCAGCGGCCCGCCCCGGCTGCTGACCCCGGCCGAGGTCGCGCAGGGAGTCCGCACCCTGTGAGCGCCGAGCCCCTGGACGCCCGCGCCGACTGGCTGAGCTACGCCATGGTCGCCACGGTCCTGTTCGCGCTCTGGCGCACGGCCAACGACGGGGCGCTGTGGATCTCGGTCCCGCTCTACCTGGCGCTCGGCGGGTTGATCGTGACCCGCGGCCGCTGGCGGGTGAAGCTCCACTTGCTGGCGGTGGTCGCGCTGCTGGCCCCGGTGGGGCTGCTGTTCGCCACGACCGAGATCACCGAGATCAAGGGGCGCGGCGGGAACCAGTTCCTCCGCTCGTTCTTCCTCGCCTACGCCGTGGTCGAGCTCGCCTTGATCCAGCTCGTCTCCCCGCCCTCGCCCTGGGCACGAGGCCGGGTGGTCTACCTCACCGCGGCGGGCATGCTCTTCGTCTCCGTCGGGCTGCCCGACTACATAGGCACCCTCCCTGGCTGGCGCGACAGCGGACCCCTGGCCGCCTACCTCGGCCACGCCGGGCAGAGCCCGCACCAGTTCTACCTCTCGACCCTCGCGATCTGGGGGCTGCTCGCGCTGATCGCGTTCCTCCCCCGCCGCGCGCCCCCGGGCACCCGCGGCGCCCGGGGGCGCGCGGCCGCCTGGGTCGCCTGCGCGGCGGTGTCCTGCGGGCTCGCCGGCGGCGGCGTGTATGCCTTCCGCGCCTACTACGCCGAGCTGGCCAACGCCTACTACGAGCTCGTGGGCAGCGGGACCAGCGGCGGCGGCGGCTTCAGCGACGAGGGCGCGATCGGCTCGGTCGAGAACGCCCAGGGCCAGGACGGCGGGCGCGAGATCGCGCTGCGGGTCGTCGCCGACCTCTCCCCCGGCTACCTCCGCGGGCGGACCTTCCTCGAGTACGCCGAGGGCCGCTGGGAGCAGGGGGAGGGCGTATTCCAGCCGCTGCCACCGTCGGGGCGCACGATCCGCCCGGAGACGGAGGCCCCCGAGGGCGAGGCGGAGGTGTGGGTCTACCCCCGCGGCGACCACGGGGGCGTGATCTTCACCCCCCTGACCACCGGCGCGGTCCGCCTGGACGACGAGGCGGTGCAGCTCCTGCCGGGCTGGTGCCTGCGCCCCTACTCCAGCGACGTGACCCTCGGGGTCCCGCTCTTCCCCACCCGCGGCCCCTGGCACCACGACGCCGAGCGCGAGGCCTACCTCGCGCTCCCCGACGACCCCGAGCTCGTCGCCGCCCTGCGCGAGACCTGGGCCACGATCTTCGCCGCCACCCCCGAGGCCCAGCGCGACGGCGACGCCAAGGTCGCCGCGCTCAAGACCTGGTTCGACCAGCGCTACGACTACGAGTTCGGCAGCACCTTCAGCGGCGAGCAGGACCCGCTGACCGAGTTCCTCCGCGAGAAGGACCACGGCCACTGCGAGCTGTTCGCCAGCGCCGGGACCCTCCTGCTCCGGGCGGAGGGGATCCCCGCGCGCTACACCACCGGCTTCCTCTGCCTCGAGCGCAGCCCGATCCGCGAGCGGCTGTGGGTCGCGCGCAACCGCTCGGCCCACGCCTGGATCGAGGCGTATCACCCCCAGCGTGGGTGGGAGGTGGTCGAGTTCACCCCCGCGGGCGGCCTGCCCGCCACCGACCCGCCCAGCTCGGGGACCGCGCTGCTCGAGGCGCTCGGCGGGTGGTTCAGTGAGCTGTGGGGCGCGCTCCGCGGCCGGCTGAGCGAGCTCCCCGGCCGGCTGCTGGGGTTCCTCCAGGGGCTCGTCGGCTGGGTGGCGAGCTCCCCCTGGCGCTGGGGTGCGCTGCTGCTGGCGCTGGCGGGCTACGTGGTGTGGCGGGTGCGCAAGCGACGCCCGGTCGTGCGCACGGCTCCCGGGACCTACAGCGTGGCCCTCGACCCCGAGCTGCTCGCGCAGCGCGAGCGCTTCCTCCGCCTGGAGGCCGCCCTCCGCAAGACCGGGCAGCCGCGCGACCCCGGCGAGACCGTGCTCGAATTCCAGGCGCGGCTCAGCGGCGGGGAGTGGCCCTTGCCCGACGAGGACCGCGCGGCGAGCCTGGCGTTCCTCGCCAGCTTCGCCGTCCAACGCTACCGCGGACCCAAGGAGGACGCGTGACCGACCTGCCCGACCTCAGCACGACCGTAGCCGTGATCACCGGCGCCAGCCGCGGCCTGGGCGCCGGAATCGCCGCCGCCTGGGCCGAGCGGGGGCTGACCCTCGCCCTCTGCGCGCGCTCGAGCTTCACCGGACCGAACGCGGCGTTCACGGCCGCGGTCGACGTCGCCGACAGCGAGGCGGTGACCGCCTTCGCCGAGCAGGTGATCGAGCGCTTCGGCCGGATCGACCTCTGGCTGAACAACGCCGGGGTCCTGGAGCCGATCGCGTTCGTCCACGACCTGACCTCGACCCAGCTCAGCGACCACCTGGCGGTCAACGCCCTCGGCGCGTTCCACGGGACCCAGGCCTTCGTGCGCCACCTCCGCCAACGTCCGGGGGAGGGCGTGCTGCTCAACGTGTCCTCCGGCGCGGCGCTCAAGGGCTACGCCGGCTGGGCCCCCTACTGCATGGGCAAGGCCGCCCTCGACCGGCTGACCGAGTGCGTGCAGCTCGAGGAGCAGGCCCACGGCCTCCGCGCCTGGGCCGTCGCGCCCGGGGTGATCGACACCGGCATGCAGGCCACGATCCGTGCCTGCAGCGCCAACGTGTTCCCCTCGGTGAACAAGTTCCACGACCTCAAGGCCCGCGACGCGTTCAACACCCCGGACTACGTCGCCGAGCAGCTCCTGCGACTGGCCTACGTCGAGCGCCCCGCAGAGGTCGTGCAACGGCTCGAACCGCAGTCCTAGTCCGCCGTCGACTGCACGCAGCGAGGGGGATACAGTGAGCGGCATGGACGCTGAATCGCTGCGTGAGTTCATGGGCCAGGGCTTGACCCGTGAGGGGTTCCTGGCCGACGACCCGGCCCCGGCTCTGGTGGTCGACCCGCTGGGTGTCGCGCGCGGCGGGGGGAGCGAGACCCCCCGCAGCAGCCTGCCGAAGAACACGCCCCTGGAGGTCCACGGGACCGAGGTTGGGGGAGGGACCGAGGTCCTCGGCCCCCTGCAGTCGGCTCAGCAGCTCGCGCGCATGGCGTCGGCCCTGATCGACCCCAACTCCGCGATCTACTGGCTGAGGAAGAGCGACCGCAACCCCTTCGGCTCGCTGATCACCGTGGGCCGCGCGCCCAACAACGACGTCGTGATCAACCACACCACCGTCTCCAAGGTGCACGTGATCTTCACGCACCCGACCGACCAGATCTGGTTCATCGCCGACGACACGAGCGCCAACGGGACCTTCCTCAACGGCGCGAGGCTGACCCCCAAGGAGAAGATCGCGATCTCCGACGGCGACCGGGTGCGCCTGGGGCCCGACGTGGTCGCGCGGTTCTTCCTCCCCAGCTCGCTGTGGGACTACGCCCAGCTCGCCTCCGGCGCGGGGTTGTGACCGGCGTCTCCGTCGAACACCCGCGCTGCCCATATTGCCACGACGCGATCCAGCCGCAGCAGGTCAAGACGCCGTGCATGACCTGCATGGCGTGGCACCACACCGCCTGCGCCGAGGAGCA
>Ga0070729_10007421_pt1 | contig 10534 bp, 10 predicted proteins | sample tdDd472_FD_66725 | JGI IMG/M metagenome (GOLD analysis project Ga0070729, IMG submission 66725) | Marine sediment microbial communities from the Atlantic coast under amendment with organic carbon and nitrate - tdDd47.2 | ecosystem: Environmental > Aquatic > Marine > Coastal > Sediment | place...
TGCTCCGATGAAACCTGCACCTTTGTCGTAGGCAAGCCGGACGCGCGACAGAAAAAACTCTACGCCCTTGTCAAAAAAGCCCATGACCGGGCCATTGAGGCCCTGGAGGACGGCTGCTGCGCGCGCGATGTCGATGCTGTGGCCCGGGACTGTCTGAACAGGGGCGGCTACGGCAAGTACTTCACGCATGGTACCGGACACGGTGTCGGACTAAACGTGCATGAATACCCCACCGTATCAACAGCATCCAAGGCCCTGCTTCGCAGCACCATGGTAATCACAATTGAACCCGGCCTCTACATTCCCGGCTGGGGAGGCATCCGTATTGAAGACACGCTTGTTGTACGCAAACAGGGGTGCGACTATATTACGCGTACTGGCAAAGATTTAACCGTGCTGGGCTGAAACACCCATGCAGGCAAAGGCACTCATGGAACCAACTAAACTCCACAAATCTATCTATATTGAAAGTCTGGGCTGCGCCAAAAACCAGGTTGACAGCGATGTCATGCTCGGCTGCCTTGAACTGGACGGATTCATGCTGACCAGCGACATGCACACGGCAGAAATCATCATTATCAACACCTGCGCGTTTATTGCTGAGGCAACCCGCGAATCAATCGACACCATCCTTGAATACGCAGAGCTGAAACGCAGCGGTCCATGCCGCGCCCTGATCGTATGCGGATGCCTGCCGCAGCGCTATAAAGCGGAAATTGCCGCTGAACTGCTCGAAGTGGATCTGTTTCTCGGCAGCAGCGAATACGCACGCATTGCTGAACATATCAGGGAACTCGATGAGCGCCCGGCAACCGGCCCCCGAATGATTATCGGCAAACAAGCTTTTCTGCAATCGGCGAACACTCCCCGCTCGCTCTCCGCCCCCGGCTCATCGGCCTACATCAAAATCGCCGAAGGCTGTTCACACGGCTGCACCTACTGCGCGATTCCGGCTATCAAAGGCCCCTTCAGGCAGCGCTCACGAAGCTCCATCGTGCAGGAAGCCCGCACTCTTGCACACGCAGGCATTCAGGAAATCAATCTGGTCGCCCAGGACACCACGCGCTACAGCGAACTTCCCGCTCTGCTGCGCGAGCTATGCCGCATACGCGGCCTTGAGTGGGTACGACTGCTGTACTGCCACCCCGCGCACCTTCAAACAGAAGTGCTTAAGCTGATGGCCTCTGAAAAAAACCTGTGCCGCTACCTTGACATTCCCCTGCAACATATTGCCGATCCTGTTTTAAAACGCATGGGCCGCCGAGAAAAACGCTCTCGAATCGAGGCCCTGATTACCCGGGCTCGAAAGCTGGTACCTGACATTGCCCTGCGCACAACCTTTATCGTTGGATTCCCCGGTGAGAGCGAAAAAGACTTCAATGAACTGCTAAATTTTGTGCGCGACGCGCGCTTTGACAATCTGGGAGCGTTTTGCTACCGCGCAGAGGAAGGTACCCCTGCTGCAAAAATGCCGGGTGCAATCCCTGAGCGCGTCAAACGCGAGCGCTACCGTGAGCTCATGACCCTGCAGAAAAAAATAGCGCGCGAAAAAAATGCCACCCTGAAGGGCCGAAAGTTTCGCGTGCTGGTGGACGGCATATCACCACGGGAAGCCTACAGCCTGCAGGCCCGCACTGAATTCCAGGCCCCGGAGGTTGACGGCGTAGTCTTTCTTAACGGCGATGTCACAATCGGTGAATTCACTACGGTTACCATTACCCGCTCGCTGACCTATGATCTTGTCGGCCGAGTAACCGAATAATCTGGCACTTAAACATGTGCGAAGCTTTTCAAAAAATACTCTTAAAGAGGCTGTTCAAAAACGGTTGAATGCAAGGCACGCGAAATTATCGGGAATGAGGCGTGTTTTTTTGTACGCCGCAGTGACGGATCATGAGCGCAACGCAGCAGGCAGCCTTTTTTCAACAGCCGCAAAGGGGACAAAATGAGCTTTGGGAATAAACTGATTGACAATGTAGCCGTTTTCATGCGGGCGCGCATCGTGCTGACAGCAGCAGACCTAGACCTGTTTACCGAGCTTGATCGCAAACCACGATCAGCCGAGGAGCTTGCAACAGATCTCGACCTTGACGAACGCTCAACCAACCGCGTGCTTGACTGCCTCGTGGTCAACACACTGCTTGCAAAAGCCGGTGACCGCTACTACTTGACAAAAAGTGGAACGCAGCTTTCAAACTTGCACCCTGAATCCATACTGCCCATGATACGGCACATGAGCACTATGTGGGACAACTGGTCGCAGCTGACAAAGACACTGCGCACAGGCAAAAACCCTGATCTCAAACCGGTAATCGGCACAAAGGATGAAGGGGTCATGCGCGCCTTCATCGGTGCGATGGATGTAGTGGGCCGGGATCTTTCCCATGAAATAGCAGAGATGCTTGACCTGACTCCGTACAGCATGCTGCTTGACATCGGCGGTGGCCCGGGCACCTACACCCTTGCCTTTCTTGAAAGAAATCCGCAGATGCAGGCAGTGATCTTTGACTTTCCCGAGGTGCTCGCTCTTGCGCGCGAGCGCATCGGCGACAGCCCCCTTGCCGGAAGGATATGCTACGCCCAAGGCGACTTTTACAAGGATGAACTACCCTCAGGCTGCGATTGCGCCCTGCTCTCGGCCATCATCCACCAGAACAGCCCGCAGGAAAATATTACTCTTTTCCGCAAAATACACGCTGTTCTCAGTCCCGGCGGCTGTCTTATAATCCGGGATCATATTATGGATGAGTCCCGCACGAGCCCGCCGTCGGGTGCTTTTTTTGCTATCACCATGCTTGTTGCAACGCCGGCAGGCGACACCTATACCTTCCCCGAGGTCAAGGATATGCTTCAGCAGGCAGGCTTCAGCTATGTGCAACTGCTTGAAACCGGTGAGCGCATGGACTGCCTGGTGCAGGCACGCAAAACCTAAATTATTGAACAAACCGAGAGACACAGTAACCCGCAAATATTTCTGGGACTGCTATGGTTGAAAACAAGAAAAATAACACTGGCGCGGAGAATAAAAAAACGAGCCTGATGGGAACATTCGGCGGTGTGTTCACCCCGAGCTTTTTGACCATTATCGGGATTATTTTTTTCATGCGCCTGGGCTATGTGGTCGGCAATGCCGGCCTCTGGCTTACGCTTGTCATCATCCTGCTCGCCAACGCTATATCCATCCTGACAAGCCTGTCTATGGCAGCGGTTGCAACCAATATCCGCGTCAAAGGCGGCGGTGTCTACTATATTATATCCCGCACGCTCGGAGCCCAATACGGCGGAGCAATCGGCATCGTTATGTACCTTGCCCAGGCAGTATCCGTGGCCTTTTACTGCATCGGTTTCGGAGAAGTGCTCGCATCCCTGTTCCCGGGTGCGCCCGCTGTTCTGCCCCAATTAATCGCTGCTGTCGCGCTGGGTGCCCTTTTCTGGCTTACCCTGAAAGGCGCCGACTGGGCCACCCGTTTTCAGTACCTCGTCATGGGCGTGCTTGTCTGCGCGATTGCTTCATTTTTTATCGGGGGTTTTCTTCAATGGCAACCGGAAACCTTTCGTCAAAACCTGGGGCCCTTTCACGCGGCACCGAATTTCTGGATACTGTTTGCCATATTCTTCCCGGCAGTTACCGGTTTCACCCAGGGCGTCAATATGTCCGGCGATCTGCGCGACGCAGGCAAGAGCATCCCGCGTGGCACCTTCCTCGCGGTCGGTCTGACAATGGCTATCTATCTGGGCGCGGCTGTTTTGTTTGCTGGTGGCGTGCCGCAGGCGGCGTTGGCAGCCGATTATGAGTCCATGAAACTCCTGTCGCTTGTCGGCTTTCTTGTCACTGCCGGGGTTATCGCAGCAGCGCTTTCATCGGCTATGGCATCATTTCTGGGCGCCCCGCGCGTGCTGCAGGCTCTGGCTGCGGACAGAATTTTTCCCTGGCTGCTTCCCTTTGCCAAGGGCGAACCCACAACCAACAACCCGCGCCGGGGAGTTGTTCTCACCGCAATAATCGCCTTTATAACCGTCGGGCTTGGCGATCTCAATGTGATTGCCCCGATAGTCGCCATGTTTTTCCTGGTGACCTACGGACTGCTTAATTACGCGACCTATATCGAGGCCCGCTCGAAAAGTACCTCGTTCAGGCCGCGGCTTCGTTTCTACCATCAATATTTCAGCCTGGCTGGTTTTCTCGCCTGCGGCAGCGCCATGCTGGCCATTAACCTCTCTGCCGGAATCATCGCCGTCATAGCCATTTTGATCATCTACGTCTACCTTGAGCGCACTGCCAAATCGGTGCGCTGGGCCGACAGCCGTCGCTCATACTACTTGCAGCAAGTCCGTAACAACCTGATAGCCACGGCTGCCGAACCGGAGCACCCGCGCAACTGGCGCCCGCAACTGCTTGTCTTCTCCGATGATGCCACCAGGCGCGAGCGCCTCTTGAGGTTTGCCTCATGGGTAAACGGCGGGGTCGGTATAACAACAGCTGTGCGACTAATTGAGGGCAGTGGGCTCAAAGCGCTCAAAGAGCGCACTCAGGCCGAGGATGAGCTGCGCAATGACATCGAGCGCCACAAGCTGGATGCTTTTCCGCTGGTAGTGTCTTCTCCTGAAGTCGATACTGCCTACGCTGCCCTGCTGCAATCCTACGGTACCGGACCTCTCAAGGCCAATGTGGTGATGGTGAACTGGATGAAAGAGATGTCCCAGGGAATCGGCGCTATCCGGCAGCTGCGCTACGGTCGCAACATGCTCACCGCGCACCGTCTGGGATGCAATCTCATTATCTTTGACTGTGATGAGCGCGAATGGGAAACAGTGTGTTCCACGCCGCCGGCGCAGCGCAGAATCGATGTATGGTGGCAGGGAGATGCCACCAGCCGCCTTATGTTGCTGCTGGCCTACCTGATGCAGCGCAGCCGTGACTGGGACGATGCTACAATTAGAATCCTGACAAACGGAGGCGAAGACCAGCAGCAGGATTCCCGCGAACACATTGAAGAGATGCTGGCTGATATCCGCATTGAAGCCGAAGTTATGCTGATTGAGAATTTCGACAACGCGGCGCTTGCCCATACCTGCCATGATGCCTCACTGGTTATGCTACCATTTCGTCTAATCGATAAACGCGTATCTACGCTCGACGGGGAACCGATTGAGGAAATCCTGCAGGGCCTGCCGGTTACCGCGCTGGTGCTGGCAGCAGAAGACATCGACCTTGAAGCCGAACCCGAGCAAGGCGAAGCCGTTGAGGCAACCCAAGTGCTCGATGCCATTGATGATGCTGCCCGGAAAGCAAATGATGCTCGCAAAGCGGCCGAGGCTGCCCGCTCCGAGGCGGACAAAAAAAATGAAGCGCTTGAACAGGCCACTGATAAGGATCTAAAGGAAGAAAAGGTCAAGGAGCTTGACCGCGCTGCGCATCAGGCTGAAGATGCCGCTGTTCAAGCAGAGCGCAAGGCCGCGAAGGCCGGGGCAAAGGCAGAACTTGCAGCCCGCGAGGCACAGGAGTCCACCCCGAATGGAACAAGCGGAACAAATGGTGTAAGCAGCACTGAAAAAAAATTTGTTGATACATCAAAAAATGATAGTGTGTAGTTCCTAAAAATCAAAAACTAAAATCTGAAAACATTCATATTTAGTGGAGAACAGATGACAGACATCAGCACGCTACAGAACAACGCGATTGAACTTATGCAACAGGCCATGCCAACTGAGCCCGTACAATTGAAGTTCCCCTTCCCCGTGCGCCCAAAACGCGCTCTCGGTCTCATCCGCTTCGACGGACAGGTCTACAGTTCAGAGAAAATTACCCGCGCTGTTTTCATGCAGATAAAAATGCCGGCTTTCATAAAGATATTCTCAACCTTTATCTCGCCTAAAATTGAATATGACCTGCCGGTCTTCACCTGCGAAACAATACTCATGGGTAAAAAACGCGTCTTTGTCGTGGATGCCCACGCAAGCGGTGCGGGCGGAGAAACACAGCACACTGATTTTTTCGACCGTTTGATGGAAATCCGCTCCCGCTACCCCGAACTGACGCAACACCACAAAGCATCAAAAGAAGGAATCTCCTCGCTACAGTCAAAAGCCGCCTGTCGACTTAAAATACCTTGTGAGCTTGACGAGCAGGCTGCCGCTCTTTTCACCGAATACTTTTCAGCCTATCTTGAACTTATCAATGCGGTCGAGCCCACAACCGGAATTGTCAGGGCGAAACTTCAGGCATCCTTTGAGAAGTATCTGGAAACGGTTGTCGATCACGATCCCGGCGTAAAGGCCAAATGTATGTTCTTCGGCAAAAAAGAAGGATTGGAACGCGCGCTGGATATCTATTACGGGGTGTAGCGGGGGCTGAACTTCGGCTTGTTTTTCATGTTTCATAGTTTAATATCACAATAAGCGGAAAATCCTTCCATCTATATGGGTTATTAGATTAAAAAAATTACCATGATAAACAAGAAGTTATCAGTTTACCTGCTTATTACTTTCCTCCTTTTGCTTCCTGTATTGACTGCTTGCTCAACAGCAACCATATTTGACAATAACAATGTCACCCAATGTGCCTTGCAAAGCTCTCTCGCCGAAGACATCACTAAAAGCTACGCACTACAAATAGCGGGAAGTTTTTTACAACAGGTCTATTCAGACCAGCAATTTACAGAAAAACAAATCAAGCTAAATGCCGATGGTTTTACTTTCAAATACGCACTACAACAAAACGACTCAGGCAAGAGCTATATTCTTTTAAAATGCGATTGGCAAGACCTATCAAGTATTGTCGCTGAAGATTATAGCAGCAATTTTTTTCATCGCCGGGCTACAAGAAAATACTTCAAAGTTCAATTTGAGGGCATAAAAACCATTCAATCAGCCCCTGCAGACGATCAATCAACAGAAATTCAAAAAAATACAAACATCTTGTTTGAAAAAGACGTTACCTATTTCAAACACAGCAGAAGAGATATTGCTCTTGCGCTGCTTATACTCAGCGGGAGGCTATCCGTTTCAGATGCAGGTAACGCAGTAAAACAGTCTAAAGAGGTTAATTCCATTGAACCGAAAAATTATAAATTAATATTAGTTTTTATACTCATTGCTTGCCTTATTATTATTTTTAAATTTAAGGGTATGGCGGCAACCAAGTGCAATCGTTTTTGTTCTACGTGCCAAAAAAAGTTCGATAAAGATTTAGACAATTGCCCTTCTTGTGGGGATCGTGCGACAGAAATAATTACCGCTGCAGGTTGGACGTATCATATCCGCAATGACACTTTGCCCGGTACTCTTTACGCATACATATTGGCATTTATTTGTATCTTTGCTTTAACTTGGCTGATTGCAACATTTTAAATCTAGCCATCTGCTGCACCGGAAGCGCAAAAACACGCGCGCCCGTGAGCTGCAACGTTATAAATAGAAACTCAAATTAACAAAAGGTGAGAAGGATGAAAAAACTACCACTTTTAAATCTATTCATAGCCTTTCTCGTTTTTGGCTGTGCAAGCGCAGATCATCCTATCACATCAAAAGCAACGGGCAGCCCTGCATACAGCCACACATCGTTGCAAGACAATGAATACATCTACTGGATAAACAGCTTAAAGGCTACATGTGTTGGTGTCGCTCCGATGCAATGCCTTCAAGTACAAAAAAGGGATGAATTAACTGCAGATGGCTGGCAACTTTTTTATGACACCATCAAAGGATTTAAATACAAACAGGGCTACATCTACAAGATACTTGTAAAAGAAGAGTCCATCCCGCCCGACCAGGTTCCGGCAGATGCTTCTTCAAAAAAATACACACTGATCAAAGTCCTTAAGAAACAAGTTGATAGCAAATTACGGCTCTATGATATTTGGGCATTGGAAACCATCAAGGACAAGCAATTGCGTTTGGCTGACGGACAGCAACGGCCTCGATTGGAAATTAATCTAAAAAAAATGGCGGTAATTGGTAATGATGGCTGTAATGATTTTCTTGGCCGCATTGCACTTGTAGATTCAAAAAAGTTAACATTCGGCCCTCTAGCGGTTACCATGAAAGCCTGTGTTGCTATGGATATCCCGAATAAATTCCATCAACACATCAAAAGTACTCAGACCTATACTATAAAAGGCCTGAAGTTGTATCTGTTTGACAACCAGGGCAATGAACTTTTTGGCTTTAAAAAAATTGATTGAGCAACAAGCGGACCAACCGGGGTCGGACAAAACCAGCTAATTGAAATTACTTGAAAAAGACCCCTAAACAAAGCTATATCAAACCTTAGAGCATGCTTTTGATGGCAAAAAAGAGGCTCTAAAAGATACATGCTGTATAAATAAAAATCATGGAATTGCTTTTATTTACAGACGGAAGTGTGGATCCCAAGCACGGCATCGGATTTGGAGCGTATCTGAAATTGTCTGAGACGCCCGTGGACTTAGTAAAAAAAAAGCAGAAGATGAGCGGCTAATGCGCGATAGGGTAATCAAGGCTCTGTGCGTCAGGGCGTATCATCGCAGCAGAAAGGGCCTAAAGAAATATTATTACAGCATTCCCAACCGCAGTCTGGGCATTACGCCTACTAGACCTGAGCAGGTATGGGTGGGCGATATTGCTTATTTAAAAACGGCTAGCGGGCAATGGAGGTATCTGGCTACAGTCATGGATAAATACTCCCGCAAAATAATCGGCAGCAGTCTGGGCAGGCACAAGGATGCAAGGCTTACGCTTGCAGCCTTTAACCAGGCCGTTAAAGGCCGCACTCCACAGCCCGGCACAATATTCCACACTGATCGCAGCACCGAATACGGGATCTTTACCTTCAGGCAACGGCTGGCCGAAGTTGGTTTTATGCAAAGCATGAACCGGCCTAATGGCAAAATAACCGATAATGCTTTTATGGAATCATTTTTCCATACCCTCAAGGCTGAGTGCACCCATGATGTGCATTTTGCCGATGCGCAAGAAATGGCAGATGGCATTTACTGCTGCTTGCCCTTCTATAACTCAAAAAGAATGCATTCTTCTCTTGGCTATTTGTCGCCGGAGGAGTATGAAGTAAAGACAACCGTATAATGTGTGTCTATTTTATCGGGGGAAGATTCCCGAGTGATACGGTGGCGGTTCGCGTAAAGGTTTCTACACACTTGAACAGGACCAGCTTCAGCCCGATTCACTTGGTCCATGAGCCTTACAAATCATATAAGGAGTATATAAATATATGTTCGGTACATATCGAACTTTTCTAGCACTAATGGTTGTGGCATTACATCTTGGCGGAGTTCCACTAATTGGAGCTTATGCAGTGTTTGGTTTCTATTGCTTGAGCGGGTACCTGATGACTTTAATCATGCAAACCAAATATGGCTATACATATAGCGGGATAACTAAATATGGCATAAATAGATTTTTGCGTATTTATCCTATCTATTGGGTTTCCGCACTCTTATCAATTGCATTAATTTGGTGTACAAGCAATGAAATTACTTCAAATTATCATTCATCAATATATTTACCAACGGGTTTTTCAGAGTTTGCCAGAAATTTGATGTTATTCTTCCCCTTCTCTGAGTCACCCAGATTAACACCCCCGGCGTGGGCACTTACAGTCGAAATATTTTTTTATTTTTTAATAGGAATGGGAATTTCCAAAACTAAGCTTATCAGTTTAATTTGGTTTGGATTAAGTATAACTTATCATCTCAGTACGTTTTTATTTCAGCTTAACTGGGACATTTTTTCCACGATTATTGCGGCTTCATTGCCCTTTTCAACTGGCGCACTAATTTTTCATTTTAAGAATGAAGTTAATGTTACCCGGTACTTTAATAGCCTTCTATTTGGAAAACATAAATATTTGCCTTACTTCCTTGCCTTAGCGATTCTCATAAATTGGGCAATAGGTTATATGTTATCACAGTCTATAGGGCTCTTTTTCTACACAAATTATATTTTATGTGCCTTTATGGTTGTCGTTCTGGCTGACATAAAAGATTTGCCCTTTATTAGTAGAAGATTCGATAATTGGATGGGCGACTTCAGCTATCCGATATACTTATTTCACTACCAAATCGGTTTTATCTTAATTGTTCTTTTCGCTAAATTTGGAATCTCTTTGAAAAGACCAGACTTGATTCTGATGTCTGCCTCACTGCCTGTATTATTTTTATTTTCATGGATTATTACGGTATCCCTTGAAAAGCCAATAGAAATTATTCGTTCAAAAATAAAAAGATAACAAAGAAGAGAAGAGATTCCGTCTGTTCTTGACTCACGTCAAAAAATCAATCTAACCATCTGCTGCACCGGACGCGACAGTTCCCCCGATAATGTAGACACCTCAAACTAACGGGGGTGTATAATGGCAAAAATGATAGGATCAAGGAAAGTGCGTGCTTACGGAGTTACAGTCAAGGCAACTGCTGTCAAACTCAGCAGGATGCCGGGGGAGCAGGTAAAGCCCAACCGGGGTCGGACAAAACCAGCTAATTGAAATTACTTGAAAAAGACCCCTAAACAAAGCTATATCAAACCTTAGAGCATACTT
>Ga0070729_10007425_pt1 | contig 10531 bp, 8 predicted proteins | sample tdDd472_FD_66725 | JGI IMG/M metagenome (GOLD analysis project Ga0070729, IMG submission 66725) | Marine sediment microbial communities from the Atlantic coast under amendment with organic carbon and nitrate - tdDd47.2 | ecosystem: Environmental > Aquatic > Marine > Coastal > Sediment | place...
TTTAACGTGGCCGCAAGCCGGTCGGACAAATCACCACGTGAAACGAAACATAGCCGCCGGCGCGTCCGGGTCAAGAAATTTTCGCGCATTTTTGGCGGCATGGGCGTTGTTTCGGGGCCAGCCATCGCGCAAACTCCGGCCATGGAAAATGATCGTTTCGATAGCCCGTACCTGATCTTTACCGCGGATTTGGCCGGGCGGCTGGCGGCACCGAACCTCCGCATTTTCGACTGCACCCAACGCCTGGTGCCGGACCCCGCGCTTTACGTAAAGGCCGAGCCCTGCCAGGCGGAATTCGACGCCGCCCATATTCCCGGTGCCGGTTATCTCGACCTCAAGGGTGAACTCTCCGACCCGGAAAGCCGCTGGCGCTATAAAATGCCGGCGGCCGAGCGGGTGGCTGCCGCGTTCGGGCGGCGCGGCGTCGGTGACGGCGCCCAGGTGGTGCTCTACGACCAGGGCGGCATGATGTGGGCGACGCGCATCTGGTGGATGCTGCGCGCCATCGGCTTCGACGACGCGGCGGTGCTGGACGGCGGCCTGCCGGCCTGGAAGGCCGACAGCCGGCCGCTCTCGACGGCGCCCTGCGCCTACGCCGAGACGTCACCGCCGACGGTCAATGAACGCCCTGGCCTTTTGGTCGGCAAGGATGCCGTGCTCGCCGCGCTGGACGCGCCCGCGACCTCGGTGGTCAACGCGCTGACCGCCGAACAGCACGCCGGCGGCGGCATTACCTACGGCCGGCCCGGACGCATCTCCGGTACCGTCGGCGTCGCGGCGCGGGAACTGACCGACCCGGAGACGGGATGCCTGCTGGCGGCATCCCGGCTGAGGGCGAAATTCGCCGATGCGGGCGTCGATCCGTCGCGGCCGGTGCTTTGCTATTGCGGCGGCGGCATCGCCGCGACGCTGGACGCCTTCGTGCTCACCCTAATGGGCGCCGAAACCGTTTCCGTCTACGACAACTCCCTGCAGGAATGGGCGCTCGATCCGAGCCTACCCATGGAGACCGACGAGCCGCCGCACTTGGGCAGGTGGTAGAAGAACACCGGCCGGAACCGGATGGTCGGCGAGAACCGGCTTCTGTAGAAGGTGTACTTGGAAACCGGGTTGGCGTTCGCGTTCATGCATGGATTCCCTATTCGCGGCCCTTTTTCACCGCCTTCCGGATCCGCCTGACGCCGATCCACAGCCCGCCGACGACGAAGGGCAGGCTGACGGTGCCGACCAGGTAGGGCTCGACCGGGGCGCCCAATTTCTCCGCCCCGCGCGCCAGATAGATGATCAGGCTGACCACGTAATAGCTGATGGCCGCGACCGAGAGGCCCTCCACCGTTTCCTGCAAGCGGAGCTGCAGCCGCGCGCGCCGGTCCATGGAACGCAACAGGTCGCGGTTCTGTTCCTCCAGCGCCACGTCGACCCGCGTGCGCAGCAGGTTGGACGCGCGCGCGATGCGCCCGCCCAGCGATTCCAGGCGCCTGGAAAGGTTCTCGCAGGTCTCCATCGCCGGCTCGAACCGCGTCAGCAGGAAATCGCCCGCCGGCTGCACGCCGCTGATCCGCGATTCCCTGAGCGCGCGGACCCGCTGGCGGACGATCTCCGCATAGGCGCGCGCCGCGCTAAAGCGGTAGGAAAGCTCGCCCGAGACACGCTCGGTCTCGGCCGCCAGATCGGTCAGGTCCTTTAGCAGCTCACGTTCGCCCATGTCGCTCGCCGGATCGGCCAGCGCCTGCAGGATCGCCGACAGCCGGGTCTCGGCGCCGGCCACCTCGGGCCGGGCGGCGCGGGCGCGCGGCAGCGCCAGCATCGCCATCATCCGGTAGGTTTCCATCTCGGCGATGCGTTGGGTGATACGCCCGAGCGAGGTGACACGGAGCTCCCGGCCACGGATCAGGAACCGGGTGAAACCGTCGGCATGGACGACGAAGTCGGTCCACCAGGCGGCCTGGCCATCGATCAAGAGGCCGCCGACCAGGGTGTTGTTGTCGAAATAGCCACGCACCTCCTCGGCGCCTTCGGCGGTGCCGTCCCGGTCCTCGACGGCGATATGCAGCGCCGCGATCACCCGGCCCGGTGCCTCCGCCAGCCAGTCCTCGGGGACGGCGGTGATGGCCGGGTCCTTGAACGGCATCTCGATGGGGCCTTCGTTGATGAAGGTATAGGAGGAGAATTCCGTGTGGCGTTCCCATTTCAGCCGGAACGGGCCGAGATCGGCGGTGAACAGCGCCGCGTCTTCTGGCGGCGGCGTGACCTGGAAGTGGCTGCACAGCGACTTCAGGTGCTTGACCTCGTCGGCCGCCGATCCCTCGCCCGAGACCAGCGCCAGGTGCGAGATCTGCACCGGTGACGACACCCGGCCGTAGGGCCTGGCGTGCAGTTCGCCGGCCAGGGTCTGTCTGAGCGGATGGTCCTGAAACATCGTGTCCTCGTCATTGCCGCCGCGACGCCTTATATAGATAGCACAACTGCGAGCAAGAATTTCCGAGGAAAAGTCCATGTCCGACCTGGCGACCACCGACGAGTTGTTTTACGGCCGCGCCGGCCTCGAGCGTTCCAGCGTCGAAGGTATCGTCGACGACGCGCTCACCGGCGCCGACGACGGCGAGCTGTTCCTCGAATACTGCCAGTCGGAAAGCGTCGTCATCGACGACGGAAAGATCAAGAGCGCCGCTTTCGACACCGCGCAGGGCTTCGGGCTGCGTGCCGTTGCCGATGAGGCGACGGGCTACGCGCATGCCTCCGAGCTCAGCCAGGCGGCGCTGAAGCGGGCTTCCGACACGGTCAAGGCCGTTCACGCCGGCGGCACAGGCGCCATGGCGGTCGACCCGGCGGGCACCAATGCGTCGCTCTATTCGGACGACAATCCGCTCGGCCTGGTGCCGTTCGAGGACAAGGTGGCACTGCTGGCCGAGATGGACGCCTACGCGCGCGCCAAGGACGAACGGGTGAAACAGGTGTCCGCCTCCTTGAGCGGCGAGTGGCAGGCGGTGCAGATCGTCCGCGCCGGCGGCCACCGGGTGGCGGATATCCGCCCCCTGGTGCGGCTCAGCATCTCGGTCGTCGTCGAAAAGGACGGGCGCATGGAAACCGGCAGCTTCGGCACCGGCGGGCGCACCGTCTACGATGCCTACCTGGAACCCGGTGCCTGGAAGGCCGGTGTCGACGAAGCGCTGCGTCAGGCGCTGGTGAATTTGGAATCGGTGCCGGCACCGGCCGGTGAGATGCCGGTGGTGCTGGGTCCGGGTTGGCCGGGGATTTTGCTGCACGAGGCCATCGGCCATGGCCTCGAGGGCGACTTCAACCGCAAGAAGACCTCCGCCTTCGCCGGACTTTTGGGCCAGCGCGTGGCGTCGCCCGGCGTGACCGTGGTCGACGACGGCACCATGAACGAACGGCGCGGCTCGCTCAGTGTCGACGACGAGGGCACGCCCAGCCAGTACACCGTGCTGATCGAAGACGGTATCCTCAAGGGCTACATGCAGGACCGCATGAACGCGCGCCTGATGGGTGTCGCCGGCACCGGCAACGGCCGCCGCCAGAGCTACGCCCACGCGCCGATCCCGCGCATGACCAACACCTACATGCTGGCCGGTGAGAGCGACCCGGCGGAGGTGCTGGCCTCGGTGGAGAACGGCATCTACGCCGTTTCCTTCGGCGGTGGCCAGGTGGATATCACGTCGGGCAAGTTCGTCTTTTCGTGCACCGAGGCCTACAAGATCGACAACGGCAAGGTCGGCGCGCCGGTGAAGGGCGCCATGCTGATCGGCAACGGCCCCGATGTGTTGACCCGCGTATCGATGATCGGCAACGACATGAAGCTCGACCCCGGCATCGGCACCTGCGGCAAGGACGGCCAGGGCGTGCCGGTGGGCGTCGGCCAGCCGACCTTGAAGATCGACGAACTGACCGTCGGCGGCACGTCGGTCTAGCCTTCGATCGCTTCCAGGATTTCGAAGATATCGGCGCAGACGTCGGCGCCGTGGCGCTTGGTGATGCGCAGCTTGCCGCTGTCGGTCTCCAACTCGGCGCGCAGATCCTTGAACAGGTGGTCGAGGAAGCGCTTGAACGCGGCCGGTGTCATTTCCCAGCCGCCTTCTTCCCGGGGCGCACCGTCCATGGGGCCCAGGTGGCCGTTGATCAGGTCGATGAACCACTGCGAGCGGCGGTCATAGTTCTTGAAGAAGGTGGCAATGGTGACCGCCGCGTCGAGCAAAAGCGCCTTCGCTTCCGGATCGACATAGACCTCGTCCCAATCGAAATCGGCGCCGCGCGCCTCGCGCAGGCGCTCGACGATGAGACGGCAGTGTTCCTGGTACTCTTCGACCAGCTCCTCGCCGAGCATCATGTTCAGCGCCATGAAGAAGCCGGGCAGCATGCGCCGCGACACCCGGTCGAAGCGTGAGTAGTCGTCCTCCATGAACAGTTCCGAGAACGATTTCACGATCACCCGGTCGAATGGCAGGTCGCGTTTCAGGCCCCATTCCTCGCGTTCGCGGTGTTCGACGAAATCATCGAAGGATCGCTCGAGCGCCTGGCCCAGCTTTTGCGCCTGGCGGTCGAAATCGGCCTGCATGGCCTCGATATCGGCCAGCGTGAGAGAGCCCTTGCGCTTGGCCTCCTCGCGCATGCGTTCGACCATGGAATTGACCATGGTCTTGGCCACCACCTGGCTGGCGTGTTTCGGCGTTGGCGGTTTCTTCTTCGCCTCGGCCGGTTTCGCTGCCGGCTTCGGCTTGGGGGCCGGTGGCGCGACGGGTTTCGGCGCCGCCTTGGCGGGTGGAGCGGCCGCCGGCGCCGCCGGCTTCGGTTCGGGAGGCGGGGGCGGCAGGTCGACATCCGGCTTCTTCTCGCGTTGCGCTTCCTTCCAGTCGGGGTCTTCGCGGGTGCGCCCCTGCAGCGCCTCCCATTCAGGGCCCTTGTCGTCGCCGGCGGGGGTGCCCTGGTCTTTCAGGCGACCGGCGCCGTCATCCTTGTTCTCGCGCGCATCGATGACCTTGGGCGGTCGCCGCAGCCGTTTGCCGGCCGAGGTCTCGGGCGGCTCTGCCGTCTTGTGGTAACCGTGACCGTCGGCATTGGGTTCGAAGAACTCCGCCGAGGCGCTGTCCGGTGGGCCGTCCATGCGGGTTTGGAAACGCTGCCGGTTGTCGACAACATCGCCCGTCATAAGGACTTCGGTTTTTTTAGAGCGCCTCGCCATTGTGGCGACAGCATATGTCCTCAGGCTTGGGATTTCCATATCTAGATGTAGTGAACTTCATACCTTTTCGGGCGGCGTTGACAGGGCCGGCAGGGCTCTCTACACCCGAGCCATGAGCGACGCCCTGAACATCGCCATTGCCCAAATCGACCCGACCGTCGGCGCGATTGCCGCCAATGCCGGGCGGATTCGCGCCGCCCGCGCCGAGGCGGCGGCGGCCGGCGCGGAACTGGTGGTTTTCGGCGAACTGGTGATCTGCGGCTATCCGCCGGAGGACCTGGTGCTGAAACCGACCTTCCAGCGTGCCGTCGAGGCGTCGGTACGGGAACTGGCGGCGGAAACCGCCGATGGCGGCCCCGGCATGTTGATCGGCGCGCCATGGCTGGTGGACGGCCAGCTCTACAACGCCGCCCTGTTGCTTGACGGCGGCGAGGTCGCCCAAGTGCGGACGAAGCACGAATTGCCCAACTACGGCGTGTTCGACGAAAAGCGCGTGTTCAGGCAGGGCCCGCTGCCGGGGCCGATGCCGTTTCGCGGCGTGCGCCTGGGCGTCATGATCTGCGAGGACATGTGGTTCGCGGAGGTCGCCGAGTGCCTGGACGAGTCGGGCGCCGAGATTTTCGTCGTGCTCAACGGTTCGCCGTTCGAGACCATGAAGCACGACGAGCGCCTGAACCACGCCGTGGCGCGCGTGACGGAAGCCAAGCTGCCGCTGATCTACGCCCATATCGTCGGCGGACAGGACGAACTGGTGTTCGACGGCGGTTCCTTCGTTATCGGCGCCGATTGTTCGCTCCGCGCCAAGATGGTGGAATTCGAGGAACAGGTCCTGCTCACGCGCTGGCAGCGCGACGGCGAGGCCTGGATTTGCGATCCCGCCGACGTGGTGCCGTCGCTGGATATCGCCGACGCCACCTACCGGGCGATGGTCCTGGGGCTGCGCGATTATGTCGGCAAGAACGGTTTCCCGGGCGTGCTGATCGGGCTTTCCGGCGGTATCGACAGCGCCCTTTCCGCCGCCGTCGCGGTCGATGCGCTGGGCCCTGGGCGGGTTCACTGCGTGATGATGCCGTCACCCTATACGTCGCGCGAAAGCCTGGATGATGCGGCCGAATGCGCGCGTCTTTTGGGCATCCAACTCGACAGCATCAACATCGGCCCCGCCATGCGCGCCTTCGAGGAAATGCTGACGCCACATTTCGAGGGCACCGAGGCCGACACCACCGAGGAAAACATCCAGGCGCGTTCGCGCGGGATCACGCTGATGGCGCTTTCCAACAAGCTCGGCTACATGGTGCTGTCGACCGGCAACAAGTCAGAGATGTCGGTCGGCTACGCCACGCTCTATGGCGACATGTGCGGCGGATTCTCGGTGCTGAAGGACGTCTACAAGACCACCGTGTTCGAGCTTTCGCGCCGCCGCAACCTGGTCCGTCCGTCCGACTGTCTGGGCCCCGACGGACCGGTGATGCCAGAGAACATCATCACCAAGCCGCCGACGGCGGAATTGAAGCCCGACCAGACCGACCAGGACACGCTGCCGCCTTACGACGTGCTTGATGCCATCCTCGGCCACCTGATCGAGGACGACATGGGGCGCGACGACATCGTCGCCAAGGGCTACGAGCGCGAGACCGTGCAGCGTGTCTGGCGCATGCTCGACCTCGCCGAATACAAGCGCCGCCAGGCGCCGCCCGGCGTCAAGACCACGCGCCGCGCTTTCGGCCGCGAGCGGCGCTATCCCATCACCAACGGTTTCCGGGGCGGCGCATGACGCTTCGCATTCACGACACCCTGAGCCGCGCCAAGGTCGATTTCGAACCCATCGACGCGACCCATGTGCGGCTCTATGTCTGCGGGCCGACGGTCTACGATTATGCCCACATCGGCAACGCGCGACCGGTGGTGGTGTTCGACGTGCTGGTGCGCCTGTTGCGCCGGCTCTATGCAAAAGTCACCTACGTGCGCAACATCACCGACGTCGACGACAAGATCAACGCCCGCGCCCAGGAATCGGGCGAGGACATCCGCACCATCACCCAGCGCACCACCGACGCCTTCCACGCCGACATGGCGGCGCTCGGTGCCGGACTGCCGGACGTGGAACCGCGCGCCACCGATCACATCGCCCAGATGGTGGCGATGATTGAAAACCTGATCGACAAGGGCCATGCCTATGCCGCCGACGGTCATGTGCTGTTCAGCGTGCCTTCCATGCCCGATTACGGGCGGCTTTCGAAACTGGACAAGCGCGAGATCGTCGCCGGTGCGCGCGTCGATGTCGCGCCCTACAAGAAAGACCCGTCCGACTTCGTTTTGTGGAAGCCCTCCGGCGACGACCTGCCGGGCTGGGACAGCCCCTGGGGGCGCGGCCGTCCCGGCTGGCACATCGAGTGCTCGGCCATGAGCCTGGAGCACCTGGGCGCGGCATTCGACATCCACGGCGGCGGCCAGGACCTGATCTTCCCGCACCATGAGAACGAGATCGCGCAATCGACCTGCGCGCTGGGCCATGGCTCGTTCGCCAAGTACTGGATGCACAACGGCTACCTGATGAGCGAAGGCGAGAAGATGTCGAAATCCCTCGGCAACTTCTACACCGTGCATGAACTGCTGGAAGAATTTCCCGGCGAAGCAATCCGGCTGGTGCTGCTGCAGACCCACTACCGCCAGCCGCTGGATTTCACCCGCTCCGGCATTGCCGAGGCACGGCGGACGCTGGACCGCTGGTATCGCATCGCCGCCGATGCCGAGTTGTCCGCCGCCGAGGTGCCCGCCGTCGAGCTGCCCGACAGCGTCATCGCCGCGCTTTCCGATGATCTCAATACGCCCAAGGCCTTGGCTGAACTGCATGGGCTGGCCGGCACCGATGTCCCGGCGTTTCTCGCCGGCGCAAGGTTCCTGGGGTTCGTCGAGCAAGACCCCGAGGCCTGGTTCAAATGGCAGCCGAGTGGGGTCGCGGATGCGGGCGGCCTCGATGACGGCGCTATCGAGGCCCTGATCGCCGAACGCGCCGAGGCGCGGAAGGCCAAGGATTTCGCCCGCTCGGACGAAATCCGCGACCAGTTGGCGGCAGATGGCATCGTGCTCGAGGACGGTGCCGGCACTACCACCTGGCGGCGCGGCTAAGACGTTCAGCCGAAGGCGCGGAAGCGCCGCTTGATCTCTTGCTCGTCCATGTCCGCGGTGAATTCACCCATCCGTTCGAACTCGCGCTTGGTTCGTTTCGGCCCGAACCATTTGTCGCCCGTGGGCGGCAGCGGGGCGGGGTCGGTGGCCAGGCGCCGGGCGAGGCTGGCGAAGATTTCCACCAGCTTCTTATAGGCCAGGACTTCCACGTCGGTGAACCGCGGGTTCGGCGGCATGTCGAACCATTCGACCGCGACGATGGCACCGTCGTCGACCTTCGGCGTCATTTCATGCACGGTGACGCCGTAAAGCTCGGCGCCTTCGTAGACGGCGAAACTGGCCGGGTGAGAGCCCGGATAGCTGGGCGGCGCGGGATGGAAGTTGTAGGCGGGGCCGGGCAGCGTATCGAGGACCGCCGCCGGCACGATGACGCCGGTGCAAAAGGCGATCAGCCGGCGGGCGCCGCCGCCCTCGGGCGGTCGCGAGCAGATATCGATCAACTGTTCGGCGGTTTCCGCGTGCACGGTCTCGAGCGCCGGATTGAACCGGCAGAGGAGATCGCCCAGAAAGGGGGCCTCGACCTCGCCGGTGAGTAGAACGATTTGCTCAAGCATGCCGGACGCTACCACGCGGCGTCGAAATCCGATAGCGTTGTCGCCATCAGCCGTTTGCAACGGAGGTGAACGACGCCATGCCCGATCCCATTCAGTTCGCGGTGGAACTCCTGAACGACGCGCTTGAGCGCGATCCCGACGCGGTGACGCAACTGGTCAACCTGCGCGCCGACTGCAACGAGCGCCTGGCGGCGCACCCGACCATCAAGGTCCAGAAACATGGCGACGTGCACCGCGTCGGCGTGCTCGGCCTGTTGAACGGCGCGCTCGGCGGCGGGCCCAGCGGCGACATCGGCGCCAAGGGAAAGCTCGATCCGAATACCGGAAAGTTCGTGCGCATCAAGCGCTTCGTCGACCTCCGGACCGAGCGCCTGGACGTTCTGGCCTGAACGGCGCGGCGACGAATGACGGTTGAAATCGCGACTCGGAGGAGGATTGCCGCGCGAGCTGATATCCTATAAGCTATACTTCTATGGCCAAAAGGATAGACAAAAGATGGCGCGGGGCATGAAGCACAACCCATCCGATTCAGTGGCGCCTGAAGATCTGGAGGGCAAGCTCGAGGCGGCCAACAATGCCGTCGATTCGCTTCTCGAGACCCTCAGCTACGACCTGCGCACGCCCTTGAATACCATCCTCGGCTTCGCCGACATGATGGATCAGGCGATCCTCGGTCCCATCGAGAACCCTCAGTACCGCAGCTACCTCGCCGATATCTGCCGCGAGGGCCGCTCCATGCTGGACATCCTCAACGATGTCCTCGACCGCCAGCGTTTCGAGACCATGCAGCGCAGCGAGAAGGATTTTCGCCGCATGATCGAGCTGGCGCCGGACTTGATCAGCGTTTGCCGCGATGGCGTCATCCAACTCATCAACCCGGCCGGCGCCAACATGCTCGGTATCTGGCCGGTGGAGTCTCTGGTCGGCCGTCCGTTCATCGATTTCGTCCAGGAAGACTGGCGCGACCTGCTCGCCGACGGCCTCGAGGCCCTGGCCCAGCGCACCGCGCGGCTTCCGTTGACGCTGAAGCGCGTCGGCGGCGCCGACGTGGAGGTGGAACTGGCGGCACTGCGCTACACCGGCGATGACGCGCCCGCGCAAGGCGCCGCGGTGATGCTGATCGGCCGCGACGTGACCGAGCGCAACCGCGCGCTCCGCGATGTCGCCCAGCGCGAGGACCACATCCGCCGCATCATGAACACCGTGGTCGAGGGCATCATCACCATCGACCAGGCCGGCATGATCGAAACCATCAACCCGGCGGCGGAGGAAATCTTCGGCTATGCGCCGGGCGAACTTGCGGGCGCCAGCGTCAGCGTCCTGATGGACGAGGTGAGCTTCGCCGCCCATCAGATCGGCGTGCAGCGATACATGCAGACCGGCGAGGGGCCGGTCATCGGCCGCAGCATCGAGGTCGCGGGCCGGCGCAAGGACGGCTCAGCGGTGCCGCTGGTGCTGTCGATCAGTGCCTTCACCGCCGGCGGCCGGCAGGTCTTCATCGGGGCGTTGCACGACGACACTGAGCGCAAGGCGGCGGAGGCGCGGTTGGTCGAAATGGCGACCTGCGATCCGCTGACCAAGATGCCCAACC
>Ga0070729_10007427_pt1 | contig 10530 bp, 13 predicted proteins | sample tdDd472_FD_66725 | JGI IMG/M metagenome (GOLD analysis project Ga0070729, IMG submission 66725) | Marine sediment microbial communities from the Atlantic coast under amendment with organic carbon and nitrate - tdDd47.2 | ecosystem: Environmental > Aquatic > Marine > Coastal > Sediment | place...
CCGGATGACCCAGTTCAAGGACAAGGCCGGTAAAAACAAGGAAAACGCCTCAGTCGGGTTGTATGCGTACCCCAACCTGATGGCGGCCGATATCTTGCTGTACAAGGCCACCCACGTTCCGGTGGGCGAAGACCAAAAACAACACCTGGAACTGACCCGCGATATCGCCGCCAAGTTCAACAATGATTTTGGCGTGGAAGATTTTTTCCCCCAGCCTGAGCCCTTGATCCTGGGCACCGCCACGCGGGTGATGAGTTTAAAAGACGGCACCAAAAAGATGTCCAAGTCCGATCCGTCGGAATTGTCGCGCATCACGATGACCGATGATGCCGATGCCATCGCCAAAAAAATCCGCAAGGCCAAAACCGACCCCGAACCCTTGCCCGAAACGGAAAAAGACTTGGAAGGTCGCCCGGAAGCAGCGAATTTGTTGGGCATTTACGCCGCCCTCAACGACAGCAATTTGGATGACACCATCGCCCAGTTTGCGGGGGAAGGCTTTGGCGCGTTCAAGCAGGGCTTGGCCGATTTGGCGGTTGCCAAGCTGGGCCCGATCCAAGATGAGATGCGTCGTTTGATGGATGACACCGCTTATGTGGACGATGTGTTGAAAGAAGGCGCCCAACGCGCCCGCGCCCTTTCCGAACCGATCCTGCGCGAAATTAAAGAAACGGTTGGTTTTTTGAACGTTTAAAATGTCCCCATGATTGGCCATGACGGGACCTGTATCGGATACCCCTACTGGCGTCTGGGTTGATCCCAAGGCAATTTGGCCCCATATTCCGGGCAACAAACGGATTAACGAGTGAGAGAACGGTTATGTTCATCCAAACGGAAGCAACCCCCAATCCCGCAACCTTGAAGTTTCTTCCCGGTACAGAGGTTATGGGATCGGGCACCGCCAACTTTACCGATGCGGCCAGCGCCGAAAATTCGCCCCTGGCCCTGCGCCTGTTCGAAATCGAAGGCGTCGATGGTATTTTCCTGGGGGGTGATTTTGTCACCGTGACCAAGGCCGACGAAGCGGAATGGGATGTGGTCAAGCCCCGCGTGTTGGCGGCGGTGATGGATCACTTCACGCAAGGCGCACCGGTCATGACTGCGACCGAAGACAGCGCCGATGACGGGGCCGACGATTCCGACACCGTCAAACAAATCAAAGAGTTGATCGAAACCCGTGTGCGCCCGGCTGTGGCGCAGGATGGCGGCGATATCGTGTTCCGCGCGTTCGAAGAAGGCGTGGTTTACCTGCACATGCAAGGCGCGTGCGCCGGGTGTCCCAGTTCAACCGCGACGTTGAAAAACGGCATTGAAAACATGCTGCGCCATTACGTCCCGGAAGTGACCGAAGTGCGGGCGGTCAACTGAGCCCATAAACGCCCGAATCGCGCATATTGCGCTCAATTTTCAAATCGCCCTTGGCCGGATTGGCTGGGGGCGATTTGGATTTTCACAACATTCTCAGCCACTTCGAACATGTGGAAAAAAGGGGGTGGAATCGCCCCCTTTTTTCACGTACAAGACCGGCCAAGTTTTACCCCGATGCCCAAAATATAGCGTCGGCAGTGACACAGATCGGTCGATCCAGCGTCTCAGGATAAGAGACAGATCGAGGAGGGACGGGCCGACGGGCCCAAGTGACCTTTTGTAGCGGCAGATCGAGACAGTAAGCAAACATGAAGACATATCATTGGAGCTCTTTGGGCGTCGCCAGCGCAATGGTGACGGTTTTGTTGGGTGCGGCGGTTTTGATGCCCGCCCCGAGCGGTACATCCGTTGCGCAGGCCAGCTTTTCGACACTTGATGTTTCCACGCTGGATGTTGCGGGCAACACCAAGGCCGTTGCGCACGCCCGCGCCCAGGCCATGGCTGCTTTGAGCCGCGATCTTGCCGATACCCCCAATGGTGGGGATTTGGCCGACATGGACACGGCCGCCGGTCCGATGCCTGGCGCTTTGGTGCCCGGAACATTGGATTATGACCTTGATGCTGTGATCGAAGGCGATGTGGGCGTTCCGCGCCTGAGCCTTATCAGCTTGCCCGGTGACTTGCGTTCAATCCGTGAGACGGCGGAACGCAAGGCGGTGTTTTTCAAAACCGTGTTGCCGTTGGTGTTACAGGTCAACGAACAGATCGTCGAAGATCGCGCCCGTTTGTGGGATTTGCACACTCAAAAACAAACCGGTGTGCGTTTGAACGCTCTGGACCGTTTGTGGTTGGCCATGATGGCGGACCGTTACGGCACCAAGCGCGGTGACATCAATGCGGTTTTGCAACGCCATGATGTAGTGCCGCCGTCATTGGCATTGGCGCAAGCGGCCACGGAAAGTGCTTGGGGCACATCGCGGTTCGTGCGTGAAGGCAACGCCATGTTTGGTGAATGGACCTTTGCCGCCGACCACAAAGGCATCGTGCCCAGTGAACGCATGCATGGAAAATCGCACCGTGTGCGGGCCTTCGACAGTTTGTATGAATCGGTGTTGTCTTATGTCACCAATCTGAACAAACACCGTGCCTATAAAGAATTTCGTGCCATGCGCGCCGATATGCGCGCCAAAGGCCAAACCGTAAACGGTATGGTGTTGGCGGGGGCGCTGCACCGGTATTCCGAACGCGGGGCGGTGTATGTGGCGGAACTGCGCGCGATCATTTCCGGCAATGAACTGGATATGTTGGATAGCGCACGCCTCAGCAGCACCGGTCAGTATGAGCCGGTGATTTAACGCTAGCTCATGCGCGGTTGAGAACTGTAAAAAGCCCCGCTTTATGCGGGGCTTTTTGTGTGCTGGGGACACGGTGCTGGGGTGTAAATCTCATCAGTATTGTTGTCAATCTTGATTGAGTCCCAATTCTTTTTGCAATTTTTTGGTTAGACCCAAAGACACGATGCGATGCGATTCGGCAATATACTCTTTCAGTTCATCATCACTGAGGCCCGGATCAGCATAGTGTTGAATCCATTTCATGCCGCGCGACGCCAGATAGGGCGCAGGGCGTAGACCGGGCGCATCCCTTAAAATTTCATAGGCCATTTCGGACACCTTGAAGGTGATACCGGGGTATTTTCCATCGTTCCAACCGGCAATGGCGAAAACCTTTCCGCCCACCTTCCAAACATGTGCGCCGCCCCATTGAACAACGTGTGTCGTTGCGGGCAGAGAGGCGCAGTAGGCGTTGTATTCATCGGCGTTCAGCATAAACGTGTCTCACCGGCCTTGTTTGATGTACAGCGGCAATTCGAACCCATGACAGTGTTCATCCTTTTGGACCAGAAGGGTCAAGTGTTTTTCGATGAAGACGATGTGTGTTGGCTACGGCGGGAAAACGCAGCAACCTTGGCGCGGTTGCCACAACTGTCCATGGAACACCATCGCCGTCGCCCGGCACGGGATGTATCGTAAAAATACAAAGGACAGCGGGGGTTGCCGCACTTGCGTACCGGTGCGGTGGTGCCTTCGACAAACACATCGGCGGCGGACCGGGCCATCAACGCCAGCACACGGTTGTACGAAGGGGCCGGTGAACGGGTGGACAGCACCCAGCCCCCACCGGCAGCGGGATCAAGTTTTTCCGTCAACAACGCAGATGTCAGCACCCCATTTAATGCGGCGATGACCGGTGCCGGGGCTTCTTGCCCTTCCGACAGCGCGACAAGTCCGTCACGGATGTGGCTGCGCAGTTGTTTGGCTTCCGTCAACAACCAGTGGGGATCGAACAATCCAGCGTTTCCATCGCGAATCAAACTTTCGCTCAGGTCCGCAACTTCGGTTTCACGCCCGGAAATCAAATCCAGGGTTGTTTCAGCGGCCAGCCCGGCAACCTTGATAAATGCGGGAATGTCTTGCCATGTCATCAGGGCGTCATCATGTCCCTGTTCAGAATAGATGGTGTTGGCAAAGTCGATGCACAGGCGATTGCCGAGCATTAAAAATTTATGTGTAATCATTTTTACAGGTTATCCATTGTTGACTGGAAAGTCTAGTTTTAAGGAGAGTTGGCATATTTTACAAAATAAAACTAACCTTTATAAATATATTTGACAGGTTAGTTTTTATACCCTAGGCTTTTCAGCATCCCCCCTCGAATATGGAGACAGAAAGCCAATGAAGATGATGATCCAAGCTATTCGCCCCATAGCCGCCCGCCTGATGATGGTATTGGGGTTGAGCGTCATGGCCGCCGTCGGTGCCCACGCCGCGGATGAACATTCCGTCAATGCCCAGGGCGTGATGCTCCAGGGCTATGATCCGGTGGCTTATTTCACCGCTGGCATGCCAACCAAGGGTATGGATAAGTTTGCCCACACCTGGAATAACGCCACATATCATTTTGCCAGTGCTGAAAATCGGGATAAATTTGCCAAAGCACCCGAAACCTATGCACCGCAGTATGGTGGGTTTTGTGCGTTTGGCACGGCCATGGGTAAAAAATTCGACACCGACCCAGAGGCCTGGCGCATTGTCGACAACAAGCTGTACATGAACCTCAACAAAGATGTTCAAAAACGCTGGTTGACGGATGTGCCTGGTTATATCGCTCAAGCCAATGGCAACTGGCCGAACATCAAAACCAAATCAAAAGCCGAATTGAACTGAACCCAAAACACACTTGATGCTGTTCAGCGTGCCCCTTCTTTTGGTGGGGGCGCGTTGTGCTTTGGCCTTGTCAGCCATGCCAGAACAGGGGGGAAGGGAATTTTATTTGACGTACAACAACAAACCGAACCAACGCCAACGGCCTTGGTTGCCGGGACCTGAGACGGGCAAGGTGCAATTCAACCGGGTGCGGCCTTGGGGCAATTTTTGCGTCATGCGCACTTCTATGCGCGGGCCAAGGCGTTCGGTCTTCAGTTTGCCCTCGTGATTGGAAAAACACGCCAATTGATCGGTGCGGGGAAAACCGTCCGGAATGGTGAAGCCGATGTACGGTGGGTTGCCATTGGGGTCGACCAAGGTGTCTTGTGGAATCACGTCTTTGACGGGGATGGGCAGGGCGCTTGCGGCGGTTCTCAGGCGGCCCAGATCGCCGTAATTTTCGTTCATGGCAAACCGTGGCAGGCGATACAGATCATCGTCGGACCCAAACGCACCGGAATGTTGACCAAAGCCCGCGACGAAGCCGGCTTGCTTGACCGCGTCAATGGTGGTGTTGGAAAATTCACCATAGGGATAGGCGATCAATTCCGGCACGTAGCCCAAATTTTCTTCAAACCGGGCGTTGGATTTTTCCAGATCGGCGGCGTTACGTTCCATTGAGTTGTCGTTCATATGCAGGTGTGTTGCGGTTTGACTGCCGATGGTGACCAACGGGTCGGCAGCCATTTCGCGGATTTGCGCCCACGTCATGTAACGGCTCAACCCCCGGTCGACTGGGTCGGTGGCAACGAACAAGGTGAACGGGATACCGGCTTTTTTAAAGCGCGGCCAACCCTCGGTGTAGACGGAACGATAGGCATCGTCGATGCTCACACCGACGGATTTATAGGGGAATGCTTTGCCTGATTTTAGGCGGCTGACGATTTCGCCCAGCGCCAACACCGTGTAGTCACCGTTTTTCAGTTCCGCGATGTGCGCGTCGAGCTGTTCCAGGTTGGTGTTGGTGGCGGGGTAATCGCTTTCGCCAAAACGGTGATACATGATGACGGATGCACCGTCTTCAGATGCGTTTTTGAATGTTTCTTGCGGGGTTTGTGTCTGGGCGTGTGCGGATGCAGCTGTCAAAATGACCCCACCCAATATGGCGTCGATGGACAAAACAGCGGCTATGGCCGCAGCCCGCAGCAAAACCCGAATTTGAAAAAGCATTATAAACGCCTCATGCTCTTGATCTGTGGCGTCATTGTTTCCATTTGGTGTCAAAGCACAAGTGATATTCGTCACTCGCATCGTGTATATATATCGCATTCATATCTGCATCGTTTCGGAGGATCCCATGTCGACACTCAGCACGGACGCTTTGGGCGTTCTTTTTCGCGACGCGCGAACCCAAAACGGTTGGCAAGACAAGCCGGTTGGTGAAGACACCCTGCACGCTTTGTGGGATTTGGTGAAAATGGGCCCGACCAGCGCAAATTGCCTGCCGGCACGCATTGTTTTTGTCACCAGCGCTGAGGGCAAAGCACGCCTGAAACCGCATTTGATGGACGGCAATGTGGCCAAAACGATGGCGGCACCAGTGACCGCGATCATTGGCCATGATATGGAATTTTATGAACATTTGCCTGAACTGTTTCCCCACACGGATGCGCGGTCTTGGTTCGCTGGCAATGATGATCTGATCGCTGAAACGGCGTTTCGCAACGGCACGCTTCAGGGGGGATACCTGATTTTGGCGGCGCGTGCGCTGGGTTTGGATTGCGGGCCCATGTCGGGCTTTGATCAAGATGGCGTGAACCAGGAATTTTTTGCGGGCACCGCCATTAAGTCGAACTTTTTGTGCAGCCTTGGTTATGGCAACAATGAAAACCTGTTCGATCGCAGCCCGCGCCCGGATTTTGAGACATTTTGCTCCATAACCTGATGTGAGGTTTAGGGTGCGGTCATCGGGTGCGGTATGTCTGCGTCGCCGAACAGTTCAAAACTGCGGCTGTCGAACAGTTGATAATGCCACCACTCATTGCGGTAAAAATCCCAACCTGCGGTGGTCATGATGCCCATCAACATCATGCGGTTTTTTTGCGCCAACGGGCTCACGTCGGTGTTGCCGTGGTGGCTTTTGGGCGTAAAGGCGTCGAATGCGGTGCCCATGTCCAGCGCCGCGCCGGAAACCTGATCGATCAATGTTAAGTCCACCGCGACGCCCCGTGAATGGGGTGAACCACGGCGGGGGTCGGCCAAAAAATCCGGGTCGGGGGTGTGTTCCCACAACTTCCATTGCACTTCCGACGGACGGAACGCATCGAAAATGCACAACCGATAGCCCTGAATGGCGGCCAAATCACGCGCGGTCACCAGACATTTTTCAGCTTCGGAATGAAGATAACAAGTGGCATGGGTGTACACCGGTTTACCGGTGAAATTGTCGGCAGTGGCGTATTTGAGGTCCAGTTCCACACCATGGGTGACCGTGTTGATTTGAACCAAGGACATGGGTTGTTCGATCTCCTGAGTGTGGAAACTGGTGTCTTGTTCACCACCAGAGTATAACGGGCCAAACGTCTGCAAAAGGGCAAACCGTGACACCTTCATCTTTGTATATTTTGGCGCTGGATACCGCCACCACCGGCTGTTCCGTCACCGTGTGGCGGGGCGGAGACGATTTTGGCGATGTGTTGGCGCATGACGCACGCAGTATGACGCGTGGCCAAGCCGAAATGCTGCTGCCCATGGTGCAAGATGCGTTGCATGCGGCGGGCATTGTGCCCCAGAACCTTGATGCCATTGCCGTCACCCGCGGCCCCGGCGCGTTTACCGGCATGCGCATCGGTTTGGCTGCGGCGCGCGGCTTGGCGTTGTCACTGGGGATTCCCTGTATCGGTGTGACCACGTTGGAAGCCGTGGCGCGCGGCGTCGAAGGACAGGAGCACCCGATTCTCGCGGCTGTGGAAAGCAAACGCGAAGACATTTACGTGCAGGTGTTTGACGCTAAATTCAATCCGCTTGGTGAACCCCAGGCCGCCAACGGTGCGGCGTTGGCTGAATTGGTGGGGACAACGCCCATGGTGGCGGTGGGTGATGCGGCGCAACGGGCGCAAGATATGTTGCATGCCGAAGGTGTGCAGATCCTGCTCAGTGAGGCATCTCAATTGCCTGATACCCGTGTGGTGGCACGCCTTGCAGCGGATCGGTTTGTCGCTGAAAAAGATACTCCCCCGCCGGAACCGATTTATCTGCGTCCCCCGGATGCCAAGCTGCCGCAAAATCAGGGTCGGGCGCGGGCATGACTGTGTTGCCATACCGGCTCGTCACCGCGAATCGTGTTCACGCCGAGGTCTTGGCCGTGTTGCACAGTGATTGCTTTGATGAAGCTTGGGGCGTGAATTCTTTTGCAACCGCGTTGGAAACGCCCGGAACGTCTGGTTTTCTGGCTGTGCGTGAAGATGGTGCAGAACCCATAGGGTTTGTTTTGTTTCGTATTGGGGGGGGTGAGGCGGAAATTCTCAGCATCGCCACCCACCCCACCGCACGTGGCCAGGGTGTCGCCCGGACTCTGCTGAACAAGAGCTTGATGGTTCTAAGCGAACAGGACGCAAAGGTGTTGTTCTTGGAAGTCGGCGCGGACAATCTTGGGGCCATTGCACTGTACAAAACGTTTGGTTTTCGTGAAACGGGGCGGCGCAAAGCGTATTATCGGCGTGGGGATGGGACCCGTATGGATGCTTTGGTTATGGCCCTGGACATGCCCGGTGCCGCACCTAAGACGGTGTCAGAATGATTTTTTAATCACCAAAAGGTGCACACCGGTTTCCGAATCGGTGGCGGCCTCTGCTTCCATCGAGATCACTTCATGGCCGATTTCGCGCACGCTGCGGGGCACATTTTTTAAAGGTTCGGTGTTTTTCAGGCGCACACATGCCGTTTCGCCGGGGTGCATTTTTTCGATCAAAAGCTTGGTACGCACGAAAGTCATCGGACAAACATCGCTTGTAATGTCCAAAAAGTAATCGGCGTTAGTATTGTATGTGGGTTCTATCATTTTATTATCGTGACTTTTTCTTGCATGTTGCTAGGCGCTTCATTTATATAAACGCCATCATTACTAAAAGAAACACTTCACTCCCGTTCCCAAATAAACTTAAACCGGATTGGTTGAGAGAAAATTGATGACCGAAAAAATGGAAACTACCGAGGTGCTTGAGCTGACGACGGAAATTGTTGCCTCTTATGTCAGCAACAACCCTGTGAACACCACAGATTTGCCTGCCGTTATTCAAGAAGTATACCGCACTTTGAATGGTTTGGGCACCCAGGCGGCCCAACCGGAACGCCCCAAACCGGCGGTTCCCATCAAAAAATCCGTCACACCAGATTATATCGTGTGTCTGGAAGATGGCAAAAAACTGAAGATGCTCAAACGCCATTTGAAAACGGCCTACAACATGAGCCCCGAAGACTATCGCGAACGTTGGGGGCTGCCTGCCGATTATCCAATGGTTGCGCCGAATTATGCCAAGCACCGCAGCACGTTGGCGAAAAAAATCGGTCTGGGCACCAAGCCGCGTAAAGCCGCGACACGCGGCAAGAAAAAATAAGTTATCTCCGTAACTGCGCTAAGACTTTACCTGGGCGCATGAGAATGGAAATATACCCGGCGGCATCCAGAATCGGGTGCCGCCGAGTTTCTTTTAGAAATAATTAGAGATTCGGCCCGCAACGATAATAAAACCCGAACAATAAGGGGAGACGGAACATGAGTTCCGAAACGCCGTCACGTATCGAAGAGCTTTGTCAGGAACAGGGCATGAAAATGACCGGTCAGCGCCGTGTCATCGCGCGTGTTCTGTCCGCTGCCAGTGATCATCCCGATGTGGAAGAACTGCACCGCCGTGCAGTGGCCGCCGATCCTCACATTTCTATCGCCACAGTCTACCGCACCGTGCGCCTGTTTGAAGAAGCAGGCATTCTGGAACGCCTTGATTTTGGTGATGGCCGCGCACGTTACGAAGAAGCCGGTGGTGACCATCATGATCATCTGATTGATGTCAATTCAGGCAAGGTGATGGAATTCCACAATGCCGCCATTGAGGCGCTGCAGGAAAAGATTGCAGCCGAATTCGGCTATCGTCTGGTGGGTCATAAATTGGAACTGTTTGGCGTACCCCTGGAAAAGGGTGAGGCCGAAGACGCCGATCATGAATGAAGGCGTTTCCCTGTCGGTCTCTTGACTTGCCCGTATTGGGTGCTACTTTCGCAAAATCTGGGGGCTTCGGCCCCTCTTTGTGTTTCGAGGAACTTTGATCGTGGCGAAAAAGCTGCACATCAAGACCTATGGCTGCCAGATGAATGTCTACGATTCCGAACGGATCGCAGAAGTCCTGGCGCCGCTCGGCTATGAAGCGGTAGACCGTTCCGAAGGCGCGGACATGGTGATCTTGAACACTTGCCACATTCGTGAAAAGGCCGCTGAAAAGGTCTATTCCGAACTGGGCCGTTTGCGCAAACAAAAGGATGCGATGGCCGAAGACGGCAAACGCATGGTGTTGGCCGTGACCGGCTGCGTTGCCCAAGCCGAAGGGGAAGAGGTGCTCAAACGTGCGCCGTTCGTCGATATGGTGTTCGGTCCGCAAACCTATCACCGTTTGCCGCAAATGGTTGCCGAAGCCACCCGCGCCACGGGCCAGGTGCTTGATACCGATTTCCCTGAAGAAAGCAAATTCGATGGGTTGCCCCAGGCCCGCACCCTTGATGGTGCAACGGCGTTTCTGGCCATTCAAGAAGGGTGCGATAAATTCTGCACCTATTGTGTTGTGCCCTATACGCGCGGTGCGGAATATTCGCGCCCGCCCGCTGATGTGTTGGCAGAAGCCCGCAAACTGGTCGAAGTCGGCGCCCAGGAAATCACTTTCTTGGGTCAAAACGTCAACAGTTATCA
>Ga0070729_10007430_pt1 | contig 10528 bp, 7 predicted proteins | sample tdDd472_FD_66725 | JGI IMG/M metagenome (GOLD analysis project Ga0070729, IMG submission 66725) | Marine sediment microbial communities from the Atlantic coast under amendment with organic carbon and nitrate - tdDd47.2 | ecosystem: Environmental > Aquatic > Marine > Coastal > Sediment | place...
GTAAACATTGAGCTTGTAAGCGTATATGATAAAGTAATCAGTGGAATCCAGATATTTAAGCAATGGGCTGTATTCTTGAACAATAAACTTCTTTTAGATCGCGTTTTCACACAGTCTGGACCGTAAGAGGAAGTGTTCGTTGGGTAGAGTTCATTTATGATGGATAATTAATCGTTATAGTTGTATTTGTGGTAATGCTGGCTCTGGGAATACCCCCAGCTATACTCGGTATTAAAATCTATTATAAATTAACTCACGAAGCTCTTTCTACAGCAATGCCCTCCAAATAATACAATTCATTAATCAATAATAATTCTTTCAAACAATCTCTATCATTGGATAATTTTTCTTGATGCGCCCGTGGATTTCTGTAGGTCCCGAAGATAGCGCTGAACATATTAGCCTTGGCCACATGCTCTCCCCTATCTTCATCTTCCCAATATAAAACTGAATCTTCATTCAAAAAAACTTCTGAGAAGAGCTTAGCTCCACTTTTGGCCTTAATACCTGTGCGCTTCTTAACAATACCCTCCAAACGCTTAAATGCCTTCAGCAAGCAAGCGTCCGGATCATTAAAAAAGTCAATTGCCAAATCTATCAAACGAGCGTCTAATATACCAAAGGGAATGGATGCAGGAAACTCTGCACGCAGTTCTTTATTATCATATAAACGTGGCAGTGTGTTCGGTTTCAAATCAACAATATAGTCTGTATACCTCTGGGGTCTTATAGGATTAAGATTCTTTAGGTTCTCTAAATCGGTCACCAAAAGACATGATGTATTGATGCGCTCAATAACTTCAGACTTAATCTCAAACTCATCAATATTAACACTATGTCTTATTAATATCTGGAGTGCTACCGCAAGTCCTTCTGCCCCTGTCCCTCTATATCCCGAGGAAAAGCCAGATTTTACTGCAATTATCTCATCAAAGTTAACTGTCAAAATAAAAGCATGGTGTATGGAGTCCCCATCCCTACATGTTAATAATTTTGCTTCGTGTATTGTGTCGCCAAAATGTATAAACCGTTTAATGCTATCTAAGCACTCGCCTGTTATGCCCGCCAGACCGTGATACTGAATACCAGCAAGCTCTTCTTGTTCAATAGACTTTCCTGCCATAATTATTTCTCTTTTTTGCTTTTGGATTTTAGCCGTTTTGTTAGATCAATTCCAATTACGTTTATTTGTTCTATATGAGGGTAGTTTTTAGATATATTCTCCCAATGTTTTTGTAAGGCTTCCAGTAGCTCGTAAAAGTTAGCTTTTTGACTTCCATTAAGTACCTCCCAAAATGTTTTATCGCCTCGATAAACCAATAAGAAAACACCTCTACTAGAACGATTGCCTCTGAGGTAATCCCCACAAAGCTGGTTTTCCAATCGTTCAAATAAATCTGGGCCAGTCCAGTTATCTGCCAATTTCAATTCAACCGGAACAGGGGCGTCAAAACCACATCCTTGGACTCTCAGATCTGGTTTTTTAGCATCTGCCAATTCTTCTTCTTGTGGTATTGAATATTTTCCATTAGCTCTATCTCTGCACCAACCACCAATATAGTTTCTAATTTTAGTTTCTCTCTTCACATCAATTAAAATTGGAGCGTTACTAGTATCACCATCTTCGAGGTCGTGCTTCAAATCCAATAACCGCCGTTCAATTAAATCAAACAATTCTCTATGGTTTATTGGCGTGCTTTCCTGAGTTTTCCTGTATTCTAAAAACTTGAGGTCACTCCACGCAGAAATATCTGCATCCTTTTCGGCTCTTTCTTTTGCATTATATAGCATCCATGAGCGGGATAATCTTGCCGGATGATCTTTTGAAAGCTCAATTAAAGCTAGGTAGGTTTCTTTGCCGGGAATATCTTTTAGAACAGAAAATAGGCCGTTTCTTGCTTCTTGGGCTTTGTCTCTCAACTCTGGAGAATAGGCACCTTTTCCAGCCCTGTTTATGTCTTCTTCGGTCTTAATGTATTTGTGCATCAATAGATAAAGGCTTTTTAGATGTTTCGGTAACTTAAAGTCTTCTTGTGCATTTGAAACTGTGTGTTTATCTCCAACTAGATTAACTATAACGCTCATTGCAAGTTGCACTGCCTCTGAATTATCCTTGATTCCTTCTAGGTATTTAGAAAGCTCTTCTATGGCTATGTCCGGTTCAAAACTGATCCATGCTGCAAACCAATGGGCAATATGGTCAAGACCATTAAGTGTTTTGCATTTCTTTGAAGCAAGTTTAACGACATCTTGATTAGGAACAGTCGAGCTACTTTGTATAACTTTAAGGAGATAGTCTAAGTATTTTAGGCTTAAAGGCTCTGTTCTTAATCGTTTTAACAATTCGGGGGCTATATCATCCCATAATACTTGACCGTTCCAACTTACCTTGTCGATTATATAATGTTTCGCCTGTCCATTTTGACCTGATGCAAGCTCCCAATCAATTTCGGCTAAAACCTGATTACTAACGATTTTGGGAAACTTTTTGCATAGCTCAGGGAACCAACTCGGGAAACCATTTAATTCTTGGAATGCATAGCGACATGCCAGTATTGCATCATTTTCACTTAACCCATCAGGCCAATTGGCTGTTTCTCTGGCCTCAATTTCTAGGCCGGATAACCCAAGAATAACAGCGACGGGGGTGCTATTCTCGTTATCTTTCTCAGAACGGAATTTTGGGGTATAAAACCGCCAAGAGAGCAACAAACCTTCTCTGAATGCTCTTGCTATCTTTTCACCAAAACCTTCGATTAAGTCGCTCCAATTTCCTTGTGTCCAATGCGATGAATCATCCTTCTGTTTTCGCATACGTTCCAATAGATAGTATTGCGCTTTTAAATATTGGTTTTTTCTAAAAGTTTCTTTTAATAGTTTTTCATCTCTGAGGTTCTCAAAGTTGTTTTTTAACCACTCGAGTGACTTTGCATGGTTTCTTTGTCGTTCTTCTTCTCTTTTTTTATTTTGCCGTTTCCACTTGACGTCTTCTCGCTTATATCTTTTCTGTTCTTTAGATTGAGGAAGTGGATGAAGAAATTCGATCAACTTTTTTTCAAGCTCTTTTTCACCCTCTGCGAGTTTTTTAAGCTGTTCTCTCCAATTACGAGGCCGACCATTTTCTTTATATATTTGAAATGCCAGAGATAATGCTACTAATCTATCATCTAACAATTTTCGATTTTTTATTTCTGCCTTAACGCACTCAAAATCTTCTTTTTCAAAGTTCCAATATTGTCTAAGAAAATATGCTTGCCAGAACCCTGTTAGTCTTTCGCCTTTTTTAAAAAAGATGTTTTTTCTTGTTTCTTCTATATCTTTCCAAAACAAAGCGAACTTTAAATCTTTCCAATCTTTAACCCACTCTGAAATTTCGGTAGTAAGTGATCTATTTTCAAAGTCAGCATCTTCTTTAAACGAAGGAATTTTAGAAAGTATAGAAAGGCTTTCTGGGCTTAAAGCGGCTGAATGCTGAGAGGTTATAAGTTTTTCTACAGCCCTAGCGCCACAATTAATTAGCCAGCCAAAGCGTTTAGAAACTTCGCAAAATCTTCGTTCTATTACGGGCTTGCGTCTTAATAGATTATTTATGTGCTTTACAAACTCTGATGCAATATCAGGTTCTAAGCCCTCAGCAAATTTCACCAAAGAATAGCTAAGACTATCAACGCTATATCTTTCTTTGTTTTTGGCTTTTTTTATAGTATTAACAACCCACTCAACATCCTCTTTAGAACCATCCAAGCGATCAATGGTTTCTGCCAATACTCGCCGATCAATTTTTGATTTTTGGGAAAGAATGGCTTCTTGTATTTCTTGAAAGTCTGTGTCTGACCCAATTTCCTTTATTGCTTTGATTGCTGCTATTCGCGTGTATTTTTCTGTTTTACTATCAAGGGCAAAGCTTTTTGCTTCAGGCAGTGCTTGCTTGATACGGCCTCGCCATATCATATGCATCAGATAATCTGTGATTTCTGTATTTTTTTTATGCTTCTTGATTAACGTTTTTATGCTTTCAGCCATATCAGGATTGGCAAATCTCTGTATAGAAGAATAATTTGTAGCTGATCTTTTGTAAGTATCTGAGATTATTTTGTCACAAACATCTTCAAGCACTTCTTTTCGTGTCTGCGGGGGCAGTTTGCTGGGATCACCACCTTCTAGAATTACCTCAGGTTCAATAGAACATGTTTTCATTCTAATTTTTTCATCGAAAAGCACTAACCAACTAAGTATAGACCTCATGGAAGGAACAATAACTTGGATACCGTATTGTTCGCGGAAAAATAAAATTTCAATTTTCGAGCGCGAGGATCCATTTTTTAATAATTCAAATAACCATGTTGCGGTAAGAAATTCTCTCACGGAGCGATGGTGAAAACGCACGGTACCATATGGCCCCCCTTTAAATATGGGCCTCCCTAAAAGCGTAACTAGTTCTTCACCCCAATTAGATAAAATATGTTCGGCATCAATCCCTGCGATATTTGTACTACCATCGGGGACTTTGATATTAGATTGTTGCATTAAAGTCGAAGCGGCGGCTAACAGCATTACTCCCTCATAAGCTTTTTGAAAGGGCACAGGTTTTATGTCTTTTCGGTTCTGGTCTCTTTCATTTAACCTGCGTTTTATGCTGTTCTTTACAAGATCTAAGCGTGAGCCTATCTTTTTATTATCTATCCAATATCCAATAAGTTCTTCTAAGTCCTGAGGTCGAGAAACGTAAGCTTCTGCATCTTTTCTTTTAACTTCATCCAAAAAGTAAGAAATATTATCAATACTTCTTATTTCAAGGAATGTTCTGATTTGCTTTTCTGAAAGATCACTGAGAGTATAGAACTCGGGAAGGGCATTATCAGAGGTAGATTTTAGTTTCGTTTTATGTGTGTTGTGAGCTTGCCCATCAATAAAAGTATCTTTGTCTTCTGCCTCTCCTTGCTTCTCGTATTGAGTATAAGGCAAATATTTTTTACACAAATATAAATCTGTTTTTGCGCGCCAAGCGTTAGCTCTGCTAGTAATAACAATATGTATTCGATTTAAGGCTGGCGTCAAAGATTTGGATATAATTTTTATAGCTTTCTCAAAATCACGAGGGTCTATAAGACGCGCCTCATCAACTGAATCAAGAAATAACCAACCTTCTTCATTAGATTCAAGCCATGCCTCAAATTCTTCAAATTTTCCTTCTTCAAATGAATCTTCAAGATCATCTGGAATGTTCTCTAACCTCAGAAAGAACGCAAATTTTCCTTTTGATCGTAATTTTTGAGCAGTGCTCCTTATTTCTTCTGTTTTCCCTGACCCGGCCTCAGACAATAAAACCACACGGTGTTTTTTTAATAGCTCATCCCATATTATTTCGTCCCCAATTTTTAAGCCGATGATTTCGCTTAGATCTATTTCGTCATTATCAGCTTTTTGGGTATAGTCAGAAAAAAGCTGATAAAAGGTACGGTTAAGTTCTATAAATTCGAAAGTGCTCATTTTTATGTGCCTCTAATGATGCAGGGTTAATTATCTTGATCGTAATTTATATCAACTTGTCTTGTTTTTTTGTCTTACCTGAACCTGCCTCAAGTAATAAAACAACACGGCACTTTTATATGCAACTCGTCCCATCCATATCATAATCAACCCATAACCCAAGATCTTCACTAAGCTCTAAATCATCGTGATCAGCATCACGGATGTAATTCCTAAATAATACAAAAAACGTTCGATTTAGATCAGTATAATTTCCGCCACCCAAAGTAACCTAATCAACCACAAGAACAACCAATAAGAACACTTTTTATTGAGGATTACCACGTAATTTTCGAGACCTTATTGTAATTTCAACTCAGCATAGCTTCAATTTATCTCCTTAAAAAAAAATTGATACATAGAGCGCTCTATAATGCGATCAATCAGCATCAGGGATATACTAGTAATTTTACTTTCTTAACCTCATGGCTAAAAAACAGTCTGTTTTATTCAACCCTCAAAAATTTCTATATATAGAGCAGCCTTGCGGCGAACGGCACCCGCAAGGGGGACGGCCTCTGGAAGGACCCAAAGGTTGAAATGCAACTCGGATCAGTTGATGTATGCTACGCCTCGCTCCTTAGGCTTTATATGGAACAGTGGAACATTCATTATTATTCAAACAGTTAAGTGGTTTTATATCCGGAACAATATTGCGATGTGTTCCGGATATATTTCACTATAAGTCATTGTTATTATTAACTTGTTCCGTTGTTCCATATAGATAACGTTCAAAGGCATCACGAAACTGCGCAAGCTCATACCCTCTGCTTGTCTGATAACCACAACGAAACTTCTGAGGCTTTATACTAAAGGGCTTAAGATGTTTTGCCACCTGCCTTGCCGTTATCGGATTTCCTCTATTCCATTCAACCCATGGCCTTTCTTCCATATTATTCAACTTAAAAAGAAGGTCTTCAGTTGAAATTCTAGAACGCGATTTCTCAGCATCGAATATATCACTGATATCTTTTAGGAGCATAACACCAGCAGAATCATCATCCTCGTCTTGCTCAATCTCAGATAAGAATTTTGCAGCATCATAGGAAACCTTAGGACAGATACCACCAATTTGATTTGCAATTGCTATAAGTGGGCGCCAATTGTCACATGCTCTGTCATTTAAGTTCTCAGGTGTGGCTGGGTCAGCATCACGAAGATAATCAAAATTGTCCTGCGCCCAACGAGCAATCTTTCTACACAGTATTTTCAACTCAGGCTCTGCTTTGTGAAATATAAACCGTTCAATGCTATCATCTCTCCTCTTACGCTTCATCTCGATCATAATAGAACGGTCTGTGATTGTGTCTTTAGGTTTACCAATCATTGCAATAATCGTGGGCGCCCATGTAGAAAAATGTTTTGGCTCATGATTATCGCCGACAAGTCGGATTACATATGCAGCACTCTTCCTATGACCACTGTTAATGATTCCGCTAATATCCTGACTATCGTTTATAAAAGTATCTGCTTCATCAATAAGGAGCGTCCCACCAATTGCATCAATAGTACGAAATATAGCTGCTGGAGTAATATTAGATGCAGGCAGAGGCTTCCACACCAAGCACATCAAAACGTCCAGTAGCGTTGTCTTACCACACCTCTTCTCAGGAGAATAAATCAATAACTTAGGAGCGATGTTTCCGGCATCAATACAATGGGAAAAAATACACCAAAGAGACAAAGCCTCGGCTTGAAACTCTTGCAGAACTAAATATTTCTTAAACACCAAAATTAACTCTTGAAAAAGTCTCTTTCCATTAACAGGCTCTGACCACGGTTCAGCCTCATGCACCCCCAGCCTTGGTTTTTCCTCGGTAGAGTTATCTTTATACCTTAGAGCGCCAACTTCCTTATCGAGTACAGAGACTCTTACATTCAGAAATTTTGCTTCTCTTTCACGTTTTTGTTCATACTCTAAAGGCTTGAGCTTTGATAAACGCTCAATAGCAGCGCCTATATCTTCATCAACAAAGCGAGCTGCATCAACTGACGCCTTTACAGCGCCTAATCCGTGCTCTTGATGTATGTCGTTAAAATCAACCATACGTCACCCCCGCCACACTCAAGAGAGCGCCCACAGCTAACGCTGCTTCTTTTGCTTTGGATAGGCCCACATTCTTCTCTTTATCGGAATCATTATCTGCACAAATCACCAATTCTAGATCAGGAAATTTTGCTCTTAGACTCTTTGCCACTGGTAATAAGTTTCCTGCGTCAAAACTAATAGCTATTGGATAACCTGTGGCCTCATGAATACTTGCTGCTGTGGCATAACCTTCTGCTATACAAAGCTTGTTACTGGGCTTCCCTATCGTAAAACAGCAGCCTTTTTTACGTCCACCAAAAAGAAAGCGTTTCTGCCCTTGTCCATTAATGAACTGTAAACTCATCAGGGCACCTGCACTATCGCGAAGCGGGACGATCAGGCCTCCATCATTAAATTTAAGGCCGTAGTTTTTTACGCCCTTCTTAGATAAATAAGGGTGGTTATTAGGAGCTATACTTGCGCTTTCCCAGATTTCATTAGCTTTTTGCTGCGCATTCTGTCTGGTAACTTTTTCTTCTAGCTCACGAAGCTTTCTGGCTTCTTCCATACGCTTCATATGCATTGTGCGTTGTGCAAGCGTTAGCTCTGAAGGACTTCTTGCACACCAAGTATATTGCTCACAAGTTTTCCAATTGCCGTAACTGCCAGCAGGCAACTCATCGCCAAAAAGGACATACCAACCATTTTTGGAATTCCTTTTATCTCCATCAATATGAAAGCGATGTAGCTTACCGTCTGCAACAACAGGATCTTTAATGAGAACGCCAGCCTTATGCATTGCATTTTTAAAATCAGATTCAATCATTTGAGGCCTCTCTGATGAAATAATCTCAACTCCTGTGTGTCTAAATATAACTCAAATATGTATCTCTTTATGTTGTAAGTTATGACGTTGTGATTGACCTTGGGCTTATCTCGTACTTCCTCATATTTTTCAAGAAAGTACTTTTCGCATTGTCTGTAATTCATTCCATTGGACCACATGATAAAATGTATGTGAATAAACGTCACTTTCTGTAATATGCTTTCGCCTAAATTTGCTGGTTTCATGGCTACACCTTCATATTCTTGGCTGGAAATGCTTCCAAATTATTATGGAGTTTGTTGCATTGATCGAGAAGCTCTTCAGCATACTTCAATATAATTAGGTGAATAACGCTATTCTCTTCATAATAAGAAGAGACGCTTTTATTAAACAATTGAGTAACAAGAGCTTCACACTGTTCTCGGCTTATGAAGTAAAAGTATTTCAAATATATGAGATTGCTCAATGCGGGCAGAGAAAACACTACATTGTAAAGTGTTCTTTTGCTCATGATGACACCTCCATATCTTCCTCTATATAAGATGGGAGAGAGGCTATAAACTCATCTATTGCATCTCGCGGAATTAAAGTCTTCTTTCCTAATTTTACCGCGCGTATCCGTTTCTGATTTATGTATTTATAAAGTGTTGTGGGTCCCAGATTTAGTGTTTTGCAACATTCTGGAATAGTGAACAGCTCTTTTTGCATATTCTTTCCTTTTGGTTACATACAAGCTTTATTGCCTGCATGTAAAAGAGGATAGAACGGTGCTTGGTGGGTTGTAGGGTCACTTAACCCAGAAAAAATTATATTCTTTCTGAAATTATCGATCTAATTCTCTCAGAACTGATCGGCTTAAACCCAATCTCTTCCCAAAAATCATCGTCTTTTGAGGTGATGTCTGCAATAGCTCTTATGCTAAGGGTCTTTCTTCTTTTTTTAATATCTTGCGCTTTTATAATTAGCGCTTCTTTTCTGTCTAGGTACTCTTCTCTTTTGTATTGAGCATTATTTATGCCACTAACCTTAGATTTTCTACCGCTGTTGGCTATCCCTTCCCATTTTTGCTTGAAGATAATGTTTCTATACAAGGTGGTGCAGTTAAAGGTGTGTATTACGACGTTGCCAACGTCGTTTTGTTCTATCGCTTGTGATAAACTGTTTAGTTCTTCAATGAGTTTTGCGGCAAACTTTTGCTCTGTAAAATCATAATCACTTCCCATAAGGTATGACACGAGGCCAATCCTTCCATTCTTGTACTTTTGAGAAAGTACTTTTTGATCATAACTAGGAATATTATCTATCCACTCACCTTCAGCTGTTCGAATAACCCAGCCACCATGGAAAGGAATTCCGCTTTTATTCAGAATTTCTTCTGCAATGCTCCTCATTTTCTTAAGCAAATAACTCGGTGAGCATATTTCGTTCATATAGTTTGAAAATGCTTCTACCATTTCCCATTCATCTTCAAAAGGATTTACCGACCAACTTCTTTTAGCCCAAAGCTCATTCTCACTAGATTTTATCTTTGGTTTTGGCAGCATATTGCTCATACTATTTGCTCTCGCTATGTGTTGCTATGCGTCCATAATAATTGGAGAGAGCCATAGGAAAAAGCCTAAAAAATGGTATTTCTTTTAATCCATTGAAAAATAATGATAATATCAACAAGAAAGCTCATCAATATAATCAGCCCATTCTTGCATCATTTTCTTACGGTCGTCCAGAAACTGTGCGCGGTCATAGGCTGCATCGATCTTGTTGCGAGGTGAATGGGCTAGCTGGCGGTCTACGACCTCATGGCGGTACCCTAATTCCTGTTTAATGGTACTCATAGCCAACGCCCTAAAGCCATGCCCTGTCATACGGCCTTGATAACCCATGCGCTTGATAGCGCCTAATACAGTATTGTTGCTTATAGACTGCCGTGGGCGTACAGAGCTCGGAAACACCAAAGGCCAATCCCCTGCTATTTCTTTTTGGTCTTTAAGTATCTCAATGACCTGGCGCGATAGAGGCACAACGTGCTCCTTGTCCATTTTCATGCGTTCGGCGGGAATAACCCATTCCTTACGCTCAAAATCAATTTCATCCCAAGTAGCATTAATAAGCTCGCTCGTTCTAACAAAGGTGAGCATAAGAAG